>Ga0206898_10022_pt1 | contig 46075 bp, 34 predicted proteins | sample Alteio_BWOrgHeat_50_FD_153237 | JGI IMG/M metagenome (GOLD analysis project Ga0206898, IMG submission 153237) | Enriched cells from forest soil in Barre Woods Harvard Forest LTER site, Petersham, Massachusetts, United States -... | ecosystem: Environmental > Terrestrial > Soil > Temperate forest >...
TTGGTTTGCTTTTTGATTTTTTTAAATATGACCTTAAGCGGAACGTTGTTTTCATTTAAATTAACCTTTTGAGCCAGCACATTTGCGTAACTGCTGAGTGTTAAACCTAAAAGGATAATTATTGTAAGCTTCATTATCAGAAGTTTTTTGAGAAGATGCCCCCGGCTGAAAAGCAGGCGGTTACATTTCGAAATTAATTCCATAAATTTGTTTTGTTTGGGTTTGAGAAAAAGTGTGTGCAACACGTCAATTTTATATGGCCTGAACAGTAACCGGGGGTGGTACCAACACTTCCGGTTTAATTTTTTCCAGACCAATTAATTTTGAAAACTGATTATAAATCAGCAATGTGGGTTTGTTGTCTATTTATCGGTCATCATAATGGCTTTTTTAGGTTAATAATCTGTTAATTGGTTAGCTTTATTTAAGGGTTTATAATAATTTTTCGGCCCTGGATGTCAAAACTCACTTTCCCGGTCAGTTCTAACATTTTTAACACTTCAGATAACTTAGCTGTACTTGGAATTTCCGCAAAAAAACGATCGTTGACCTTTTTATTGTAGACCACATCAACATCATACGCCCTCGATAGTTGGCGCATAATAAATTCTATATCAGCATTTTGAAAATCAAATAAATTGTTTTTCCATGCAATTACATTGTCAACATCTACATCCGGGATAACCTTAACCTGCCCGCTCTTGTTTAATTCCGACTGTTCGCCCGGTTTAAGCATATAACTTGACAAACCATTACTAAACTGTACGGAACCTTCCAGTAGCGTTGTTTTAACAGCCGCCTCATCATTGTAAGCCATAATATTAAAATGGGTACCAAAAACCTTTACTTCGGCGCTATTAACCTTTACAACAAATGGTAATGTTTTGTTCTTAGCTACTTCAAAATAAACTTCGCCGGTAATTTCTACATTTCGCTCTTTACCCGTAAATGCCGTTGGGAAACGGATTGATGACGCCGCATTTAACCAAACCTGGCTGCCATCCGGCAAAACAATCTGGTAATGCCCGCCACGGGGCGTTGTTACGGTATTATAAACACTGGCCGCTAAACCAGCATTATTAGCACTGTAAGCCAGCTTTCCATTGGTTTTGATCACTTTGGAATTACCCTGGTTTGATACCGTGCCATTTTTCACATCGTCCAATATTACTTTGGAGCCGCTGGATTCGAAACTAAATGAAGTGGTGGTAGTTGGCTATGGCGCCCAGAAAAAGGTTGACCTGACCGGAGCTGTTTCAAGCATTTCGGGAGACGATATGATTAAACGACCGGTTGTAAACACAACCACTATGCTGGAAGGCCTGGCACCTGGTGTAGCTGTCGTTCAGGGCAGTGGCGAACCGGGAAATGAAAATGCTTCAGTTTTAATCCGGGGTGTGGGTACCTTCAGCGGCGTTGGTACAGGGCCTTTGGTATTAGTTGATGACGTTCCTGGCAACCTGAACGATGTGAATCCGTTAGACATTGAAAACATCTCGGTATTGAAAGATGCTTCTTCTGCGGCCATTTACGGTTCAAGGGCGGCTAATGGCGTAATCCTGGTAACGACAAAGAAAGGTAAAGCCGGCAAACTAAAAGTAGAATATGACGGCAATGTGGGTTTCGACACCTATACCAAAATGTTCCAGGTGGTTACTAATTCTGTTCAGTACATGAATATGTACAATACGGCCCGCATCAACTCGGGGCTTACCGACACGACGCAACTGTATACTCCGACTGAAATTAACGCCTACGCGACGCATCCGAATGACCCGATGTATCCAAACACAAATTGGTTACCCTACCTTTTCAGAACAGGGGTAACACAAACCCATAACCTTACTTTTAGCGGCGGTAACGATAGAACGACGTATAATATCAATTTTGGGTACGTAGACGAAAATGGCATCATGCGCGGGTTTGATTACCAAAAATATAATTTCCGCGCAAATCTGCAATCCAAAGTTAATGATCATATTACCTTCGGCACCAATATATTGTTAAAATCAGGGATAACAGATGCCACCGAAAATGGGTCTGAAGATATGTTCCTGTCCACCTTATCACAGGCGCCCACTTACGGGCCCTATACATCAGACGGCAGCGGTCATTATGCCTATAAAACATATCCGTTTGAATATAATAATAAGAACCCCATAGCTGTGCTGAATGATGGCTTGTATCATGATACCAAAGATTATGAAGCGGACGTACAGGGCTGGCTCAACGTGAGTTTCAACAAAGACTTCTCGTGGTACACCAAGGCAGCCTTTAACGGAGAGTTTGACACCTATAAAACCTGGGTACAGGACCTTCCTGAATATTACTATAACACAGATCAGCTGGGCACCAATCTTGACCTGGGGCAAGGGCTAACTGAACAGGATGAGCATACCATTTATTCCAACGTATACAGTTACCTCAAATATAACCACTCCTTTGGTTCCCATACCATTTTGGCACAAGCCGGCTGGAGCATCGAGCAAAACGAATATCAATATCTGCAAGCGTACCGGCAAAATTATGTTGACCCCAACTTGCAGGAGATAAATGCGGGCAGTACTGATCATATCACCAATCAGGGTACCAGTAACAATTGGGCGCTGGAATCATGGTTCGGTCGTGTTGATTACAATTACAAAGAACGTTACCTGATCGAAAGCAATATTCGCTTTGATGGCAGTTCGAAGTTCGCTCCGAGCAATAAATGGGGGACTTTTCCTTCTGCATCTGCCGGCTGGCGGGTTACAGAAGAGCCTTTCGTGAAGGCCCTTAATTTAAGTTGGCTCGACAATTTAAAATTCAGGGGATCGTGGGGACAGGTAGGTAATCAAAATACAAACCTTTACCCTTACCAGGCCCTGCTGAATTTTACGGGTAATTATTCGTTTGATAATCAAAACCTGACTACAGGTGTTGCGCAAACACAATTGAATAACCCGCAACTACAATGGGAAACAACAACCATGACAGACATCGGCGCGGATATTACGCTTGTAAAGAATTTCGGTGTTACGTTTGACTGGTACAACAGGGTCACCTCAAATATTTTGAGGCAATCACAAATCACCGCGGTTGTAGGGCTGCAGGCGCCTATTGTTAACGATGGCACGGTTGATAACAAAGGTATTGAGCTTGGCCTTACCTATGGAAATTCTGTTAAAAGCGGCGCTTTCAATGGCTTGTCGTACCACTTCGGCCTCAACCTTGATCATAATACCAATAAACTGGTAAAATATGGCGCGCCTGATATTTACAGTTATACGATAAATGAGCAGGGATATCCTATTGGCTCTTTTTACATGTTGAAAGTGGCCGGCATTTTTCAGAACGCGGCCGAAGTTAGCAGCTCCCCGAAACAATACGGCGACAATACGCAGCCCGGCGATCTGAAATATGTTGATGCGAACGGAGACGGCAAAATTGACGACAATGACAAGGTTATTATACCGGGCGTTGTTCCCAAATTGAATTATTCCTTTACTGCCAATGTCAACTGGAAGGGTTTTGACCTGTCGGTGTTGATGCAGGGTGTTTACGGCGTTAAATATTTTGTTAATAATTGGGGAACAATCCCATTTGTACAAGGTGCGCCGCCAACCACCAACTGGCTCAATGCCTGGTCTCCTACAAATCCGTCCACAACGATGCCGCGTCTTTACTGGGGATTTAATGCACCGCAAAGCCTCACGCGTCCGTCTACCTTCTTTTTGCAGGACGGTTCATATCTAAGGGTAAAAAACCTGGTATTTGGTTATACAATTCCATCAAGTGTTACCAAACATATAGGTATCGACCGTCTGAGGGTGTACTTTTCGGGCGACAACCTGTTCACTTTTACCAAGTATCCGGGGCTTGATCCCGAACGCGCAGCAAGTGGCGACTTCCTCACCTATCCGCAAAATAAAATCTATTCCTTTGGTGTAAATGTGTCCTTTTAAGAATTGACAAAATGAAAAAACGAATATATATCATCATATGCATCGCAATAGTTTCGACAATATCTGCATGCAAAAAGGCGCTCGATTTGAATCCAAAGGATCAATTAGCCGCCACTACGTTTTACAAACAGAAAAGTGATTTTGATGAGGCGCTGGCCGCCGTTTACGGTTCCATGCAGACCGAGGAATTTTCTTTCGGAATGCCTTTCAGGGATGCCCTTTCTGACAACGGCTACAACCAGTTTAATTCGGGTTCGGTTACCAGTATCGACCAGGGTAACCTGAGCGCAACCATCGGAGGCTATCAACAGGCCATTTACGATGACGCGTATATCTCCATTGCACGTGTAAATAACTTTTTGACACAGCTGGCTGCGTATACCGGAGCAGATATAACCGACGCTATCCGGAAGCAATATACCGGTGAGGTGATGTTTGTGAGGGCGTTTATGTACTACCAGTTGTACACCATTTATGGCGATGTGCCGCTGGTTACGCAACCACTAACGCTGGCTACACAGAAGCAACCGAAAGTTCCCGCGGCGCAAATATTGGCGCAAATTCAAAGCGACTTAAATTACGGCATTGCTAACTTAAGCACCCAGCCCTACATTAGTAACTATGGCCATGCCTGCGTATCATCGGCACAGGCCCTGCTGGCCAGGGTATTAATTTATGCGGCCTACCAGGGTACCGGCGTGGTTGACCCAACAATTATGGGGCAAGTGCGCACCCTATGTACGTCAGTATTAACGCAATATTCTTTGGACCCCGACTATATCAGTCCGTTTAGGGATGCCACCCAGACCACCAGTAAAGAACTTATTTTCACGATTAATTTCCTGGCGCCAAACAACACCGCACCATGGGATCTGTATTTTGGCGACTGGGATGCCTGTGCACCTTATGAAAACCTGGTGGATGATTATGAATGTACCGATGGTTTGCCCTGGGGAGTTTCGCCGCTGACCGACCACACCAATAACATGAACAATCGCGACCCCCGGTTGGGAATGACGATTTATAAGGGCTTTGTTGATTTCGGGAACGGTGAGGTTCACCATCCCTCAAATCCTGTTCCTACAGGTTATGGCACCAAGAAATTCCTGGAACCTAAAAACATACCTTATGGCTTTTCAACATTAAGCCAGCAGGATGCCCCTGTAATTCGCGCAGCCGAAGTAATGCTGATGGAGGCAGAAGCTGAAAACGAGCTATCGGGCCCTGACCCAACCGTTTACCAGTTGACTACGGCCATCAGGGCGAGGGTAGGTATGCCTGCTTATCCGGCGGGGCTAACGCAGGACCAAATGCGCCAGCGGATCCGTCATGAACGCCGAATAGAACTGGCGATGGAGGGGTTGCGCCACTTTGACCTGGAGAGATGGCATATAGCAGGCCAGGTTTTAAACGGACTGAATACAGGGATAATTACATACAACTGGCAGGATAAGTTTTACAAATGGCCTTTGCCGCAAACCGAAATTGATAAAAGCGGCGGCGTATTGGTTCAAAACCCTGACTATAAATAATCGGTTAAACAAAAAACCAGCAAAGCCCCATTTTGGGGCTTTGCTGGTTTTAACGGTTAAGAAGCTCCGCACAGTGTGTATGCCACTTCCAAAAGCCGCCCCTCTTTCGCAGGGCGGCTTTGTAGTTTGTAAAAGATGGGCGTTCTTCTTTTTTTTTATCAATTTTTTGCCGAAGCATCATTTGCAGCCTGGATGATCACTTTCGCTACTGCTTCCGGTTGCGACATGAAGATTACGTGGCTGCCTTTTATCTCGGTTACTTTAGTATTTGAGCGTTCGTACATCTTGTGCTGGATAACAGGGTTGATGCTTTTGTCTTCGGTTGCAATACAGCCATAGGCTGGTTTATGCCTCCAGGCAGGATCGGTAATGGGTGTTATGAAACCTTTTGCGTAGAACGCGCCTTGTGATGCGTACATAAAATCTGCTTCCTCTTCGCTTATATCAGCGCAAAAACCTGCATGATATTTGGCTTTGTCGTAGTAAACTATGCCCTTATCGTCCGGATTCAGCACACCATTTTCTGGAGCGGGCGGCGCAGTTTGCAGCCATTGCAATGCTGATTCGCCTTTGTCGGGCTGGAATGCGGCTACATAAACCAGTGCAGCTACTTTTGGATGATTGCCGGCCTCGGTGATAACGGCGCCTCCCCATGAATGCCCAACAAGGATACAAGGGCCATCCTGTTTGTCAAGCGCTGTCCTGGTTGCCGTTACATCATCTTCCAATGAAGTTAAGGGATTTTGCACTACCGTTACATGGTATCCTTTTTTGGTGAGGACGGTATAAAGGGCTTTCCACCCGGAGCCGTCGGCAAATGCGCCGTGCACCAATACTACATTTTTAACTGTTTGTGCATTTGCTTCGGTTACTGTACCGGCTGCGGTGGCAACAGCTACTGTTAAAGCTACGATGCCAACTTTCAATGTGTTTTTTAATGTTTTCATTTTTTTATCGTTGATGTTTTGTTTGAATCAACGATACAAAGGTGGACTGAAAAGCGGGCGGAGTTTATGGGCACATTACCCGGTTAGTTGCGATTATTTCCCTTCTTTGGAGTTTGCCGGCGGATTTCTGAAATCAGAAGGCGATACACCCGTGTTTTTCTTGAAGAAATTGGAGAAATAGGACACGTCCTCGAACCCCAGTTCAAAAGTGATATGCTTTATTGATCTGTCGGTATAGCACAAAAGCCGCTTAGCCTCCACAGTGATCCTGTCCTGGATGATCTGCGAGGGTGTCTTCTGGTTGAAAATTGCAAAAAGATTGGATAAGGTTTTGGGCGCTTTACAAAGCTGATCCGCATAAAAACTAACGGAGTGCTCTGATTTAAAATTTTTTTCGACCAGCAGGTTGAACTTTCGGATGATATGAAATCTTTCGTCCTGAATTTTGGCTACAGGCGTAAATCCCGACCTGGCCAGCCTGGTTATATAGATAATGAGGCGCTTTAGCAGCACCAGCAACATCTCATTCTGGATATTATCTGATGTGTTGAATTCTTCAATGAAAACGTCGGACAGCAGTTGTAGTTTTTGTAGTGCCAGGTCGTTTAGCTTGACGAACAAATGATCGGTACTGCTGAACAGGAACCCTACACAGCTTACTTCGCTATCATGATCGATAATACAGTAAAATTCGCGGTTAAACTGCCAGGCAATGATGCCGGAAGAATTTTCAAAGCTGAAAGATTGGTTAAACAATAGGGTTAGCAGCGTATTGGCCGGGAAATCATATTCCGTTCCGTCAATGGTAACAGTCTGGCTTTCCGCCCTGTTCCACGCGATAGTAAAATATTTGTTGAACCTGTCTTTGCTGAAAAATAACCTGTCAAAAGCCGCCTCATCCTTAAAAAGCAGTAATTCCCCGCCTGTGTTTTCCGCTGTTAGCTTAAGCCTCATTGTTGATTAAATAAATTAATGAAAGGCAAAATACCGCATAGTCTGTGCCTGTTGCCCAATAAGTCTTCAAAGTACGAAAGTACGATCGAAACACAAAGTTGAATTTTGCATTCCTATGTTTTTGGAATGCTTTCCTCCCCCCCCCCCATTTTGTCATTTTGAACGGTAGAGAGAAATCTTATACACCTGGCATTGCCGCTTGTTGATGGCTGCCTGTCAGCGGGGCATGAGTAGGCCATCTCTTTGGGCTTGTGCTGCATCGCTCCAGAATAGGGAATAAACCCCGAAATTTATATCTGAACCCCAAAATCAAATCTTTTGAACACTCGTAATTATAAATCCGGACTAACGGACGGACGGTTTAAGTCCGTTGACCGGACAAGTTAACGAAAAAATATTTTAAGGAAGCACTCACCAGGAGTGCTGTGCTTATCCACTTTTCCTATTTAACAAGAATATAGTTATCTTTAACAAAAGCCCAATTACCGAACGTTCAAAGTTGAGTTATGACACGGCGAAGCATCATCCTTATTTTTTTATTATTGCAATTAGGGAAACTCTTTGCACAAGCGCCGGTCATTACATCGTTTAGCCCTCAACTGGGACCGGTAGGTACCAACATATCTATTAGCGGTTCAACCTTGGATAGTACCTCCTCCATCACTATCGGAAACGTCCCTGCCATCATTATCTCCAATACCGGCTCGCAATTGGTGTGCATGGCCATGCCCGGAACTTTATCAGGCAGGATATCCGTTACAACTTCGACAGGAACAGCTACAAGCACTTCCAAATTTTCAATTATTGCGACGCCATATCCCTCAATGCAGTTAGGGAGTAAATTGATTGGCACTGGCACAGGAAACTCGCAGGGATATACGGTCGCTATGAGTGCCGATGGCACCACCGCAGTTGTTTCATCTATTTTAGCTAACGCCATTGTGGGTGCTTCATGGATTTACGTCCGCAATGGGAATACCTGGATACAACAAGGGACAGAACTCACGGGATCGGGAGCTAGTGGCGGTTCAGATCAGGGTAGAGCAGTGGCTATCAGCGCCGATGGAAACACGATAGCAATCGGTGGGCCGGAGGACGACGAGGGCGTCGGGGCGTTTTGGATATTCGTTCGCGATAACGGAACCTGGTCACAGCAGGGCTCAAAATTTATACCATCAGATGTAACAGGTGAGGCCAATGTTGGCAACTCCTTATCATTGAGCGCCGATGGCAACACGCTAATAGTCGGTGGACAGTTTGACAATTTGCAGCAAGGCGCAGCATGGATATTTTCCCGAAATAATGGCATTTGGGCGCAGCAGGGAGGTAAGATGGTTGTCCCCACGGCGGCGCCGGCGGGCGAAGGCACGGGGGTGGCGTTGAGCGCTGATGGCAAAACAGCAGCGATTAGTACACCTTACTATAATACATCGGGCGCAATATGGTTTTATTCGCTCACCGGCGGCAAGTGGAACAAGGCTGCAAGCATCGTGGGGGCAGATAAAAGCACCGTCGGATCGTGCATTGCACTAAACGCCGACGGCAGTATCTTAATTGCCGGTGCAGCCGGATATCATAATTCTGCGGGGACGGCATTTGTATTTACCCGCACCAACGGAGTGTGGAATCCGGCAGGCATTATGTTGAATGCCAACGGGGCTGCAAGCGAGGCTCAGGGAGGCAGTTCGGTGAATTTAAGCGCCGACGGTAAAGTAGCGATGATAAGCGGGTTTTCTGAAAGTAACCAGGGCGGATGGTGGATTTTTGTTAATAATAATGGCAGTTGGAAAGAACAAGGCAATGAATTGGTAGGCATTGGAAGTTCGGGCCCGGCAGTTACCGGAAGCAGCGTATCGATGAGTTCCGATGGTAACACCGCAATAGCAGGAGGGTATTTAGATGGACTCACTGGCGGCGCCTGGATACTCGCCTCCTTTCCCATATCGGCGACCCTTCCTGCTACGAGTATTAATACATCCGGTGCAACCTTGAATGGTACGGTTAACGCCGACGGCAGTAATACCGTTGTTAGCTTTGAATACAGTACCAATCCCGATCTGAGCGACTCAATAAATGTGAAAGTTAGCTCCGGTACCAGTCCGATTCCTGCTGGTTCAGCAACCAAAACGTTTGCTAGTGCATTAACCGGCCTTACACCTGGCACAGTGTATTATTACCGCATCGAGGGCACCAATACTAATGGTACTTCAAATGGCGCCGTACTTAACTTTACAACCGTTGCGTTACCGCCCACTATTACCTCAATTACGCCTGCCAGCGGGCCGCCGGGCACATTAATTACCATAACCGGCACGAGCCTTAATGCGCTAACCGCTTTTAAAGTCGGAAACACCCCGGCTATTGTGGTTTCAGATTCGCGGACAACCGTGGTTGGTTTAGTTGTTCCTGGGGTAACAGGTGGAACCATATCTCTAAGCACATCAGCCGGTAACGCAATCAGTAGCACTGGCTTTACAGTAACGCCAACACCTTATCCAACTGCACAGGCCGGCGCAAAACTGGTTGGCGCCGGCAATATTGGCGCCGCAGGCCTGGGCGCATCTGTGAGCATCAGTGCTGACGGCAGCACCGTAATAGTAGGAGCTCCGGCAGACAATAATAACATTGGAGCTGCCTGGATTTACGTGCGGAATGGCGATAGTTGGGCGCAGCAAGGATTGAAGTTGGTAGGCAGAGGGTATTCAGGAGGTTTGCCAAACCAAGGAAGCTCCGTCGCCTTAAGCGCAGATGGAAATACGGCAGCAGTTGGCGCCTCAAACGACAACAATGGTACTGGTGCCGTTTGGATATATACCCGAAATGCCGGGGTTTGGACGCAGCAAGGCGTAAAATTGGTTGGCGCGGACTTCACGGGTGCGCTCATAGGCCAGGGCGCTTCGGTTGTGCTGAGTGCCGATGGCAATACTGTTTTTATCGGCGCCCCGAACGACAGTAATTTCGTTGGCGCTGCGTGGGTATTTACCAGGATTGGGAATGTTTGGACGCAACAAGGAAGTAAATTGGTTGGCTCGGGTTCGCAAACGGTCCTTGACAGCGGCGGAGGGCCTCACCAGGGGGGAGCAGTTGCCTTAAGTGCCGACGGAAATACAGCAATGGTAGGCGGCACCGGGGATAATAGTGGTTTGGGCGCTGTTTGGATTTATACCAGGAATGCCGGGATTTGGACACAGCAGGGCTCAAAATTGGTTGGCTCTGGTACTGAGGATACATTTATTAACCAGGGATGCTCCATCGCTTTAAGCGCCGATGGCAACACGGCGGTTTTTGGTGGCAGGACTGATGGCGCTAACCGTGGAGCGGCTTGGGTTTTTAGTCGCAGCAACGGTGTGTGGACACAACAGGGAGGAAAACTTAATGGTACGGGAGCTATTGGAATTGCCTTTGAAGGAACTTCGGTTGGGATAAGCGCTGATGGCAATACGATAGTAGTCGGAGGATTTGCAGATAATGCCAAAACGGGCGCGATATGGACGTTTGTAAAAACCGAGGGTGTTTGGAGTCAACAGGGCGCAAAATTAGTCGGCTCCGGCAACACGGGCCCCTCTCAACAAGGCCAGTCATTGGCGTTAAGCGCCAATGGTAATTATGTGATCACAGGCGGCAACAGCGATAATTCAAACCAGGGAGCCGCGTGGTTATTTGATGCATCCCCAATTGCCGTTACAATTCCCGCTACGGATATCACAACCAGCAGTGCAACTTTAAATGGTACTGTTGACGATAATGGTAACACGACTACCGTTAGTTTTGAATATAGCACCGCCAATGATTTGAGCGGATCGACTGTCGTTATGCCTGCCAGCGCGCCCAATCCAATTCTTCCTGGCACCGGACAAGCCGCTTTCAATTTTGCATTAAGCAGTTTAAATGAAAAAACAACTTATTATTACAGGATTAATGGTTCAAATACTAACGGACTCGCAAACGGGGCGATCTATAGCTTGACAACCGACGCCGGGCCGCCTGAAATTGATTCTTTCAGCCCTGCATCAGGTTCTCCTGGTACGCTGGTAACTATTAAGGGGGCCAATCTGCTTAATTTAACTAATTTTTCCATCGGCGGTAAAACTGCTATCGCCGTAACAAACACGGAGACAGTTATTACCGGGATGGTAATGCCCGGGGCAGCAACCGGTTTGATTGCTATAACAACGAATGTGAGCGCCGTATCAAGTAAAAGTAGTTTTACAGTGATGCCTACCCGGTACCCGGTGCGTCAACAAGGGAACCAGCTGATCGGCTCCGGCAGCGGCAGCAATTCCGTTCAGGGTCTATCGACGGCAATTAGCGCAGATGGGAATACCGCCGTTAGCGGAGGCGGTGGCGCCATTTGGATTTATACAAGAACCGACACCGTATGGACCCAGCAGGGCCCGGCGATTGCTTTGCCGGGAGGACTGTCAAGTAACACTGTCGCTATCAGTGCAGATGGCAACACCCTGTTAACCGGCGACGAGGACTACAATAACAGCGAGGGTTGTGCGGCGGTATTTACCCGAAGCGGGAACAGTTGGTCACAACAGGGCTCTTTGCTTATAGGAACAGGAAATATTGGTGCTGCATGGGAAGGCAGCATGGTAGCTTTGAGCGCTGATGGCAATACAGCGGTAGTAGGCGGTCCGGGTGATAACAATGGACTGGGCGCTGTTTGGATATTTACCAGGGTTGGAAATACGTGGACGCAGCAAGGGTCGAAATTAATTGGTATAGGAACAACCGGTCTATCCCCCCCTCAACAGTCGCTAGCGTTGAGTGCTGATGGTAGCACCTTAATTATCGGAAACTGCCAGGACAATAATAACCGGGGCTCGGCTATCATCTATTATAATAATGGAGGAACCTGGTCATTGCAGGGTGGTAAATTAATTGGCACAGGTGGCATTGGTACTTCGAGGCAAGGCACGGCCGTAGCCCTTAGTGCAGACGGCAATATTGCTATCAGCGGAGGCGGGACGGATAATGGTGGAATAGGTGCAGCCTGGATCTTTAAACGAAGCAACGGGACCTGGGCGCAGCAGGGTGACAAACTTGTTGGTAGTTCGCCGGTTGGACAACCAAATGAAGGAAATGCAGTGGCCTTAAGCGCTGATGGGAGTACTGCAATTATATCAGGACCTTATGATGAGATTGGCTTTGGCGTGGAGTATACAGGTGCTTCATGGGTTTTTACACAAAATGAAGGCGTCTGGAGCCAACGGGGAATTAAGTTGATAGCGTCAGGCACCACCTCCAATCCAGACCAGGGTTTGGCAATTAGCCTTAGCGCAGATGGCTCGACGCTTATCACCGGCGGCCCGCTTGAAAATAATTATGTGGGCGAGGTTGTTATTTTTTCATCAGTCCCTTCCCCGGTTATTACTTCCTTTACTCCGTCCACCGGAATTTCAGGGACTATTGTAACTATCACCGGAACTGCTTTAACCGGCACAACAAGCGTTAGTTTTGGAGGCGTTCGTGCCAAATCGTTCACTGTTAAATCGGCCACCCAATTAACGGCAGTAGTAGACTCAGGGGCTAGCGGCAACGTAACTATTACAACGCTCGCCGGCAATAGTACGCTGACAGGATTTACCTACGTACCCGTGCCAACCATTAATGCTCAAAGCACAACCACTTTTATAACAGGCGGCAGCGTAATTTTAGCGGCCAGCCCCCTTTCGGGCTACAATTACCAATGGATGAAAGGGGGAGTTAACATCGCTCATGCAAGCAACTCAACTTTTTCTGCTACACAAACCGGGGTTTATACTGTGGCGATAAGTTTGAACGGCGTCAGGCAGGTATCTGTTGATTCGATTACGGTGAATTCCGTTTTCACGCTGCCTCCGGACAATTTTAAATTAACGATAACCAGCGCGACATGCGATAACAGTAACAACGGATCAATGAGTATTACCGCTAAACAAAACCTGGCTTATACGGCTACAATTACCGGCAATGGCTTAAATGCCACTTACCCCTTCAATGAGTCAACTACCATCAGTAACCTGGCAGCTGGCAATTATTCGGTGTGCATTACGGTTGCAGGCCAGTCAGATTATCAACAGTGTTTCGGCATAGTGATAACCCAGCCGGCCGACTTATCAGTCTATTCCACCATTGATGCTGAAAATAAAACGATAACCATAGCGTTGACTGGAGGAGATAAGTATAATATAAACCTCAACGGACATTATTATAGTACAACCGAAAGCACGGTGACACTTCCGTTAGTTGAGGGAAACAATGACCTGGTTGTATCAACCGATAAAGTTTGCCAGGGAACGGTTGAAAGATTAATTAATATTTCCGGTCAGATTACCCCGTACCCGGTTCCATTTCAAAATACATTAAACGTTAATATTGGGCTCAATAACGTTAGTAATGCCTCGGTTGAGATTCGCAATGTAACGAATGGTAATGTTGTTTTTTCGAAACAATATGTTAATCAATCGGGTGTCCTTCAGCTTGATGTCTCAGGCTTGTCAAATGGAATTTATGCGCTGCACCTGTTAATGGATCAGTCGGAAAAAGTATTCAAAATAATCAAGCAATGAAAAAGTCTTTCCCCCTTTTTTTAATCACATTGCTTTTGGTAGGTTGCGGCGGAAAAAAAAATAACCCCAAACCTCTGCCAATGGCAGCATCGCTTGTAATACCTGCACCAAACGAGGTTTGTGTTTCGGGGAGCATCCTTTCTGCAACCGAAAGCACAGTGTTATTTAAATGGGAAGCCGGCGCAAATGCGGATAGTTATGAAATTGTTTTGAAGAACCTTTTAACTTTCGCTACGACTACGCAAAATACAACGCAAACTCAAATCGCACTGACTTTGCTCAGGAATACTCCTTTTTCGTGGTATGTTATTTCCAAATCATCAACCAGCGATGAAACCGCTCAAAGCGATATCTGGAAATTTTATAACTCAGGCCCCGGGATTGTTACTTACGCTCCTTTTCCGGCCGAAATAACATCGCCAACTTTAGGCGAACTTGTAACAGCCGCTAACAATACGACTAGTCTGGCTTGGACCGGTAGTTCGGTAGCCCCGGGAACAATCGTTAATTATGATATATACTTCGGCACAACTAATTCCCCCCCATTGGCCTATTCCACTATAACAGCCAGTTCTCTAAGTAACGTAACAGTAGCCTTGGGTAATACTTATTACTGGCGAGTCATCACCCGGGACATAAACGGCAACACGTCCGATTCCGGTCTTTACCAATTCGAAGTTAAGTAGTCTTGTTTTTCCACTTTTCACGCCCAGCGGGTATGCTGTTAGTTGAAGTTTCCTTTGCTGCAAAATGGTGATGCGCCACTTTCCAGGTGCATTGCGTGAGCCGGCAGGCGGGACGTGAAGCGACATCGATTCTTGCGCTATCATCCGGGCAAGCCAAAAGAGGTGGGCTACTAGTGCCCTCCTGCTAAGAGCCACCACCCATCCGGCACATCCCACAACGTTACCTTTTAAGTCCGTTGATTGTGTTGTGCGAAGGGGCTTCAACAGCCAGGAGAAACATCCCTCCGATCATCTTCTAAAGATTTTTTTTTACAAACGTTAATCAAAGAAACTGTAACACCAATTGCTCCCATTCCTTTTCCAAAGGTATATTCGGGCGGGTTTGCCGCGCTTTGCTGTACCAGTAATCGGCATTCCAGGTATCACCTTCTTTACGGTGCAGGTAGGCATGTATCCAGGCTGATGCTTGATCGGTCAGCTGGTCTACCTGGGCATGGGCCTGGTGCCAGTCGCCTTTGCCATCGTACCAAAGGCTTTTTAACTGTACCGGGAGCCGGGCATCTGGCTGGTCTAAATTTAACGACTGTTTAAATTCGGTTAACGTTTTCATTAGGCATTAATTTTTGTCGGGGTAAATGTAAGTCGTTGATGGCGATTTTGCCAAAACGATCTATAATCTCGATTCTTGCGCTAGAACCCGGGCAAACCAAAAGCGGCAGGCTACCAGCGCCCAGCCCGCTCAGCAGCCATGATAGATCCGGCACGCCCGACGACCTACCCATGTGCAATATTGCCCAATTGGAATTTTGAGCCAGGAAAATGCAAAATTGACTAAGAATTAGGCCCCGAGACCATTGACCTGCCCGAAAGAAAATCCGCGACCTGCTAATTTCGGCATTAAAGGTGATGAATTTGGTGACAGCGTTTTGTCAGTACTTTTCGCTTTTTTTGTGATGGGTTTCTGGTAAAAAATGGCTATTTCAGGCTGTGATGGCACTTTTTGCTGAAATTTATTCACTGCAAACTGTGCCACACCGTGCCACTCCGTTTCAGCGGCACAGCGGCACATTCACCATTTAGTTAAGGTGCCGGTATTCGCTGGGCGATTTCCCTGTTTTTGATTTGAAGATCTTGGTGAAGTGCGAGGGATGTTCGAACCCAAGGCCGTAGGCGATCTCGCTGATGGAATCATTGGTGCCCCACAACAGTGATTTGGCTTTGTCTATCAGTTCCAGGTGGATATGTTCCTGTGTGGTTTTACACGTAAATTTGTTTAACAGATCAGACAAATAGTTAGGCGACAGGTTGAGCCGGGAAGCAAAATATTTAACGTTTGGCAGGCCTGTTTCTATCAGGCTGTCCTGCGAAAAATAGTCTTTTAACAATTTTTCAAACTGCTGCACCACATCTGAGTTTACTTTAGCCCTGGTGTAAAATTGCCGGTCGTAAAAGCGGCTGCAGTAATTCAGCAAAAGTTCGATGTTACTAACGATGAGGCCTTGCGTATGCTTGTCGATATTTCGCGAATATTCCCTTTCAATCTTGGCTACACAATCTTTAATAATCAGTTTCTCCTCCTCCGAAATATGCAGGGCTTCGTTGGCTTCGTAATTAAAAAAGGAATACTGATGGATCTTTCTGCCCAGATCAGTGCCATGGATCAGATCAGGATGTATAAACAGCGCCCAACCTTCTTCAACGATGACATCAGGCCCCGGCGCTAATACCTGCCCGGGCGCGGTGAACATCAGGGAGCCTTCATTAAAGTCATAATATCCTTTGCCATATTTTAACAGCCCCTCAAATTTTTTGCAGGAAATAATATAAAAGCCAAAACGGTAAAACGCATCAACCTTAGGGCGGTTTGCATAAAAATCAACATGGTCTATCACGCTTACCAGGGGATGCCTGGGCGGCGTAAATTGTACCAGCTTGTGCAGGTCGCTGATAGATTGAAGTTCGATATATTTATCGGGCATATTGTTAATTGTTATAAAGTTACCATAAAAAATCTGGCTGCCCGGATTTGGGCAGCCATTGATTTTTTTAGATACCTGTTTGGGCTGTCATCATATTTTTAAACTCCACGTCATTCATTTGCTGCCTGGTTGCTATCAGTTGTGCAGCATCATGGCCTACGGGATAACGCAATTTTTCGGTACCGTCGGTAGCGGCCTCATAAATAGCATCGGCCACTTCGCCCAGGTTTTCAGACATAGGCCACGCTTCTAACATGGCAATGAATTTATTCAATGCGGGCTGATATTCATCTAACCCATCAGCACTGAAAAGCGTCATCGAACGTCCGGCAAACTCGGTCTTATAACCGCCCGGTTCAATTATTTTAAAACGGATTCCCAATGGATTTAGTTCATATTGCATCGATTCTGTTAATCCTTCCACCGCAAATTTAGTTGCGTGGTAGAGCGAAGAGAACGGAAAGGTGACCCTTCCGCCTACGGAAGAAACATTGATGATGGTGCCTGATTTTTGTTGGCGCATGCCCGGCAATACTGCTTTTGTTACGGCTATCAACCCAAATAAATTTACATCAAACTGCTGCTTAACCTGTTCTTCGGTCGCTGCTTCAAATACACCCAGCGCACCATAGCCTGCATTGTTTACCAATACATCAATCTTACCAAATTTTTCAATACCGGCTGCCACGGCGTTTTGTATGCTTAGGTTGTCGGTTACATCCAATTTGGTGATAAAAACATCGCTGAGTGTTGTTAGTTCTGTTTCTTTTTCGGGCGAACGCATGGTAGCTATCACGTTCCAGTTATTTGTATCAAATAGTTTAGCGGCTGCTTTTCCAAATCCAGAAGAAGCGCCTGTTATTAATACTGTCTTTTTCATTGCTTTATATTTTAAATTTCTAAAGCAAAGGTCTGCTTAACGGCGTAGCCTGATTTATATCTTTCAACTGATCACTTATACATTTCCGGGATAAGCAACGAATTTTATACTTTTTTACCTTTGCGGAATCCAACTTTAAAATCGTCGCTTAAATGAATTCAGGAACACTTTTCCGGAATTGTGGCTGCAGCATAAAACCGCCATGAAAATTCCGGGCTCTTTTAAGGGTTTAAATAATCATCGCAATAAGCAAAAAGCCGGCATATATAGCTTGTTATTCCGTCTTCAAACTTTTTATCGGGTTTGCCATTGCGGCTTTTATGGCCTGGAAGCTTACTGTTAATAGTGTGATCAGCATAGCCCCGATAGCTGTAACGATAAATATCCACCAGGCCACATCGGTGTGATACTGATAGTTACGCAGCCAGTTGTGCATAAAATAATACGCTATAGGCGAGGCTATGATTATTGACAAAAAAACCAATATGGCAAAGTCTTTTGATAGCAATTGCCACAGGGCGAACACTGATGCGCCAAGCACCTTGCGTACGCCTATTTCTTTAATGCGCTGTTCGGCCACAAATGATGCCATTCCAAATAAACCGAGACAGCTGATAAATATTGCCAGCCCGGCGAAAACAGTAGCCAGCTTACCCAGGCGTTCCTCATCACCGAATTCTTTGGCATATTCCTGGTCAACAAAGTGGTATTCAAATGGCTGTTCCGGGTTTTCGGTTTTTAAAACAGCAGCGATGTTGTGAATAGCTTTACCGGCGCTCATTTGCGGGCTTATCTTTAGCAGCAAACAGCCTCCCGCCCATTTCGCTAAAAAATAAACCATAGGCTGCACCTGTTCATAAGGTGAACGGTTAATGATGTTGTTAGCTACGCCGATGATCTTAAACTTTTGGCCATAAAAGGTTATGTAGTTTTCTGTCGGGCTTTTCATGGACATAAAATTAGCGGCTGCCTGGTTGATGATCACCGCTGATGAATCGGAAGGGAATGACGGTGAGAAATCCCGGCCCGCGCTAAATTCCCAACCAATGGTTTTGCCATAATCGTATGAAATATCCTCCTGGCCGAAATTGACATCCACGTTAGGGTCTTCTCCGGCCCATGCCACACCGCCGGTAGTACCGGCACGTTTGTTAGGCGGAGCATCTGCTTCGGCCATTTCAGTTATGGTGCCGTTACTTGCAAGGGCCTGTTTTATCGCACCAAAACGTTGGTGGAGTTCAATAGTGCGGACGGGTATTACAACCAATCTGTCCTGGTTGTAGCCTACAGGGCGGTCTTTGGCAAAAAGTATTTGCCGGATAACTACAATGGTACCGATGATCAGCACAACAGAAACTGTAAACTGAAGTACCACCAGTACTTTACGCGGGGCCGACGCCAGTCGCCCCACCTTAAACACCCCCTTCAATACCTTTACAGGCTTAAATGACGACAGGTAGAGTGCCGGATAGCTGCCGGTGATAATAGCGGTGATAAAACTGAGGCCAATTCCGGCGAGCCAAAACGCCGGGCTACTCCATGGAATGAGGATTTGTTTACCGGTAAGCTGGTCGAAGGCCGAAAGGCTTAACTCCACCAATATTATTGAAACCAAAAAAGCAAGCAACACGCAAAGTAACGATTCGGTGTAAAACTGGTATATCAATTGGCTGCGGGATGAACCTATTGCCTTGCGGATACCTACTTCGCGCGCCCGTTTCTCAGACCGGGCTGTACTTAAGTTCATGAAGTTAATACAGGCCAACAGCAGTACAAACACCCCTACAATACCAAACAGCCACACATATTGTATTTTGCCGCCGATGTTTTTTCCGTCCTTAAACTGGCTGTACAAATGCCATTTACGCATCGGCTGCAAAAACAGCGATGGTTTTGTTTTAGCTGAACCCGGTTTTAAATGCCGCAGTTGTTCATCCCTGATTTTTAAAGACACTTTCTCAGGGTCGGCATTATCAGCCAGTTGAACATATAAATTTACAATGCCGTTCCCCCATGGGTCGCGCATTCCGCTCAATCTGTAATCCGTCTCATAGCGATCCCAGCAACCAATAAAAGCCATACCGGCAAGTGTGGTATTTTCGGGCAGATCAGCATAAACGCCTGCTACTTTCAGGTTCTGCAGGTTGTTTAGCTTCAATACCTTCCCCATCGGGTCCGCATTCCCGAAAAGCGCCTCAGCTGTCGACGCCGATATGAGCACCGACGTTGGGTCCTTTATGGCATCGCGCCTGCCCCGGAGCATATTTAGTGTAAACAGGTTAGGTCCGCTGCTTTCCATAAATACCCCTTGTTCAGTCAGCTTTTTGTCGCTTAACCCCAGTATATAATCTCTCGGGAGCGTAGATAGTGCTACAGATTTAAAATCGCTGCCATAGTTTTTGCGCAGCGCAGCTGCCAGGGGATAGGGTACCCGGAACGAGGTTTTCACTTCGCCATTACTGGTCACATTTTGTGCCACCTCCGCTATATGATGATAATTACCGTGATACTTATCAAATGACACTTCATCCAAAATCCACAAACTGATCAGCATTACCACTGCCATACCCACTGCAAGGCCACCTATATTAATGAGCGACAATGCCTTATTCCTGGTAAGGTTGCGCCATGCAATTTTGAAATAATTTTTGAGCATATTAATGCGATTTAATTCTACAGAAACCCAACTTGACTGGCTTCCTGCACGCAATATTACCGACGGCAGGCGTGATGGGATGGCCAACTTATCATTTGGCAACTCTTTTTTCAGGCCGTTCTTATATTCTACCGGGGTTTTGCCGGTCATCTCTTTAAAAACGCGGTTGAAAGTTCTTTGGGAATTAAACCCCGACTCATAAGCAATCCCCAGCAGTGTGAGCCGGTCGTAGGCAGGGTCCTGCATCTTCCGGATAGTTTCACGAACCCTGAACTCATTAATAAAGTCGCTGAAGTTCTTTTCCATCCCCACATTAATAATCCGCGATAAATCGTGCGGGTGGATATTCAGCTTTACTGCCAGGGTGGTTAATGTCAGTTCGGCATCCTCATAAAAACGGTTTGCGGCTACGGCTTCCTTTAGCCTGCGGCTTTTTTCCTTTGCATCATATCTATCTGTCATCGGCGTGGCCAGTTGCGTGCTGCTATCCAATTTTAGCATCACTTCGGCGGCCAGGCCAATAAGCACAAAAGCAACGGCAAAACTCCAGGCATCATTAAACAGCCATAACATGCAAAGCACGCCGAGCAGGTGCAGGGCCTTATCCAACCGGCGGAAAGCAAAGCGCGGCCTATCCATTAGTACCGGCTGCAAGCGGTTATAAAAATGCTGTATCAACCGGTGCGACAGGTATAAATAAATGACAATCGAAATTATCACCAGCCAGCCCGGCAACCAATAGGCAACCAGCAAAGGGCAAAAATGCAGAACATCCTTCCGGGCAAATTGCAGGTTTGGCGACGTCATCCGCCGCAAGTAAAAATACAACAGCGGCCCCAGCGCCGGCAAAAAAATCGGCGAAAGCCCTCCGGTCTTTAGTACAATTACAGCTAAAGCAGCACTTAAAAACAGGTTAGCTGCTTGCCCCTCCCTTTTTGCGAATGCTAAAAGCAGCGCAAGCGTTAGCCCCGAAAACAGGGTTGCCATGGCAGCCACATGGTACAGGTTAATATGGAAAATATCAGGATTCAAATGATTTAAATAGCCCAAAGGCTGTTCCAAATTTACAACATATTGGTGGGTAGAAAATTATGGGGTGATAAATATGTTTTGCTGGGAGGGAAGCGAACATAGGGGGCGTTCGGTTTTGGGGTGGGTAGAATTGTTAGGAATAGGAATACCAAACTAAAAGCCCCTCTACTTTCGTAAGGCGGCGTTCGTAGCCCGTAGAGGATATGAACCTTATAAATAAGGTGCTGTATATGAATTTGCTTTTTATCTTAGAGTAGGTGCCACGAATGATACGACCAATCTACTACTATTAACTAAAGTGCCTTTTTCGCATTATCGAAAGACTTTCGTCTGCGTCACAATCTTCCATCATGTTTAAGAGCAATTGCATTTCCATATTGGTACAAAGAAAAAAGTGGGAATAAAACTGCCGGTATTGAATAATTGTTTAAGTTTACATCTGCAAAAGGGGATGCAGAGTAACCCCTATAACAAATAAGAACTTAAATGCGGGGTCAATACGGTTATCTTGAGGACTTTATTAACGAACTTCGTTCCAATGGGAGGTATGCCTTTTCATTGCCAGAGGTACGCAATAAGTTTGAACAATCAGACGAAGCAATAAAGAAGGCATTACAGAGATTAAAGAAGAAGCAGGAAATAGCTTTGGTTCGAAATGAATTTTATGTAATCGTTACTCCAGAATATAGAAGTAAAGGGATGCCTCCACCCTCTTTTTTTATATCAGACTTAATGAGGTTTCTGAACAAGGATTATTACGTAGGCCTGTTAAATGCTGCGGCTTATTATGGTGCTGCCCACCAGCAGCCGCAATCTTTTTCAGTCATAACTATCAAGCCCAGCTTAAGAGACATTAAAAAAGACAACCTAAAAATTAATTTTTACATAAAAAAAGAATGGGCAAAAGAAGATATAATGCAAAGGAAGGTCGATACTGGATTTATAAATGTTTCATCTGCTGAGTTAACCGCTTTAGATCTGGTATGTTATTTTGATCATTCCGGCGGCCTTAACAGAGTTACTACTGTATTGGAAGAGCTTAGCGAAATTATGAATGCAGATAAGCTGCTTGAAACAGCCAAAAGGTATTCACCTATAACTGCCGTTCAGCGTTTAGGATATTTATTAGAGGACATTTTAGATAGGAAGGATTTGAGTGATCCTATGAAGGAGCATTTAAAAACAGTAAATCATTTTCCGGTGCTACTGCGGCCGCAGAAGGAAAGATTAGACATGGTTACCGGTAACGATTGGAAAGTGGCACCAAATGTTGAAATAGAAACAGACTTATGATTCCACAGGCGTACATAACCGCATGGCGAAAAAAGGCACCCTGGCAAGAAGATTTCCAGGTTGAACAGGATTTAGTAATTGAGCGTGCTTTAATGGCTATATATGAAGACCCTTATTTAAAAGAGAAATTGGCTTTCAGAGGCGGTACAGCATTACATAAATTGTATTTATCACCTGCTACCAGGTATTCAGAGGATATAGACCTTGTTCAAATTACAGCAGAACCATTTGGCCCCATTATAGACCGCTTAAGAGAAGTTTTATCATTTTTAGGCGATAAACCAATACGTAAGCAGAAACAACATAATAATACCTTGATCTACCGTTTTGATTCAGAAGGAGGTATTTCATTAAGGTTAAAAGTAGAGGTTAATTGCCGGGAACATCATACCATTTTTGGCATTCAAGACGTAAAATACGTTATGGAATCCGAATGGTATACAAGCGAGGTATTAATACCGTCGTATGAGTTAGCAGAGTTATTGGGCACTAAAATGCGCGCACTATATCAACGGCGGAAAGGGAGAGATTTGTTTGATATATGGTTTGCACTAAAACAAGCTAATGTTGATCCAGGTAAGATTATTGAAGCATGGAATTTTTATATGAAGGAAGAAGGTAACAGCGTAACGCAAAAAGAATTTCTAGAAAATATGGAAAAGAAAATTTTAGATAATGATTTCTTACGGGATATGGAGGGTTTATTAAGACCTGACTTATCTTATAAAAATGTTGAAGCTTACGAATTTGTAAAAACAGAGTTGTTGGAAAAAATTTAAAATGGACAACAAAAATATACTATTTAATTTACCCCACCGATTTAAGCGCTTGAACCCAACTAACTGTAAGCGCTTACTTTAGCCACTTTACAAAGCAGGAAAACGCTGTGCAATCATTGGGGTACGTCAGCGGGACGCTGAGAGGGTTTGGATTAAAGTGGAGCACTTGAACCGGCGGGGGTAGGAAGTTATGGTTGTGTCATTAGTTCCAAGACTCTGCATTTTACTTTTTGACGATTACTTTTTTTTAGGGCTTCAATCTGAGCTACATTCCATTTTTGATGTTTACAATAATAGATCCATGGAGCGGCACCGCAGTAGGCTCCTCTGACTCTATCTTCATAGTCGAACTGTTCTAAGCACTCGGGAGGACCAGCCCATGCTGGATTTACTATTCGCATATGCAATTTTGGATTTAGCAGTAGAGCGTTAGATGCTCTAAAATTAATGTGTTTATCTCCGAAACTATAACCAATAATCGTAAGTTCATCTAAGTTCTGAAGCACTTTCTCAAACAACTGAAGCTTTTCTTCGCCAGGTTTGGAATCTGATGTCTTGCTAAATTTACTTTCACCTGTAAGTAGCGAGCTGCTTAAAATATCTAACTCTCCCGCCCCATTAGTAATGATTTTCGCGGATTCACTTGAGGGTATTCTCACACCGTTTTTATCGTAATAACCCATTCTCCGAGTACGCAGGAAATCGTCCATCAGTTCTTTAGAAGAATTTACAAGCTTTAGATTGCAGCACAGCGCCCTGTCTTTATAATGTAGTTCGCTTATTCCTCCGTGTAGTTTTACAATATTAATTCCCTTCGTTCCACAAAAAAAAGTATTTTGAGTAAGCACTTGGCTTGGCTCATGCGTGCCAAATTCTATTTGCTCCTTAATTTCCAAATTACTAACTGGAAATGTGATGCTTCCAGTATCGCCATATGTAATAGGTATACCCAAGTCTAAAGCTAAACATTCAACGTTCAAATCGTGATTAAGGCTAAAAATCCATGTTTCGTCCTCGGACAAGAGGTTTTCAAATTCTGCAAACCACTCCTTATTGTCTGGATATAAAATTTCATACGAGGCTATTTGGTATAGACATAGAATATTGTGAATGATGCTGTACAATAAACTAAATAGATAATGATAAGAGTCACGGTCAGATTGAGTTGGATTTTCAATACCTTCCATTCTTTGAAGCTTGGCAAGTAGCCGTTCGTAGTTTTGCTCGTTATTTTTCCGAGCCAAGAGCATTAGTTGGAGTCCAGTATCAATAGCTTTTTTATTTATAGGACGATTCGGGCCGAATGCGTCTTGCCTGAGCATATGATCCGATAATTTCCTGATATCCGGTTCATTAAACATGCCTAAAAAAACAGGAGTAAGTTCAGCGACGAGTGGCATGCCTAAGTCGTATGAAAAGCCAGCACCTAGCAATAGACCCTTCTTCATATTCTTTAATATTAGCAAATAGCGCGGAAATGTCATCTCTTTGTTGTAAGAGGACTTTTCCGTTTCAACTTTCATAAATGTGTCCTACCTCCGGCTGTCCTTTATCCTTTCGAACAGTTGGCGCTCTTTATCCAACTTTTATTGCTGGTGGTTTAGTTACAATAATTTGTCCGAGTTGTACAAGTGAGTCAAAATCGCTTGGAGTAAAACCTTTCTTGGAATTAGTAAAGTCTGAAATGAAAAATTGGTATTTACTTCTTAATTGATTCCTGTAATCTTTTTGGAGACTTATATCGGAGTTACGGATTTTAAGTAATATGTTCTTTATTTCGTCTGCTTCATAAGAAATAAAAGTATTTTTCCCTTTTACGGCCATCAGTATGATTTTTTTGTGTTGAGTAGTTAGCGTTGTTATTACAGATCTCCTAGTTTGAAAACTAGTTTGCCGGGAGCCCAAGGACGCGTATGAAGTTTACCATCAATTATCCTGTCAGTATTATACGCGTCGGTTAAATAATAACCAATCCTTGGCATCCCTCTACTTTCTTCTGTTCGTGGTAGATCTTGAACAATTGTTGCCAGGAAACTAATAACCTCTTCGTGGATATTATTATATTCGTCGTAGGCCATGTGTATCCAACCCTGATTCGTAAAACAAAAAGAACCTTTTCCGACAATACACACATGCGAAATCAACGGTTCAGAGTTCCATTTGGGATCTATTTTCTTGTATGTGGTTAAAAAATATTCCGGTGAATAATTTTTCACATCAGTCTGAAATATAAAAAGTCGATAATGCGGTTTTACTACAATTTGTGGATGAGGAGTATTATTATGATCATGAAGCCCACTTGTTAAAGCTAACTCCCGTTCCACACAAACAAATTTCTTGTAAGTATCTTCAATGTTTTTCTTAGAAAAACTGGTTTTTACCTCTATGCAACTTAAAACGGATTCGAACGGAAATATTGCCAGCTTATCATTCTGTGAAAAGAAAATGGGGGGAAGTAAATTCTGACTGTAAATACAAATATCGATTTCGTTAGATATGGCACCATTGTAATCAATGATTTTCCCGGTGCCCATAGAGAAATTGTTGTTTAGCATCGGCTCAAGCAATTGATGCACGACAATTTCCCTTAGCCTTCCGATTAAAGACGGGTGTTTAAGTTCCGATGCGCTGGCAGCATCTAGTAATCCTTTCTTTATATTATCATTTAAAATCGTTCTGTAGTATCCATTCATGTTTATTTTGGATGTTATCCGGGCTATTGTTGGTGTTCTGCTGCACAGCTAAGTTACATCAAAAATAATCGGTATAAAAAGGCTACTGTCCATATTTAGTTTGAGGCTAGCCCAGCTTGTGAGTTACTATAGAAACCTAAAAACTGCCGGGGAAACAAATCCAATCGCTCTTCTGTGGAGGCGAGAGTGCCGATTTTTAAAGAGTTTGGCAACTTGTCCAAATATAGTCATGCTCATTTTTCAAAGTAAAAATTTATCTTTAGGTAAATATGCAAAGCGACATGAAAACGGAAAACCGAAAAATAAGGTTTGGTTTGATGTTGAAACATTTCAGAAAGCACCAAAAATGATTGAACCCGACCTAACCGAAGATAAATTTAACGCTTGTTGCTTTACATTGTCAGAAGAGGATATTCGAAAGCTTGATAAAGAGGATAATGGACCGATTAACAACGTTATTGCCCACATAGCGCGTCATTGTTATGGAGCAAAGCTGTATGACGACCACCTTGGCCTATCCGTTGAAATGTTTTACGTAAATGGCATCAGGCAATTAAAAGGTGATATTATACAGCTTGATTTAAAGGATGCCGATTACTATCAATTGTTATTGCGCTTTTGCGTATTGCTTTCGACTGACTATTTAGAAGTAAACGCGCTAAATGCTTTTAATACGTTTCAACAGAAACTCAGGGGGTTCTTGGAAAAACTCGGTTTTTTTACGGTCGCAAGTCATGAACTTAAGCAGTTTAAAGGCCAGAATGTTGTTATGATGAGTCCCGCGTCAAGGGGAATAATTAAGGTGGATTTTATTGATCAAACGGAATTCTACAGGAATTTTTTTAATAATATTTTTGATCAGAAAATAGAAAAAGAGAAGAAGTACGTTTATCTAATGGTGAATACAGACACCTCCTTAATCAAGATCGGAAAGAGTAACAATCCACTTTACAGAGAGAGAACACTGCATTCGCAAGAACCAAGCGTTCATCTGATTGCATTGTGGTGCTGTAACCAGCAAGTCGAAAAAAAGTTACACGTTAAATTTAGCAACAAACGTGTCCGCGGAGAGTGGTTTAGGCTAACTATACCTGATTTAGCTGAGATCGAGAAATTCATGAATAATGAAATAAGTAGTGCGCAGGAATTTGAAACCGGCTCGCACTGATTACGCTAAGGCCGCTGTAGACTACATCTACGGGCAGCTATGCTTGTAGTTACTTCCACGCCTGGTTAAGCGTCCACGCTTAACTGAAAACAATTGCGAGTGTCTACACTCGGGATAAACCACCACACACACAAAGCCGCTCTATTGCTAAAGCGGCTTCCGTAGCCTTAAGTGGCAGAATCTCGAATTTTTTTCTCAGGGATTTGAAACGATTGGTGAATTTTTAACGGTTGAAACCTCAAATTTTTACGGTCTAATCTTCAATAGGTTGTAAGCTTGTTTCTAATATTCTTTTTTCTGGCATAAATTTCCGTTCTTTTCACTTAACATAATGTTAAGCTTTAATTATTCCAGACGCATTATGCCCGAATTTTTCCTTGTAGGCCGTTGAAAAATGAGAAAAATTTTCGAAACCTACCCTATAATAAATATCAACAGGCCTTTGTCCAATCTCAATCAAAAGCTTTGCTTCCGCCAAACGCCGATCCTTTAGCCATCTTTCAGGCGTATTATCGAAAATATTTCTAAAATCTCTTTTAAAAGTAGAAAGGCTTCTGCCTGCGAGTCGTGCGAATTCAGACATAGGGATGTTGTAAATAAAATTCTGGTTTATAAACTTTTCCAAATCAATTTTAAAAGGTTCGCTTAAATCAAATATCATCTCTTCAAGCCGTTGGTCATATCCCAACAACAGGGCAATAGCTTCGGTAGTTTTTAAAGATGCCAAAGTTGGGTTTAACTTTTCCGGTTGATTAAAGTATGGCAGCAAGGATTGGAAATAGGCCCTTATAAATTTTGATCTGCTTACATCAACTAAAGATCCGCCTGCATGCCTGTGCTTCAATTCAATTTTATTTTGAGCAGCGTATTTTTTTAAAGCCTCCGGTGTCAGAAAAATATTCACGCTTTTACAGGGTTGACCGCTTTCATCCGGAAGTTTTAAAGCCTTTACCAACTCGTTTTTACGTATCAATATAATCGATCCCGCGTTTGCAACGTATTTGCTGTGGGCAAACTGCAATTCAAGCGTTCCGCTTTCCAGGTAAAGCAAGGTCAGATCAGGAACTATTTGCTCGTCAGCATAAGCTCTTAGTCTTTCGCAACTGAATAATATATTTTCTGATGACTCCCGGCTCATAAAAATTTTAGACCTTAAGTTACATTTTGATTTGCAAAAATCCCGAACTAACAATTTTTTTTTTAGTGCGGGATTTATGCTGATGCCTGATTTTGCTTTATTGCGCATTGTAGCCCCCATCAACGAAAAGCGTTGTACCTGTCATAAAAGGACAATCGTCTGAAGCAAGAAACGCGATACCATTAGCTATATCTTCTGGTGTCCCCATGCGTTTCATAGGGTGAATAGCAGCAATGCTTTCTTCGCTGTAAGCGCCGGTATCAATAGAAGCCTGGATGATATTGGTTTTGATGGCTCCCGGTGCAATTGCATTGATACGGATACCCATTGTGGCATAGTCAATAGCAGCACCTTTGGTTAGCCCCACCACTGCATGTTTGGTGGCGCAATATTGCGCAGTATAAAGCAAACCGTTGTGCCCCGCTATGGAAGCCAGGTTAACGATAGCGCCGCCACCGGTTTTCAGCATTTCTTTGATGGCGTATTTCATACCGTAGAAAACACCCATTACGTTGGTATCAAGCATTTGTCTGAGGTCTTCGGTAGTCGCGTCTGCCATTAGGACGCTGCCAAGGGCCACGCCGGCATTATTGACCAGCGCATCCAGCTTTCCATATTTGGCAACTGCTTTTTCCACTACTGTTTTTACGGCTACCTCGTTCGTTACATCCAGCTCAAGAAAGGTGTTTTCTACACCCTTATCGCTCAATTCTTTTGAAAACTCTTCACCCCTTGCCTGGTTGCGGCTGGTGAACACAACGTTGTAATCCTTATTACCAAAGGCAAAGGCGGTTGCTTTGCCGATACCGGTTGTTGCGCCGGTAATGAGAACTGTTTTTTTCATGATTTTTCTTTTTTAATGTTTGATAAAGCAAATTTCATCAGGAAAAACAGATCCTATTTTGGCCAGCGGCTCAAAAATGTTTGGTCAGCAGTTCAACTACTACCTCGAAATTGTAGACGATATCACTCAGGTAGTCGTGTAAAATTAAAGATGAAATTGCCGACATGTATGTTCCTATTAGTTATACCGTAACGCAGGTTTTCTGTCAGCTGTTCGAAGTTTGCAACTTCGGATCGCTATGCTCGTAGATTGCATCTACAGTATTTAACCGACGACCCACCCATGTGCAATATTGCCCAATTGGAGACTTGAGTCAGGAAAACGCAAAATTGACTCAAGACGTAGGCCCCGAGACCATTGACTCGCCCGGAAGAAATCCGCGACCCTGCTAATTTCGGCATTAAAAATGATGAATTTGGTGACAGTGTTTTGTCAGTACTTTTCGCGTTTTTTGTGGTGGTGGTCGGGCATAAAACCGCCATAACAGCCTGGAAATGCACTTTTTACTGAAGTTTATTCATTGCAAACTGTTCCACCCTGTTCACACTGTTTCACTGTGAACAGCGGCGGTTTTTTTTGGAATTTTCGGCGAAAATTAAAAAGCCGCTCTACTTTCGTAAAGCGGCTTTAGTAGCCCGTAGGGGAAACTAATTTTTAGCCTTAAACAACTGATTATCAATATTTTAATAAGTTAAAATATTCCAACTCACCGAATTACTCGCTCCAACCATTTTGCCTGTCTGCAGCCCTAAACCGCTACACTAACGGCAGGTAAAATTTATCTATAATTCAATAATAAGCAATGATTTTTTTCTGTATGAACTAAGCAAAAGGTCGAACCGTTTTTATGGTTTACTTGACAACGGCCTTCCTTATCCTGCTTAACGTCTCTGGCGAAATGCCAAGATACGATGCGATCATATTTTGCGGAAAACGCTGAAGAAAATGCGGATACATCCTGGCGAGATCCTCATAACGTTCTTCCGCAGTCAAACTAATTGCAGCGTGCATTCTTTTGTTATTAGCTATGGTGGCCCCGCGGTTTAGCGAATCCAGCATTGCCGAGATGGCCGGTATTGTGCGGGCCAACTCCTGCAACTGATCATTGGTGATCAGAATCATGTCTACATCTTCGAGCGCTTCGACATAATATTTGCTGGGCGTCAGCAAATAAAAGCTTTCATAATCTCCTACCCACCAGTCCTCAAGGCCAAAATGTAATATATGCTCGTGCCCTTTCTCATCAACGGCGAACATTCGCGTCGCACCTTTAACGATAAATCCCATGTATTTACACACATCGCCCTCCTGCAAAAAATATTGACGCTTTCGCAATTTTTTTGGCTTGAGTTTGCTCGTGATCAAATTGCGTTCATCTTTAGAAAGCGCCACTAACGACTTTCGCTCGATGTAATCGAATAGAGGTATGAAATCGGCCATGGTAGGTGTATGTTTTTGATTTCGAATATTTTTCGGAGATAAAATTATCAATTTTTTTTTCAAATCTATTTGCTGTGGGGTTCGCCTGAATTGATGACAACCTTTATTGTGAAATAACATACTGCCAGCCAGACCAACGTAAGCAGGCAGAAGACAGCCATTACTCCGGGCGGTGACATTTCAGCTCTTGACAAATATCAAGAGCACTTTTTGATAAGTATCAATAGCCAGCGTATAGAAGATGAGGAACTTTACATTATCAAAACGGAGAAGACAATGAAAATTATATCACATATCCTTTCAATGATTCTCTCGGGGATGAAACCTGAGGATATTTATGTGGAACTGCTTTCCATAACCCCGGCTTTCAAAGCCGTATGGGTTATGTTCGTGGCATTCCTAAGCCATATTATGGAAACATTTACATATAGGCCCGGCTCCACCCACAATCAAGCAACAGCGCGCCTTTCACTATGTCATTAATTTTATTAAAGAACGTCACTAATTTAATATCACATGAAAACTTCACTAAAAATTGCAATTATCGGCGCCACAGGAAACGTCGGAAAAAGAATCGCCGAAGAAGCATTAAACCGGGGCCATCAAGTTACCGGTATTGCCCGTACAATTGACGGCGCAGCAGCCGGAAAAAACCTAACCGTACTGGCAGGAGATATCAATAATCCTGAAGCGCTTGCGGGGATGTTAAAAGGACACGATTTGATTGTCAGCAGCGTAAAATTTCATGACTACGACCACGATAAACTCATTAAAGCGGTACGCCTTTCAGGGGTTAAAAGATACCTGGTTGTAGGTGGCGCAGGTACACTTGAAGTGGCTCCAGGGGTAACCGGGCTCGATTCTGGCCTGCTTCCGGACTTTGTTGTGCCAGTGGCAAGGGCCGCTCAAAATTATCTTAACGTTTTGAAATCCTCCGAAGATCTCGACTGGACCGTGCTTGCACCGGCTGCTGAATTCAATGCGGGGGAACGTACCGGAAAATTTCGCCTGGGTGGCCACGAGCTTATCATCGATAAAAATGGAAAAAGCGCTATTTCCTTTGAGGATTATGCAATAGCCCTACTCGATGAAATCGAAACGCCACGCCATTTGAAAGATCATTTTTCAATCGGGTATTGATAAAGCAAGCGACCGAAATGCTTCGCGAATTATTGAGCAAATAACTGGCTCTAACCAGTCGGTTTAAAACAATCGAACAATAAAACCAAATCTCAAAATTATGCAAACGGCAGTATTTATTTTCACTCACCTCATCATGATCGGCGCAATTGTATCTGTGTTCTACATCGGTTTCAGGCTTGAACCCGAAGAAGCAGAAGCTTATCCTACAAGTCCAATAGTTCAGGTACCAACTGGCTTAAACAAGTTTAAGGCCTTTGGATGCATCATGAAAACACGGGCTGCTTTTTTTTCCAGTTACGTATCCAGGGTTAAGTTTCCAGGCCGGTCGATTCGCAGGTCGGGTCACACCATATAACGGTTTCGTGTATAATTTAAAAAAGATGAAAAAGTCAAATACAAGTATTGAAGGGAAAAACGTCAGGGTCGGAAATTTGCTTGTCAACCGGCTTTTACCGGCAGATACTATAACAGCTGTTGGTCCCTTTCTTCTGCTGGACCATGGCTACCCGGTTACCTATAAGCAGGATGCATCGTTCTGCCCGGACCTGAATGAACATCCCCACCGGGGGCTCGTCGCCTTCACCTATGTTATCAAGGGCGAAGTTGAGCACTTCGACAGCCTGGGCAATCATGAAATCGTGGGCGAAGGCGGCGCCCATTGGCTCAGTGCAGGAAAGGGCGTTATCCATGGCGAACGCGTAAGCGCCGACCTGGTGCAATCATGCGGCACGCTGCATGCTATTCAATTCTGGACCAATATTCCGGCTGCCCATAAAAGCGATCTTCCGCAGTACAGAGCCTTGAATGCTGCTGCCTTTCCGATTGCTGATTTGCCAAATCACGCGGGAGTGATACGCGTTTTACTTGGAAAATGCAGGGCGATAGAATCGCCGGTCGAATCACTTTCTGAAGCATTTCTTTATCGCATTACATTAAACGCCAAGTCCGAATTTCGACTCTCCGTTTGTGAGGAAATGAAAAGCGCAGTTTTCGTGCCTGACGATCCCATCATCGTCAACGGCGATGTCGCTCAAAAAAGCCAGTTATTGATCCTGGAAAACCAGGAAGAAATCGTCCTTCGCAATCCGGGTATATCAAATGCGGATGCGTTTATCCTGGGCGGTCCCAAGCTAACCGAACCATTGGTTGTGCAGGGCCCATTTGTTACGAACTCCCAAAAAGAAATTGCAGACGCCTACCGGGACTTTTTCGCCGGGAAATATGGCACGATATCGCATGCAAAAAAAGTATAAATACAGGCAAAACTCTTGACAAATATCAACTGCTTTTTTTGATTAAGGTCAAGGCCGGCGCGGTACCGTCAAGATAGTTTTGTAATGCCGGCTATTCAAGACGGAATCTCAAAAAATCTAAAAGCTATGGAAATTAAGAAGTATCAGTATTACGCAGGCGGCGTTTGGCGGGATGCCGAAGGCGGCCGCACATTTGACGATCTGGAGCCTTACAGTGGAAAGGTTTATGCAAAAATTGCCGCAGGCAGCCGAAAAGATATGAAGTTTGCGATTGACGCGGCAGCGGAAGCATTCCCGGCCTGGGCAGCTACTACGCCGTCCGAAAGAGCGGACCTTCTTTTTAAAGCAGCCGCCATTATCAAACGAAGAAAGACAGAGATCGCCGAAGCACTTGCAAAAGAGACAGGAAGTACCATTTCATTTGCAACCTTTCAGGGAGAACTGCTGGCTACTACATTGGAGAAAGGTGCAGCCTGGGCGTATGACAATAAAGGAGAAGTGTTGCAATCCAATGTGCCCGGCTCATTTTCCATAGGAGTTCGCAGGCCGTTGGGGGTGGTTACCAGCTTTACGCCGTGGAATGGCGCCAGTATATTATCATGGAGAACTGTTATATCCCCGCTGGTTGCAGGTAATACCGTTGTTGTAAAACCATCAGAATTTGCTCCCGTTTCTGCGGGTCTTATGATCGCAGAAATCGCACATGAAGCCGGTTTCCCGCCGGGTGTGATAAATGTGGTTACCCATGCGCCCGGTGATGCAGCAGGCCTGGCCGATGAAATCTTTGAGAACTCCAATGTTAAGGTGATAAACCTTATTGGTGGGGTAAAAACCGCTAAATACCTTGCGGAACGTGCGGCTAAAACATTGAAGAGAACTGTATTTGAACTGGGAGGATATAATCCAATGATCATACTGGATGATGTTGATGTGGATGAAGCCGTAAAAGCTGCAACTTTCGGAGCATTCTTTCACCAGGGCCAGATTTGTATGAATACCCGCAAGATCATCGTTCAAAGAAAGATATACGATGAATTCCTGGAAAAATTTATTGCCAGAACAAAATCATTGCCATTCGGTGATCCGGAAGATCATAAAACCATCATCGGGCCGCTTATTCATGCAGGAGCTATAAAAACGACGGATGAACGTGTTCAAGATGCCGTTAGTAAAGGCGCAAAAGTTGTTGCTGGTGGGTATGCAGAAGGTCCTATCTATTTCCCAACAATTCTTACCGATGTTCCTTATAATGCGATCGCATCAAACGAGGAAACATTTGGACCATTGGTAATAGTAGAACCGGTAGATACAGCAGAAGAAGCTATAGCAGTTGCAAATCGCACCTCGTATGGATTGGTGTCGTCCATTTTTACCAGGGACACTTATAAAGGATTTGAACTGGCGCCGAAAATTTTGCATGGTGTAGTCAATGTAAATTCTCCGACAGTAAATGAAGAAACCCATGCACCGATGGGCGGTGTAAAAGAGAGTGGCTGGGGCCGGACCGGTCCCCACAGTATAGAAGATTTCACGGATCTTATCTGGATCAACGCCCGTAGCACACCAGGACAATATCCATTTTAATGAATTGAACATGTCATGTACAGAATCGCTTTAGATTGATTTGTACGTGACTTACTATATGAATAAGTAATTTTTTTTGCCGAAACATCAGTCGCAGCTTCTTTCGGACTTTCCGACTTTACTGACTTTCGGACTAATCCCACAGCCATGAGCTTAACCATTGATACACATCATCATATGTTGCCCGATTTTTTCTTTGAGGCAACCAATGAAAAAGCAAATCCGGTAGGCGGCCTGAAGCCACAGGCCTGGAGCATTGAAAAGTCATTAGCATTTATGGATGAAATGGAAATTGATATTGCAGTTACATCCATCAGCACACCTGGTATTGAATTACATGACCGGCTGGCTGCAAGAAAACTTGCAAGGCAATACAATGATTTCGCAGCCACGCTTATCGCAAAACATCCAAGCCGTTTTGGCGCTCTCGCAAGTGTCCCTGTGCCTAATGTGGACGATGCCATTGATGAGCTCACCTATGCGCTTGATGTGCTCAAACTGGACGGTGTGGTGCTTTTTACAAACGCACAGGGCATTTACCTGGGCGACCCGCGCATGAAGCCTTTGTTCCGTGAGCTGCAGCGCCGTAAAACGACCGTCTTTGTGCATCCTAACGCATCTCCCGACCCGATTGCGCACGCGCTTGGACTTACGGACAACCTGATTGATTTCCCGGGTGATACAACCCGGGCGATAGCGCAGTTGCACTATGGGGGCACTTTTGCAGAAACGCCCGATGTTAAATACGTTTTTTCTCACGCAGGTGGTACCGCCCCTTACCTGGCCGGAAGGTTTGCCATAGTAGATGAAATGAAAATAATGGGCGATAGTTCGGCAACCCGAACTTCGGCCGAAACTTTTCGGCGGCTTTACTGGGACACTGCGCTGGCCTGGACAGATCCGGTGTTAAATCACCTTCGCCACATAGGTGGCATGGATAAAGTGGTATTCGGAACAGATTTTCCGTATGTGCGGAATGATTTGGCTGCAAAAGGAAAGCTAAGAATAAAAAGCAACCCAGACCTTTCATCCGGAGAGAAAAAACAGGTCTTCGGCGGCAATGCACTTAAGTTGTTTCCAAGGTTTGATTTAGTTAACGCAAATAGCAAATGAAAACATCAGTTAAAACACACGAAGGAAAAGTGGCGCTGGTAACCGGCGCTGCCCAGGGTATTGGCCAGGCCATCGCCATAGCATTGGCCGAACGTGGCGCGTACGTGATAGCGACAGATCTCGCCATTCCGCAGGAGACATTAGCGAAAATAGGCCCAACAGCTTCCGGTTACGAGTTGGATGTGACAAAAGAGGAGGACTGGCAATCATTGGCTCTCAAAACTGCGGATTTGGGCGGCGTTGATATAGTGGTAAACAATGCTGGTTATTTTCCTAACCGGGACATCGACCAACTGGACCTGGCTACATGGCAAAAAACGATGTCGACTAACCTTGACTCCCACTTTTTGAGTGTTAAGACTTTTTTGCCCGGCATGCGGAAAAAGAAATGGGGGCGCTTTGTCGGCATCTCCTCCAATATGGTTGGCTTAACAATTCCCGGAATGAGTCATTATATCGCGACTAAAATGGGCATCATCGGCTTTATGAGAGGGCTTGCCAACGATGTTGCCGCCGACGGGATAACCGCCAATGCTGTACTACCGGGCCTGATCAATACGCAGGCAACGGCTACCCAATCAGACGAAATGAAACGCGCTACCTGGGAGCAACAGGCCATTAAACGCCTGGGCGAACCCGGCGATGTTACCGGTGCAATTTTGTTCCTGACAAGTGACGACGCTTCATTCATTACAGGCGAGGCGCTGGTTGTGGATGGCGGTCAATACAGGATTGGTTAATCAACACGGGCAGAGAATCAAGTTAAATCATTTATAGTTATGAAAATAGTTAAAAACATCCTTATTCCTGTATTTGCAGGTGTAGTACTGCTAGTTTCAGTTGCGGGTAAACCAACAGATCGAACAGATAAAATTAAAAGAACAGTTAAAATTAAAAACATGGAAAAGAATAACGTTGCAGGAACCTGGAGTTTGACCTCCGGTTACCTTGATAATCATGGAACGCATATAGATATACTTGGTCCGCACCCGGCCGGGATGCTGATCTTCACCGAAGATTTAAAGTTTATGGTCATCGTTCATAACCCTGATATACCAAAGTTTGCCTCCGGAGACCGTGCAAACGCTACACCTGAAGAATATAAAACTGCGGTAACTAACAGTCTTGGCGTGTATGGCACTTATACGGTAGACGAAAACGGTGGTTTTGGCGAAGAACATGTTTTAGGCTCGACGTTCCAAAACATGAACGGCCACACCAGGGGCAAGAATGAAATCTACGTAAAAGTTGAGGGTGACCGGTTGATGGAAACTCAAAAAATAGCAGACGGAATTGCGATTCATCTGGATTGGGAACGTGCTAAATGATACAAGTCGGGAAGTACCGTTTACCTCGACCTCACTATACCGGAGAAGGCGTAGCGCAGTTCAGATAGAGCAAGTACCACTCGTGGAAATGCGTTGGGAGCCGATTATCTTCTGGTAAGGGACTTTAGGCGCCAAGCATAATAAGTTGCAGTTTAAGTATTTAATGGATCAATGAGGAATAGCCAACCGCTGCTGACAGGATGAAGATATTTAGAAGTTTTTTTAATTGGCTGGTCGCGATTTGGATATCGAGGCAACTCAAAAAGCCATAATAGTAAATAGTTTTATGAAAAATAAATACGGCGCCGGTAATGGCGCCGTATTTATTTTTAAAATATTTCAGGCAGCCATTACGCCATACCGTTTTTTGCTTTTGTATACGGGTAGATAAGGCTACCAGACGAAAGCACTTCCGGCACCAGGACCACCTGCGTCTTTGCCTCTCTGAATTGCGCAACCGAATGATCAGTCAGGTGTTGATATTGCACAGTTAGCACGCGCGGCTCCGTCCATCCACCCCCTTTTCCAAATTTGATATCGCCGACAACCGTATGAAATACAGCATCCCGGGTATAGGCTGCAAGCTTGTCGTCATCAATGCTTTGCGTGGCTGTAATTGCCTGCTCTACAATCTGCAGTTGTGCATACGCCATCGGAGCAACATAGTAACCAAGCGGATCGGTTCCCTCCTGCAGGGCACTGGCCTGGTATTTTTCAATCATTTCCTGCACTCCGGGGTACATCAGCTTCTCAACCGGTAACCAGTATTCGTAGTTGACGAGTCCATTTAAAAGTGGGCCGAGTTCAGTTTTTACCGAACCGTTTTGAGGGCCGATCATCGCTCCGCCCACCACACTGGCTTGTAAACCTTCCCTGTCAATGGCCTTTACAAGCCCGACCGAATCTCCTACGTAAGAACACATAAACAGGATATCGGCCCCTGATTGCTTAACCATGCGGATGAATTGGGAAAAATCAATTGTCGAAAGGGGATAGCTTTCTTCAAAGACAACCTCCATTCCATGTTTTGCACAATTGTCCTTAGCACCCTGTACCGGACTTTTGGAAAAAGGCGCATCTGCGCAAAGGATGGCCACTGTTTCTGGCTTTGGATGTTGCTTTGCTGCCACTTCAAAAAAGCCTTCGGTGAGTGCAACGCCCGGATCGGGACCGGTAGGGATCATCGCAAAGTAATTTTCGTAATTGAATTCCTGGTTAACGGCCAGGCCCATTAGCCCCACAAAGAATCGTTTATGTTCGATGACCAACGGCATAGCGGGCTTGATAGAATTATCGCCATACCCTCCCATGATCAAATCTGTTTCCTCGTCGGCGAGTAGCTTTTGATAGATATCCGGCACTAAATTCGGATTTGTTTGATCATCAATACACACCAATTGAACGGGTCTTCCGAGCAAACCTCCTTTATTGTTAATATTTTCTTCCCAAAGTTTGTGTGCTAATAATGCGGTTTTCCCATTGGCGGCCAAAATACCACTCAGTGACAAACTATATCCAATTTTTATAGGCTTATTACTCATGTATATGTTTTTTTAGTTAAGGAATTAAGTTTCACCGGTTACCCTCGGATAAACCGGTGAAACTTTAACAGGCGGGTATGTTGTATTGTGGATTTGCTCCGGCAGAAATCTGTGCTTCTGGCAACGGGGCAGGCTGGCTCCGTGGTGATTTATTTTTCTACGGCAGCCGACAGGTTCTCTAAAACACCCAACTGCTCTAACAAAACTGTACCCGATGGGTAGCAATGGAATATTTTCACCTTGCCATTTTCGATGTGGAAAAAATCACCACAGGGAGTGCTCATCTTTTTTCCGGTTGCGGGTATCGTTCCGAATGGCAACGCTAGAGGCCCTTTATGGGTGCCATTTAATGACAGCTCAACCATTACATCATCACCTGTTACGTAGAATTTAAAAAGTTCCCGGTGCATGTCCGGGAAAGCCTTGGCATAAATTTCAACTGTGCGTCCAATGTCGGCGCCACGGTATTCTTTGCCGGCCGAAGCGTCAAAAAATACGCCATCTTCGGTAAACAGGTCTACAAATTCCTGAATTTTTTGTTCTTCAGCAACCTGGTATAGTTTACGGATCAGTTGCTCGTTTTTAGAGGTAGTTTCGGTACTCATGATATTTAATTTTATGCACCAAAACTAAAAATGGCAAGTCTTTTCTCCGTTGATGTAAGTCAAGAAAAGAACCTGACTTAAGTCAAGAAAAGATTTGACAAATATCAAGCGTAATAATCACCAACAATGCTATTAAACGTATGCAACTTGCCTGACTATAGTTGACGCATTAATAAAAGATAGCGCCGAGTCCATCGGCAATAAGGTCAGGCATTTTTTATTACCTGGGCATTAACCTGGTTACGGATACGGCTGAGTGTCTCGGGCGAAATACCTAAATAGGACGCAATCATGCTTTGGGGAAGTCTTACTGCTAAATCCGGATAACGCTCAAGAAAGTACTCATATTTTTCAGTTGCTGATAAACTGATATTTGCAAGTACACGGTTTTGCGATGCATTATATGCATTTTGCAGTAGATTGTTAACCATGTTATCAAAGGCGGTTACTTGTAGGCAAATAAGATCAAAATCCTCTCTCGAAATCAACACCACTTCACTCTGTTCTACAGCATCAATATTCAGCTTTGCAGGTTCTCCCAACAATAAGCTGTCGCGATCAGCTATCCACCAGTGTTCGACGGCGAACTTAACGACATGTTCCACGCCGCCCTTATCCACATAATAACTTCTCAGGCAACCTTTTGTTACAAAAGTGTGTTGTTTGCAAATATCCCCTTCCTGGAGTAAATATTGATGTTTACGAAGTTTTTTCACCACACTTAGTGATCTTATCCAGTCAGATTGTTCCTGGGAGAGTATAATCTTGCTATCCAGGTATTTTTGAAAAACATCGTACATTATTTAAATTTTTAAACTGATAGATTAATCTCAATAGCGCAAACCGATTTCTTAATTTCAATTTGTTATTATGTTTTTGCCCGGGTGATTTCCGGGCAAAAGCAATGCAAGTTATTTACCTTTTTTTATCTCATCCGCAATTTTCTCGGCTACCATAATAACTGTCGGGTTGGGCGCAGCCGACACTGCATCGGGGAATATCGATGCGTCAACTACCCTTAAGCCATCCACTTTGTACACAAGGCCATGAAAATCCACCACAGCCGTTTTGCCGCCTTCCGGCCCCATTGGGGCAGTGGCCAATGGATGACCATAGCTTTCAACCGTATTTATTATCGATGCCATCACGTCGTCGTCAGTTTTTGCCTCCCATGGATTCAATTCTTTTACGATCATATTATCAAACTGTGTCGATGTCGAAATTTTTCGGGCTAATTTGGTTCCTTCCAACATACGTTTGCGATCTTCTTCCTGCGCCAGGAAATTCAAATCTATTAATGGTGCAGCAAGCGGATCTTTTGACGCCAGCTTCAGTGTTCCCCTTGATTTCGGGTTAGTGACGGCCACGGAAAAAACGAAGCCTGCATGGGTGGGGCTTTGATCAGGCGGAAAAAGATGTGTAACCGTAATATGCAGATCTAATTCATCTTCCTTGGCACCCGAAGATTTCGTCCAAACTTTTGCAGCAATAACCGGTGTTTGACGGCCAATGGTCTCGGGATTAACAGCGTAGGCATTATAATAGAACGGATGATCGATCAAATTTTCACCAACCGGCAAATCCGCTACAATGGGAATATTCAGTGCGTCAAGTTGCTGTTTCGGGCCAATGCCAGAGCGCAACAAGATAGCAGCAGTGCCGTAAGTACCGGCAGAAAGAATAACCTCACCTGCATTAAACGTCGTTCCATCAGCAAGCTGCACACCATGGGCTTCGGTACCATCAAAAAGTACCTTATCAGTCATGGCATTGCCAATAATCGCCAGATTCGGGCGTTCGCGTACATTGTCGTTCAAATACGCCATCCCGGTATTCATGCGGATACCGTTTACAATATTCATCGGAAAGGCGCCAACCCCATGTTGTTCTCCGGCGTTAAAGTCAGTTATCTCTTTAAAGCCATTTTCTACTGATGCATTGACAAATGCCAGTTGCAAGGGGCTGAGGTCATCTTTCGAAAGTTGGGTGATGGGGAACGGCCCGGAATGACCATGCCATTTTTTGTCGGGGATATTGGAGGTTTCCATTTTTAAATAATAAGGGAATACTTCCTCCCAGCTCCAACCCTTTATACCTTCCGCCGCCCAACGCTTAAAATCAACGGGAAGTGCACGAACCGCAGCCGCACCGTTTATCGCGGAACTGCCTCCAAGTACTTTTCCGCGAAGCGCACGAATTGAACGACCTGTATGATCCGGTGCTGTTTGATAGCCCCATTCGTAATTCGGATCGAAATTGGCTGCCACGATATCGCTCTTCGCCAGGATTTCGGGATAATTGCCCTGGCTAAAAACAGGACCCGCCTCAAGCAGCAAAACGCTGATATCAGCATTTTCTGTTAAACGGCTGGCGACAACCGCCCCGGCTGATCCCCCGCCAACCACGATGAAATCATAGCCATTGCCATCCTTTTTGTTGTTTGGATTACTGTGCTTTTTCATAATTAAATTTTTTGGTTTTGTTTGCCATAAAATTGCGGAGCTGCCACGGGTTGAAAATTGATTAATCGCAGAAAATCGGATTGATAAAAATCAAGCCGGGTCGGATCAACCCGTTAATAATGTTTTATTTACGCACCCCGTTCTTCCGAATTCTACTGAGTGTTTCCGGGGAAAGGCCTAAATAGGACGCTATCATGTTCATCGGAAAACGCTCTACAATTTGCGGATAAGTGCACATTAAATCATGATATTTTTCATCAGCGGACATACCGATTGCTGCGGCTATTCGTTTTTGAATTGCAATCGTTTGGAATTTATAGATAACCTCAAGCATCGAGTCAAAGCACCGGCTTTTCCTTCTGAGCTCAAGCAAACCTGCATACGTAATGATAAGAAACTCGGAATCTTCCAGCATTTCTATATAATAGGGCGAGGGTGTGAGATTGATAAAACTCTCCTGATCGCTCATCCACCAACCTTCCAGTCCGAAACGCATGATATGCTCGTTCCCTTTCTGGTCAACCGAAAACATGCGCGCAGATCCTTTAACTATAAAACCAACGTACTTGCAAATATCACCCTCATGGAGGAAGTATTGCCTTTTCCGCATGCGTTTTCGGTCAAACGCGGCCATAATAACTTCCCTTTCATTGTCTGTTAATTTTTCATCGGATTTAGATTCGATATAATTAAAAAGAGCATCATACATAATAAAAACGTGACTTCGGCTTTTAAATTGATTAATTAAGGGAATTCATTCGAAATCGTAATGTCAACCATCATGCCATCAGTATAACAAGTTGATTTACAATTGATTTAACCTGTTTAAACAAGTAATACGTCATGATATTTCAGGACATCATGATATTTCATGATGGGGAAAATATTGGAACTAAAAAATATGGCATCTTCTGTAAAAAAATATGGCTATATAACACCAATTGAGTAATTTTAAGTATTAAAACACCGACAAATACGCAATCGGAGCATGAATAAGGAGGGATTTCCAGGCGATTTTCTCAATAAATATTCGCAACTATCAATGATGATTAAAAAATCTATAGCCCTTATATTATTATTTACCATCTGTTTAAATGCGAAGGCCCAAAACACCTTTTCTGCCGATTCTGCACACCAGATGCTTTTAAATTTAAAAAAAGTAAATAACGAAAATGTGCGCTTTAAAATGTTAGTGAGACTAGGCCACTACTACCTCTATAAACCGGGAGAAATAAAAAGCGACCTGGATAGTGCAGATTTCTTTCTTGACCAGGCAAAGGAACTGGGCGCGAAAATAAAGCCATCCAAAATTCAAAATAGGGTCTTGTTGTTTCAGGCAGAAGTGCTTTTTGAAAGAGGAGATATGCCTAAAGCCCGCATGGCTTATCTTGACGTAATTGATAAATATATGCGGGCTGGTGAGAAGGAAGCAGCAGCGCAGGTATGGTTTATAATAGCGATAAGGCTGATGTACTCGAGCGATAGCACGGGAATGCAAGGATTGCACAGTTTTGAAAATGCACTAAGTTTATACAGAGCACTCCATAATAAAGAAAAAGAAGCGGAAGTGATTAAAACGATGGGCGACCGGTTTTTACGGCAGGGCAAATTGGACGAGGCCGAAAATGAATTGCTAAAGGCGCTAAGTATTTACAAATCAATTGGCTATAAAAAGCTGCATTACACTTATGACCTGCTTGCGGCAATAAATAACATGCGGGGCGATTTTAACAAATCAATATATTACTCGCTCGAAATGCTTAAAAGTATGCAGGCCACTGGTGATACGCTGCGCGCATATTATTGGTATATGAGGCTTGCCTCGGTTTACAATAACATAAACGACTATGAAAAAAGTAAATATTGGTACAACAGGGCTTTAATTAATGGCGCTAAAACCCCGGAGTTATTTTTCCCTATAAACACTTCCATTATCTCCGTAATGATAAAGGAAGGCAAGAAAAAAGAGGCACTGGAATTCCTGCTGAGACTTATCAAAAAACGACCACCTGTTAGTGATGCGGACAAACTGGCGATAGCGGGAAGCCTTGCCATATGCTTTGATTCACTTGGTAAAGATGAATTTGCTGAAAAATATTACCAGCAGGCAGTTATAATTGCAAAAGGAACTTTATCTAAATATAATGAGTTGATGGCCGACAAGCAAATTGGCGACTTTTATATCTCCCGCGGGAGATATGGCCCGGCTGGCATTTATCTGCATAAAGCACTGGCAATCCGGCAAGGATTTCCTGAAGTAGAATTGTTAAGAAATACTTACCTGGAGCTATTCAAAACGGATTCGGCAACGGGCAATTACTTTTCGGCGATAAAAAATCAGCAGCGATACCAATCATTAACCGATTCTATTTTCACGGTTGCCAAGGCCAAACAAATAACCCAGTTGCAATTGCAATTTGAAAAAGACCAGGAAGTACAGCAGCTTGAGGATAAAGGCAAGCTGCAACAGGCCGAATTACAACATGCCGGAACCGTAAAAAATGTGACCATTGGCGGCATCGTTCTGTTACTGGTTATTGCCGGGTTACTTTACCGGCAAAACAGGCTCAGGAAAAAAAGCAATGATTTGCTGGAGCATTTGCTAAGTGAAAAAGAATGGCTTTTAAAAGAAGTGCACCACCGGGTAAAAAACAACCTGCATACTGTTATCTGCCTTTTAGAATCACAGGCGGCCTATCTTGAAAATGATGCACTAAAAGCCATCGAGATTAGTAAGCACCGGATATATGCCATGTCATTAATCCATCAGAAATTATACCAGTCGGAAGATATTAAGATGATTGACATGGATCTGTACATCACTGAATTTGTGCAATACCTTGCCGATAGTTTTGGCCCGCCGGCTAATATCAGAATCAGGTCGGTTATTGAACCTTTAAAGCTTGGGGTTTCGCAGGCTATCCCCTTGGGTCTCATCTTAAATGAAGCGGTTACCAACTCGTTTAAGTACGCTTTTCCGGAAAAAAAAGCCGGCCAAATCTTTATCAGTTTAAAACAAACAGGAAGTCTGATGGAACTGGTGATAGCAGACGATGGCATTGGAATACAGCACCACCCTGATGAAAACGAACCACATACATTGGGAATAGGATTAATGAAGGGTTTAACAGGCGATATTAAAGGAAATATTACGTTTGATAATGGCATCGGCACTACGATTACGGTGATTTTTGCTGTCGATTCTTTGGACAATAACGAGATAACGGGCATAAATTCGAAACGCCCACTACCAGCATATGAAAATTAAGGTACTGATTGTTGAAGATCAATTTATTGAAGCTAATAACCTGCGGATCATCCTCAAAAAGGCTGGTTATGATATATGTACCATTGCACGGTCGGTACCCGAAGCTTTACAGGTATTAGATGAAGAGCACCCGGAAATGGTATTGCTGGATATTTACCTGGACGGGCCGCAAACAGGGATTGACCTGGCCCATACGCTACGCAAAAAAAACATACCTTTTATTTTTCTTTCAGCCAACTCAAATCAGCAAACACTTAGTGCTGCCAAAGCAACAAATCCTTATGGCTTCCTGGTAAAACCTTTCCGCGAAAAGGATGTGCTCATTATGATGGAGGTAGCCTTGTTTGCCCATCAGCAAAAAACAGAAACACAATACCTGGTTGCCAAACCAGCTACGACATCAGCAGAAAAGAATTTATTTCCCCAGATCATCGGACACAGCAAAGGATTGCAGGAGGTACTTGACGAGGCCAGGATTGTGGCCCCGGCAGAAACCTCTGTACTTATTTTGGGAGAAAGTGGTACCGGCAAGGAACTGATTGCACAAGCTATACACCAAATATCCAACCGAAGAAACAAGAAACTGGTTGTGGTAAACTGCGGGGCCCTCCCTGCAAGCCTGATTGAGTCCGAGTTATTTGGGCACGAAAAAGGCAGTTTTACCGGGGCATCAGAAAAAAGGATCGGCAAGTTTGAAGAAGCGGATGGCGGGACGATTTTTCTGGATGAAATCGGCGAATTGCCATTAGACTTACAGGTAAAATTTTTAAGGGTATTACAGCAAAAAGAGATAGAGCCTTTAGGGGGCAAAAAAAAGAACATCAACGTAAGGGTGATCGCGGCAACCAACCGCAACCTGGAGGACGAAATGGCTACAGGGCGTTTCAGGATGGATCTTTATTACAGGTTAAACGTATTCCCAATTTTACTACCCCCGCTCAGGGAGCGAAAGGAGGACATCCCCGACCTGGCTAATTATTTTATTCGGCTGTATGCTCAAAAAGAAAATAAAGTGATCAATGGTTTATCCAATGAGGCGATTAAGTCCATGCAAAACTATCACTGGCCTGGCAATATCAGGGAGTTGGAAAACCTGATGGAACGCAGCGTGCTTTTAAACAGTGGACGCATTATTACTTCGGTTCCAATCCCGGTTAGCCTTAAAAAAAACGCCCATACTTTCCAGGCCGGCCTTAAAACGATGACCGAAAATGAACGGGATCACATATTAGCCGCCCTTGAAATTAGCGAGTGGC
>Ga0206898_10023_pt1 | contig 45878 bp, 46 predicted proteins | sample Alteio_BWOrgHeat_50_FD_153237 | JGI IMG/M metagenome (GOLD analysis project Ga0206898, IMG submission 153237) | Enriched cells from forest soil in Barre Woods Harvard Forest LTER site, Petersham, Massachusetts, United States -... | ecosystem: Environmental > Terrestrial > Soil > Temperate forest >...
TTGACAAAGCCCCATTTGACTTAGGTTAAATGGGGCTTTTTTTCGTTTTAAAAATCATGCCTGCCGTAGCTTGCTTGCCCACGCCAGTAAAAATTTTTAATTGTCGCTCAAAAAGACAATAAACTAATACTGAATCATTGGGCCTACCAGGGGAGAATCAAAACACTACTGACACGATGGCACTCCAATGTTAAGGTATCATTATTAATAAAAAGCTTACCCTGCTAAATGTGACAATTGAACAGTTAATATGCCAAAATTTAGCGCCAAAACCGGCTTGGCATAATTGATGAGGTTAGGGATGCGGAACTTAAATTTATTTCTAAAAATTAAATAATAGTATAACTATGTCATTAAACATTAAACCAATCGGAGACAGGGTAGTAGTGGAAGCTGCTGCGGCCGAAGAGAAAACTGCTTCCGGGATCATTATTCCGGATACTGCTAAAGAGAAACCACAGCGTGGAACCATTGTTGCTGTTGGTGATGGAAAGGTGGATGAACCTTTAACTGTAAAAGTTGGTGACCATGTTTTATATGGTAAGTATGCCGGTACCGAAATTACGTACGAAGGCAAAGAGTATTTAATTATGCGTGAATCTGATATTTACGCGGTGTTATAAACCTAGTTGAAAGGTTGTAATGTTGAAAGGTTGTAAGGTTGCCTTTCAATATTCTTATCCTAACATTTCAACTTTACAACATTCCAACATTAAACAAAAAAGAAAATGGCAAAACAAGTTAAATACAATGTAGAAGCACGCGACGCTTTAAAGCGTGGTGTTGATATTTTAGCCAATGCGGTTAAAGTAACCCTGGGCCCCAAAGGTCGTCACGTAATTATCGATAAAAAATTCGGTTCACCTGCAATCACTAAAGACGGTGTTACCGTTGCAAAAGAAATTGAATTAAAGGACCCAATTGAAAACATGGGTGCTCAAATGGTAAAAGAAGTTGCCTCAAAAACTGCTGATATAGCAGGTGATGGTACTACTACTGCTACCGTTTTAGCACAGGCTATTGTTACAGCAGGTATTAAAAACGTAGCTGCGGGCGCAAATCCAATGGACTTAAAACGCGGTATCGACAAAGCTGTATCGGCTGTTGTTGAAGACCTGAAAAAACAATCACAGGCAATCGGCGACGATAACAACAAAATTAAACAGGTTGCATCAATATCAGCTAATAACGACGAGATGATCGGTTCGTTAATTGCTGAAGCAATGGAAAAAGTTGGTAAAGACGGCGTAATAACTGTTGAAGAAGCAAAAGGTACCGAAACTGAAGTTAAAACAGTTGAAGGTATGCAATTCGACCGTGGTTACCTTTCTCCTTACTTTGTAACCAATGCCGATAAAATGGAAGCAGAATTAGAAAACTGCTATATCCTGATCTACGACAAAAAGATTTCTTCGATGAAGGAATTGCTTCCTATCCTGGAAAAACAAGTTCAAACAGGCAAACCATTATTAATTATTGCTGAAGACCTTGACGGTGAAGCATTAGCTACCTTGGTAGTTAACAAAATCCGTGGCTCACTTAAAGTTGCTGCTGTTAAAGCTCCTGGTTTTGGCGATCGTCGTAAAGCAATGCTTGAGGATATCGCTATCCTTACCGGCGGTACCGTAATTTCTGAAGAAAGAGGTTACAAACTGGAAAATGCTGATCTGTCGTACTTAGGTACTGCCGAAAAGATTGTTGTTGATAAAGATAATACTACCATTATCAATGGCGCCGGTAAAGCCGAAGAGATCAAATCACGCGTAAGCCAGATTAAAGCTCAGATAGACTCGACTACTTCTGATTATGACCGCGAAAAATTACAGGAACGTTTAGCCAAATTATCAGGCGGTGTTGCTGTATTGTACATCGGTGCAGCTTCGGAAGTTGAAATGAAAGAAAAGAAAGACCGTGTTGATGATGCTTTACATGCAACCCGTGCGGCTGTTGAAGAAGGTATTGTTGCAGGTGGTGGTGTTGCTTTCATCCGTGCAGTTGATGCCCTTAAAAACCTTAAAGGCGCAAACGAAGACGAAAATACTGGTATCCAGATCATCCGTCGTGCTATCGAAGAGCCTTTACGCCAGATCTGCGAAAACGCAGGTATCGAAGGTTCTATCGTAGTGCAAAAAGTAAAAGAAGGCAAAGCTGACTTTGGTTACAATGCCCGTACCGATAAATACGAAAACTTAATTGGCGCCGGTGTTATCGACCCAACTAAAGTAGGTCGTGTAGCATTAGAGCACGCAGCATCAATCGCTGCTATGTTGTTAACAACCGAATGCGTATTGGCTGACGATCCTGAAGATGAAAAAGCTGGTGGCCCTCCAATGGGCGGCGGCGGCATGGGCGGCATGATGTAATCATCCTCCATTCCTCGAAAAAAGGACTGTTTAGTATATAAAGCCCTTGTCTGTTTTTGCAGACAAGGGCTTGTTTTTTATACAGCATTTTCGATTGTTTTTTAAGATTGACAGGCGTTAAAAGGCCCCTGAAACCACATTTTTGTAATTTTTTGTTTACGATATTGTTAAATTTTGTAATAAAACACAAACTACGTTTCTAAGGCACGGCATTTGAATATACTGCTGTACCATGAAAAATATAACTGAAAAAACAAGGTTTCTGCAAAGACAAATAGTCGACTGGGTATATTTTAAAGGCCCTGTGTTATTCATCACTATCTACGGTAAATAAAAATCGTTAATTTCGCTTCTTTATGAAGCTCGAAAAATTCTACGACCGTGCATATAACTGGTTATATGCGGAAGGCCCCGACCTCGTCATCGCGATAATCATATTTTTGGTAGGCCTTTGGTTTATCAAGTTCCTCCGCTCCCGCATCCGCGTCCGGATGAGCAAACGGAAAGTCCATTCATCATTACAACCTTTCTTTTTAAGCCTCTCCATTACTGGTCTTTATATTTTATTGATCATAACTGTTTTTGAAATAGTAGGGGTACACATCACTGTGTTCACCACTATTATAGGTGCTTTCAGTGTTGCAGCAGGTTTGGCACTGTCGGGCACCTTTCAAAATTTTGCCGGTGGGGTACTTATCCTGCTGTTAAAACCGTTTGAAATTGAGGACAACATAGTTGCCCAGGGGCAGGATGGCAAGGTGGTTTCTATCCAGATATTTTATACCGTACTGCTGACCATTGATAACAAAACCATCATTATCCCCAATGGTAAATTATTTAACGAGGTAATAGTAAATGTTAGCCGCGAGGGCCGCCGGCGTTTGGATTTTGAGGTGAAGCTCGGCTACGCAGCTGATATCGAAAAGGCAAAAAAAATCATGCTGGATGCCATTAAAACAACTCCTGACATTTTTGACGACCCCGCTGTAAGGGTAGGGCTCGTAGGTTTAGAAAGCGATTCCATCCGTTTTACCATAAACGTGTGGGTATTACCTGCCAACTACCTTAATGTTAAAATAGCCCTGATGGAAAAAATAATAAAAAACCTGGGCGCCGCCGGCATTGCATTCCCAAAACCGGGGTAGGAGAGGCTGCTTTGAGGCATTGGTATTCGATTTTTATTTGATCATGAAAAAAATACATTTACCGCTTTTTGCGGTCATCTTCATAATATACAGCTGCAACACAACCAAACCTGCCAATAAGCCTTTTAAACCTGATGTTTACATTAACGCGGCCGTTGTAAGGGTAGACACGCTTACCTGGGTGGACAGTTCGCGGAATAGAGTTATACCGATAGCCATTTACAACCGCGACTATTTAACCAATAAAAAAGACGAACAGCATAAAAATATAAGGAAGCCACTGGTAATATTAAACCCGGGGTATGGTGGCACCAGGGAGGGTTATCGCTATATTGCTAACAACCTTGCTATAAATGGCTACCTGGTGGTTACTATTCAGCACGACCTCTCTACAGATGATAGCTTGCCAAAAACTGGCGATATTTACAAATTGAGAAAGCCGTTTTGGGATAGGGGCGTAAAAAGTGTCCTTTTTGTAACGGAAAAGCTAAAAAAAGAATACCCAAAGCTGGACTATCACCATATCATTTTAATTGGGCATTCAAACGGCGGCGATATAGCCATGCTGATTGCAAACGAATATCCTGAATTTGCCAAAACAGTTATTACGCTCGACAATCGAAGGGTACCGTTTCCAAGATCGTCATCTCCTAAAATATTTTCCATTCGCTCGGGCGATCAGCCTGCCGACCCGAATGTGCTGCCCTCTGCCGAAGGACAGGAGCGATATGGGATAAAGATTGTTAAGGTGGCCACTAAACATAACGATATGGGCGGTGCAGCAACCGATGCCGAAAAAAAAGAGATAAACGATTATATTTTAGATTTTTTGAAAAATAATTAAACAGTTTTGATCGCCTGCGAGACAATTAACCGAGCTCCCGAAAAAGATAAATCGGAACCAATTGAGAAATGGAAAAACTGCGCTTATTCATTGCTTTTATGCTGATCGCGGTATCGTCTTTTGCTTCGCGAAAAACCGATACCGTTATTAAAAGAGATACTATTAACCTGCGGGGATATATTTATGATGAATACGGCAACCCCATAAAATTTGTGCACATTCAATCCACGCAGATGGATGTGCAATATAATCACTATAAGGTAAATTGCTGGACAGATACCAGCGGCTACTTTGAGTTAAAAGGCGCCAAATTTAACGACACTTTAACCATAACCGAACATGCAATCTACAACACACGGCCTATTTACAATAGAAACAGCCGGTATATGGTGGTTTACCTGTCCACAAAAGTCGCTGATCTAAATTCCTCAACGCCAATAGCAATAACCCATAAGCGCTTATATCCTAAAATAACGTCTTCATTTAAAATAAAGGCCTACGATAGCGGCGGCGATTACTTTGAAGTGCATGCACCTGCACATTTTCGTACAGGCATTGAAAAATTCGAGCAATTTATTAAAGACAACGTGGAGTATCCCGAAAGCGCCATTAAAAATAATGCTGAAGGCACGGTTCAAGTAGAATTTACGGTCGAACGGGACGGCAGGCTCACGAATTTCAAAATTTTAAACGGCATTGGCTATGGATGTGATGAAGCCGTAATCAAAGTTTTAAAGAAAAGCGCATGGTGGGTGCCTGCGGTAGATAACGGGCTCCCATACGCGATGAAACAAACTGTAACCGTTAATTTTGCCTTAACCGATAAATAGCACTAATCCAGCAACTGCATATTCAAAGCCTCAATTCTACTGATCACGGCATCCATTTTAGCACGCTGTTTTTTTACTGTTTTTGGGCGGATATAAAACCAGTTAAACCCAATCCATATTGCAGTAATGCCATAGGTAAGCACGCGCCCGGTGGTTTGCATCATTAAAGCATATTCAATCATATACAATGCTAAACCGGCCGATAACAGGATGAAATAGAGGCTGAGCATGGTGGTTTGCAGGTATTCCTGTTTTTGCCTGATGTGCAGTAAATGTTGCAGGTATGCGGTGGTATCATCTTCCAGGTTGCTTTTAAACAATAACCTGATAACATTACCTGATGCGGCCAGGTTGAATAAGATGGCGACAATAATTAATGCCGTGCCTAACCAGGTCGTCCACATCGCCGGGTGATAATGGAAAACAACAAAGATTATAAAAATGGCACTTGCCACCAGGCACAAATTAGCCATCAGCATTTTGTTGCGCATTTTTATATTAAGCCGGATGGCGGCATCAATAATCTCACGGCTATCAGGCATTTGACTATCGGCCGCCCTGGCCCACAATGCCTTGAAATCAATATTAGTGTCCATATTGTTTAAATTTTTGACTTAATTTTTCTTTTATTCTGAAAACCTTAACCCGGATGTTCGTTTCGGAAAGACCGGTAATCTTTGCAATCTCCGCCTGTTTTACATCTTCCAGTTCCAGCGAAATGATGACACGGTCGGTTTCCGGGAGTTCCGCAATGCATTTGTACAGCAATTTAGTCTGCCATTCCTTATCGGGCTCGGGTTTATCCTCAAGCTCAACCGGCAGGTCGGTTTTTGGCATCCTGTTTTGCTTTTCAATTTGCCGTAAACAATTGTTAGTCGCTATCCTGAATATCCAGGTGCCGACTGACGATTCATTCCTGAACGTAGCCAGTTTGTTAAAAACAATAACAAAAGTATCCTGGGCAACATCCTTTGCCTGTTCAGCATCGTTAAAGTAACCCATGCATATCCGGTAAACCTTGTTCCAATAATCCTTATATATTTCGTCGAATACCATTTGCAGGGTTATTTAATAAAAGCAGTAAGTTGTTGCAGGTACCAGTTAAAATCGTCATACATAATAAAGTGTTTTCCCTTTGTAGCATACTGAAGGTTGGCTGTTTTCAGGTTTTTATATTGATCTTCAATACCGGGTTTAAAATTGACAAATGCTGATTCCAGCAGGATGAGGGCCGGGCACTTTATGTTGGCTATTCTCTCTCTTAAATCGGTATTGCTAAAATCGCAATACATCCCGGCAAATGTCCGTCGGTCGGATTGCAACGACCATTTGGCTATCATCTTTATTTTACTGGTATCGGCCACTAACTGGCTCATGGTCATCAATTGCATAGTGTAAAACTGGTCGTCCTTCATGGCGGTGAAACGGTTTATGATGGCGCTGCAATCATTATTTTCCTTTGATTTAAACGAAGGGTCCCGGATTGCAGCCAGGCACGGTAAAGCGTCAACAATAATTATTTTCGATGGCAGGTCGGGGTAATCTGCCGCTATGGCAAGCGCCAAACCACCACCCATACTGTGTCCAATTATAATTGGCTTTGTTATTTTGTTTTGTTTGATGTAAGCCGCAATAGCGGTTTCCCAGCCGGTAAAGGTTGGCGCTGCCTGCGCCGGTACGCCCGCAAAACCAGCCATGGTAAATGTATAAAAAGTAAAATCGCCTTTTAGGCTGGCTTGGGTTGTTGTCCAAACATCGCCTGAGCAGGCAAAACCCGGAATAAAGATGATGGCCTGCTTACCCTTCCCGGTGATGGTGACACTGAAGGCGTTATTTTTTTCCTGTGCAAACACGCTTAACGAAACAATGGCTAATATTAAAACTGTTGCTATTCTTTTTAAATTCTTCATTTTTTGTGATTTTGCCTTTTAGAGACGGAGGTAATCAAAATGCTACACCTCTGCGTAATATTTTTTTGCTTTAGCTGAAAGGCAGTTTTAACAAAGTGGAAAATAGTCTTTTAATTGGCATTTCGCCAGGCTCACTAAAACCAATAATTAATTTTAATTTTATCGCCGCTAACAAAAATTAAAAACATGGCTTATAATTTATTAAAGAGTAAAAAAGGGATTATTTTTGGCGCTTTAAACGCGCAGTCCATTGCCTGGAAAGTTGCACAGCGCGCCGTTGAAGAAGGCGCCGAAATAGTTTTATCAAACGCACCGATAGCTTTACGCATGGGCGAATTAAATAAACTTGCCGAAGAATGCAATGCGCCGGTAATTGGCGCCGACGTAACCGTTAACGACGACCTGGTGAACCTGTTCACCAAAACGCAGGAGCATTTTGGTGGCGGCGTTGATTTTATTTTGCACTCCATAGGCATGAGTGTTAACGTACGCAAGAGCATTCCGTACGCCGAAAATAATTACGATTTTACCCATAAGGGCCTCGATATTTCTGCTTTGAGTTTACACCGTGTGCTGGCTACCGCCATGAAAATGGATGCCATAAACGAGTGGGGCTCCGTAGTGGCATTAACTTATATAGCTGCACAGCGTGTGTTCCCTGATTATAACGATATGGCCGACAATAAAGCCTACCTGGAAAGTATTGCCCGTAATTTTGGATACCAGTATGGCGTAAAAAAACACGTACGCGTTAACACCGTATCGCAATCGCCTACGCGTACCACCGCAGGCTCGGGGGTTAAAGGTTTTGACGGCTTTATAAATTATGCCGAAAAAATGAGTCCCTTAGGGAATGCTGATGCCGACCAATGTGCGGACTATTGCGTGACCCTATTCTCTGATCTGACCAAAATGGTGACCATGCAAAACCTGTTTCACGATGGCGGTTTCTCCTTCACAGGCGTTACTCCGGCGGTAATTGAGCAAATGGAGAAGTAGGGTTTAGTTCATTAGAGGTTAGTTAATTAGAGATTAGGTTTAAAATATTTTAAGGTATAAATTCAAAACGGCTAACTAATCTCTAATTAACTAACCTCCAATCACTATCCTATAAACCAACCTGCCTAAATTGCCTTTGTCATCAATGCCTTCAATAACTACACGGTAAGTTCCCCTGCCGTCGGCGTTAAAATAATCGAAGGTCGCTTTGCCCTCTTTATTGGTTATGATATTTGGCTTCCAAAAAATGGTGGATCGTTCGTCGGGTACCTGGCTGTTGGTTTTCGGGTCATCATACTTTGGGGCATAAAACTCGCGAACTTTGGCATAACCCATTGGCATATAGGTTATAACCCCCGGTGAGTAACGCTGATAAGTGCCGACCGATTTACCCGTTTTACTTGTAAAAATCAAAATTCCGCCATTCCCGCGGCCACCATATATTGATGTGTATTGGATGTTTTTTAAAACCTCAACGCTCCCTATGTCGGATATATTAATATTACTTAAAGTTTCGCCGTCAATATTTATACCGTCGAGCTCTATCAACATGGGTTGCTTCAGGTTGCGCACCAAATAAGGGGTGTCATTTTTAAAAACCACGCCGCTTAACTTGCCTTGCAAGCAATCAGCAATAGTTGGGCAGGCATATCCCGCCAGGTCGGTGGCCCTGATCACCTGGTCGGCATTTCCCGGTCCGTTTAAGTTGGATGATGAGGTTAACGGTTCCTCCTTTTTCTCTTTGATCACAACCTCCTTTAAAACGATGGAATGATTGGCTATGCCGAATTTTACCAGGTCGTCATACTGCGTCTTACTGTTCTGTAAAAATGATGTATGGCCATCATAGATGTTTACCAGGAAATCGGCGGCGTTTATATTTCCTGATGTTGGGGCTGGCTGTACAGCGTCAATATCAACCTGTACATTTTTATGCTCTTTGGCCGTGCGAGCCTGGATAACAAAACGAACACTATCCTTAAACACCAGGTTTTTAAAAGTAAAGCGGCCCTTGTCGTCGGATGTTGTATTCGTCATGAAAACGCCGCCTTTGGTCGAAAAAAGTGTGACATTCCCGTCAACCACTGGTTTGCCCAACAAGTTTTTCAAATGCCCCGATATTTCAAGTGTTTTTTCAGGCTGATAAACGGTGGCGGTAGTACTCCCGCCCAATACCTCTTTCCATTCAAACCGGTGATAGCCCTGGGTAAGCAGCAGCAGGTCCAGGTCGGCACGGGTTTTATCGTTTTGGTTGTTAAAGTAATAACCGGGCTGTTCTATATAGCCTTTTAAGTCGGATGTGAGTAATAAGTTAGATAATATGGAGTTTTCTGAGTTTTCATCTACCGGAACTTTTGATTCATCCGTTACCGATACCGAAAAGCTGCCGACTACGGGTTTCCCGTTTTTATCTGCGGCATTTAGGTTTAGAACAGCCTTTTGCCGGGGCGAATACTCCTGCTGATCAGGCTTTACTTCAAGCTTTAGCTGGTTATGGTTTTCAATAAACACCAGGCGTTCATTCATCGGTTCGCCTGCCGACGAGAACAGGGTAAACTGCATAACCCCACCGGGGAATTTGCTTTTGGGAATATCCGCAGTGAACGATTTACTACCCGGCTTACTTTTGCCCGCATAATAAACCTGCCCGCCTGATTGCCCCACCAGCGCCATCACTTCCGTTGTCGATGAACTTGCGCTGATAACCGCACCTGGTAGTATTTTTACATGAATGACATCTGCATCGCTGTTATCAATGCTCAACGAATAGCCATTATTAGTTGCCCCCGACAGATCGATCGTCCCGGTTGAGCCATCGGCGTAAGTAATTTTAGCGTGATAGCTGCGGCCGTTCTCTGGCTTCAACTCAAATTCCCCCATGCCCAGGTGGACGCTGCTAAAACCGGCAACTTCGTTATTCCGGTCATCAATCACTGTCCCTTTAATAGCTGCGCCCAGTCCATCGGCGCCAACTGCCTTAAAGGCAATTTTGTTGACGTTGCCAATGACCAGGTTGCCGCCCTCTGGAAAAAACTGCACATCCGTATTGGCCGAAGTTGCCTTTATCAACAGGGTTTTCTCTACGAGCTTATTGCCCGCAAGTTTTAGCCCGGTGATTATCCTTCCGGCTTTTAACACGCCCGGCTCTGGGTTTACAAAGGCGATAGTTAAGTTACCTTTTTCATCTGTTTGGCCGCTCCCTTTGGTTATTGCTTTAGCGCCTAATTGCACACGGTAGCTAACTGCCGTGTTTGGGATTGGCGTTCCTTTTAAATCGGTATAGTTAATGATAGCTTTTACTTTCGGTCTGCCATTTTCGGTGCTGTAGCTGTAGGTTACCTGCGTAAAAACAGTATTGGTAACAGCGTTGGAAATAGTAATGGCTTTATCAAAAAAATATGCAGTGCCTGCGTTACGCATCCAGTTGGTATAGGCCCTTATGCGGTAATTTCCTTCTTTCAGCGTATCGGGCAGGGCAAAATCGCCCCAGGTAAGGCCGCTGATAACGGGCAATTTTAAACTTTGTTTAATGGAATCCCGGTCGTCAATAAGCTCGACGTTAAGTACACCACTTAGGGCCGACAGTTTGTGTTCGCTGCCAACAGTTACGTATGCCTTAAACCAAATATCATCACCAATGGCGTAATAAGGCTTATCAAGCTGAAGATAGACTTTTTCCTGCGGATGGGCCGTCATCCATTGATCAATGCGCGATAGGATCTTATCAATGGGATCGTCATCGCTCCTCACAAATCCAAACAAGGCCGTTACGAGTACAAGGCCTAACAGCGGGGCGACTATCCGTTTGTAATTCATACAGGTAAATAAACGCCAAATTGCACTAAAAACACAGATTTACAGGTAACAAGTATGTTAAGCACGTGGTTTTGAATATTTTTTGCTGAAAAAATATCAATCTGCCCTGTTGGTTGAAACGGTTCGCCTTAGATAAGGCAAGGGAAAATCGAAAAAAAAAATCTCTGTGAACGTCATGAAAATCGCTATCGGCACCTGATTTCGGTTACAGCAGCAGCACAAACGTTTACAGAGATTTACGCCGGTTTTGTTTTAACCCGGGGATTAGCCGTTCGAATCAACCAAAATAATTTTTACTTTAATAGGCAGCGTTGGCTGTACCGCTGCAGTGCCATCGGCCGACTGGGCAAAAAGTGTAACATTACCCGCGCTGTAAGTATAGCTGTACGAGAGGTTTGCATATACCTCCGGCAATTGCTCATAGGTGGCACCTCCATCGTATGAAATAGCTACGATGATACCGCCAATTTGCGCAAAAGTGTGGTCAACCAGGTCAATCTTGATAGGCACCTCGTACGATTTGCTGCCGTTGTTATCGGTGTACAGCGTCCAGTCGGTGGTGGCCACATTGGCATAAATGGTTTGATTGGTAGTTGCAGGGGAGATGTACTGTTTTGTGCAGGATGATGCTGCCAGTAAAATTACACATGTTAAAATAGTGAGGACTTTTTTCATAAGACTAAACTTTGATATATCACTTTAACCTCCCTTTTCTTAATTGGTTTAATTGCCCGGAAAATATTTTTTTAACTAAGGAGCAATGGCTCTCTTTGCAACTAAAAAGTTACTTACCGTCACGTATTTGTTAACGAATAATTAACAAAAAATCAACATTGGATGCCCACTTTTACTGACGTTGCCGAAACAGAAATGAGGGACGGCGCTATAATGACCTGCAATTTGACAATGCAGGGATTTGGCGCCGGTTAAACGAGCCATCAATGGAGGGGAGATTATTGTAAAACAACAACCATTTAGGTGGTAACCGGCAAGGCCGGCAAACCATTTTAGTTTCCAGGTGGCTGATTGCCATAGGCATTTCCGATAGCCCTTCCTGCAAACACAGATCACTATATCAAATACAAATTCACTCATCAACCCAAATAGACATATGAATTTTTCTACATTTTCTTTACCCTGCGCACCGGCCGACCCGGCAAACAGGATCAAACACACAAATCACCGTTTTTATGGCATAACGCAAAAGTTGCGGCAACGGCTATTGCCGGCGTTGCTGCTAATGGTGTGCGTTTTTATCCATGCATCAGGTTTTGCTGATAACGGCGTTGCCAAATCTTTAAAACCATTAGCCAAATCGCATGCTATAGCCAGCATTGTTACCGGCAAAGTAGTTGATGCCGATACAAAAGAACCGCTGGTAAGCGCTTCAATCACCATAAAAGGCACAAACAAAAGTACCTCGGCTGGCCTCGATGGAACCTTTAAAATTGATGTAAGCAGCACCGAAAACCCGGTATTGGTTATCAGTTATATTGGTTACGTGGCGAAAGAAGTACCTGTTGCCGGTAAAACAAATTTAGGTGAGATCACCCTAAAATCAAGCGCTACCGGCATGAGCGAGGTAGTGATAAACGGCGACGTGGCCATCGACAGAAAGACTCCTATCGCTGTATCAACCATCAGCGCACAATTTATTGAAGAGCATATAGGTACACAGGATATCCCCGAACTTTTAAATACCGTACCTGGTGTTTATGCAACCCAGCAGGGTGGTGGCTACGGCGATTCGCGCGTTAGCATCCGTGGCTTTAGTAGCAGATCAGGAAACGGCAACGTGGCGTATACCATTAATGGTATCCCGGTAAATGACCCCGAAACAGGCGCCATTTACTGGTCCGATTTTTCGGGCATTACAGATGTTACCAGTTCCATCCAGGTTCAGCGTGGTTTGGGTGCATCAAAAGTAATTGTGCCTTCATTTGGAGGTACTATCAACGTAACGTCGCGCAGTACCGATATGCAGCAGGGCGGCTATGTTTGGCAAACTATCGGCAGTGATGGTTTCGAAAAAACGGCTGTACTGGTATCAACCGGCCTTAATGCAAATGGCTGGGCAGCCACTTTCGAGGGCAGCCGCACCAGCTGGAATCCCGGCCCGGCCGACGGTTTAACCTCTTTAGGGTATAACTACTTTTTTAACCTTTCAAAGGTGTTAACCCCTAATCAAACACTATCATTCAACTTAATTGGCGGCAACCAAACCCACGGCCAGCGGCCCGAAGAAACCATTGCCGATTACCAGGCTGCGCCGCAGGGCATTAAATGGAACGCAGAGCTGGGTGTTGAAAATGGCAAACAGGTTAATCCTTATAACAACTTCTTCAGCGAACCGCTTTTCCAGTTAAACCACGACTGGAACATTAACGATAAATCGAGCCTTTCGACCGAATTGTACGCCATTTTTGGCAGCGGCGGCGGCGGCAGCATCAGCGGTACTATACCTCGCTTAAGCAATTTTTATTCGCCGCTTAATTATGACGCGGCTGCACAGGCCAACGTAAACAACCCTGATGGTTCGGCACTTAGTTACTTATACGATTCGCACGATAATACCTCATGGTACGGCTTAAGAAGCACCTACAAAACCCTGCTGGGTAAATATACCACCCTGCAAACAGGTGTTGACCTGCGCTATTATTATGGTGACCACTACGAGGAGGTTAGCGATTTGTTGGGTGCAAACTTTGTGCTTGACCAATACGGCGGCAGCGTAGCAAAAGGTTCAGCCGGCGGTGATATCAACGATCCGAATCACATGGCCGTGGTGGGCGATAAAATAGCCTATCATAACAAGGACTTTGTTGAATCGGAAAGTGCATTTGCACAGGCCGAATATTCGAAAAATGATTTTACTGCATTTGTTACGTTAACCGGTGCTGAAAACGGCCAGAAAAGAGCCGATTATTTCAACTACCTGAATAGCGACCCTAACCAAACCACCCGTTACGTTAATCATTTATCGTACCAGGCAAAAGGCGGCGCCAACTATAATCTTAACGCGCAGATGAACATCTACGCAAACATTGGTTATTTAACCAAACCACCGTATTACGCCACCGTGTTCGAAGAGTTTACCAACCAGATCAACAAATCGGCGGTTGATGAAAAATTATTCAGCTATGAGTTGGGCTACGGTTTCAAATCTTCAGGCTTTAGCGCCAAGGTCGATCTGTATCGCACCTCGTACAAGGACCGCTCCGATCAGAGCTCTTATTTCGATTCGGCAACCAACCAGCTGTACAGCGCCAATGTTACTGGTGTTGATGAGTTGCATCAGGGCGCCGAGGTGGTATTAGTGTGGAGGCCTGTTAAAGAAATATCCATCCGGGGCATGGTATCCTTAGGCGATTATTATTACACCAACAACCCTGGCCCAACAACTGTTTACAACAGCCAGGAGAAAGCGGTAGCAACTGTTAATCAAATCGACCTTAAAAACCAAAAAATTGGTGATGCACCGCAAACTACAGCCGGTTTGGATATCGACATTAACATATTGCCACAGGTAAAAGTGGGTGCTACCTATAACTATTTCGGCAATTACACATCAAATGTTCCTTTCCAGGATTTTACAAGCGTTGGCCTGCATCCGTATATGATTCCCAACTATTCGTTGTGGGGCTTAAACGGCGTATGGCGGTTTAAAATGGCCGGTTTCGAGTCGGAACTTTTTGGCACCGTTACCAACCTGCTGAACACCAAATATATTTCGGATGCTACCGATAATGGCGCAACCGGCCAGGCAAGCAATGCTTTAGTTTATTACGGTTTAGGCAGGCTGTTTACAACCGGTTTAAAAGTTAAATTTTAAAAACATAGAAATCATTAATTGAAACCATCATGGATCGCAACGCAAAAATGAGCACCCCGGCCCATGATAGCTTCATCACCGTTAAAAAATTTACGCAAATGAAAAAGATATATTATTTATTAGCCCTGGTTGCGCTGGCTTTTACAGCCTGCCAAAAGCAGCCGGTTGTGGCGCCAACATCGCCCCTAACCAAAACGGCCGAGTTAACATTCACGTTGGCACCTGCCGACTACCAGTTATTGCCCAAATCGGCATATCCGTACACATCATTGACCTTTAATACAGCTACCGATGCGAATAATTATATCCCGGTGATACTGGCTGCAAAATGGCCGCTGGTAAACAACAAATCAACAGCAACGGTAAGCTACACGCTGGCTCCGCCACCGGCATCGGTGCAGGCAGCATCTATCGTAATTCCGGATACTCTGTACAGCGATGTAACCTACACCGTTACCAGTGCCGATTATTTTGCCGTTACCGGCAACCATTACGGCGACTTCGCCGCTTCCGATGCACTTAAGTTTTTAGCCTATAAGTACCCGGGGGCCGTCGCAAATCAACTGGCGGTTATCACCTATGTATTGTACACAGGCACTGATAACACCGTAACTAATTCGTTTTTATTCCTGAATGGCGCATGGACAAAAATTTACCAGGTAACCCCTGCACAATATACGCTGGCAGGCGAAGGTAAATACGACCAGTTTACCGGTTCGGATGCAAGCAAACTGGTTGGTTATTTTAATTTCTTTTTGAAAAACGATTTCACCATTGCCGATACTGTAAAAGCTGGGGACGTTGAATACGTTAGCTACAGCTATTATGGCGGCAAGGCTTATCAACGGGTAATGGGTTTAACTTACGATGGGGCAAACTATATTACATTGCCACCCGCAACACAGGCAACACAGCCGTTCCTAAAAACAAATGGTACCTGGGCAGCTGTATTGCCGGTGCCAACCATTACCCACACCATTACCAGCGCCGATGTTACCCTGATTGTAAACTCAACAGCAGGTACCTCCGCCGAAAGAACAAACCTGGGCAAATACGGCGACTTTTCGGGCTGGCTGCCGTCTGAGCTCGACGCAGCATTTATTGTAGTACTCACCGCCGACTACCCAACACCAGTGACGGGCGACAACTACAACGTGGTGTACCTGAACTATACCGGCGGGGCCGACGTGCCCACCACCATCACCTTTGTGTGGAACGGTACAGCCTGGGCGGCTAAATAGGCTTTAAGCTAAACCTTAAATAAAAAAAGTCCCGGTCCGCTTTAATACATAGCGGCCGGGACTTTTGGCGTTTTGAGTGATTGGCGTCTCCGCTTGTTTGAGGTCGATGTTAAGTAAAAAACGGATTGCAACGTTGAAGGCCGTTCAAGGCTTTGGACTCAGGACTTCAAACTTTATTTGTTCGTATTAAAATAGTAGCTTTGTTATAAACGAATTAGGAAGCACCCGGCATGAGAATAACAATTGAAATTGACAGCAAAAGTGAGTTGGAAAAACTATCGGCATTATTTAAAACATTTAAAATAAATGCGGTAAATGTTATTACTGCAGATGATATTGCCATTCCCGTTACTAAAGGCGACAAAAAGATCAACCCAAATGATCTGTTTGGCATTTGGGCAAACAAACCACGCTCGCTCGAGAATATCCGCAAGGATGCCTGGCAACGAAAACCTGCAATTGGATAATGGTTTTATGCGATACCAATGTGCTTATCCACGCCTTTAACGGAAGGCAGGACACAATTGACCGGCTTGTAGCAATAGGTTTAGCTGAAGTCACACTTTCGGCTATCACGGTAATGGAACTTTACCAGGGCGCGGCTAATAAAGTTGAACTGGCGCAACTGAAGAGAAAGATAAAATATTACGATGTGGCGGAGATCGATAATGCTACTTCACGATTAGCTGCAACGCTGATTGAAAAATTTAAGCTTAGCCATGGCCTCCAAATACCCGACGCCATCATTGGCGCAACAGCAGTTGTGCACCAAATTCCACTTTTTACATATAATACCAAAGACTTCCATTTTATTCCCGGCATTAGCCTGATTTAAGATCACGCCGTCTGTCTAAAGTATCTTTTTTTTACAGCTCGATGTTTTCGCCCGCAAAGGCTGATATAGGGCAAAAGCGGTTGATGAGATCGAACCCGGCTCAAGAGTATAAACTCCCAATTTTTGACCTGACACTCAAAATACGCAGCTTTTCAGCAAAATACACCGTTCCAGTGTTCCATGTTCCACACACCACTATTTTTGGAACATCTCATTATGAGGTATTTGTGAAGTCGATTTTGCCAAAAATCCGTACCTGTACTGACAAAATAGCGCCACCAGATAATAATTGGCCTCCCCATATCTTTGCACTCCGAAAATCTATCGTTTAAATGCTTTCATCCTTGTTGATTTGTTTACAAGTAATAATATCTTTAGTGCTTAATTTAAACACCAACCCAAATCCCATGAAGCAATTTTTCATCATGCTATGCCTGGTGCCGCTGGCCGGCTTGGCGCAACACACCATTATAAAAGATGTATTGCTGCCTAAACTTGAAGTAGATAGCACCACCAAACTAAGGACATTATGGGTGAACGCCCCTGCCCCAGGTGCAAAAAAAGATAAATTAGTGATTGTACTAAACAAATGGCTGGCTGATAATTACACAGCTATAGGGAATGCCAGCAAGCCCACCGGAGATGACGCGGCGACGCTACACGGCGAAGGCTTTTTTTCAGCATCGGTTGCGGCGCAGCGTCAGCAATACGACGCCAATGCAACCGACAGGGTTGTAACTAATGTGCCGCCGGTTGATTATAAGGTAAAGTTTACTATTGTCATTAATGTTGCGGATGAAAAATACACCATAGTTATCACCCGGTTAAAACTCGAACTTTTTAATGTGATCTCACCCTTTGAGGCGTTTTATAACGGCACGATTCCGAATATACCGATCCCGGAAGAAGAGCGCGGAACGGATATTGGCGAGATGTATGTCAGGATGTTTAGGAGCATTAATTTAAGCCTGCAGGATATCGGCAAAAGCGCTTCGAAATATATTGCAAAAGCCAAAAAGAAGGGGGAGTTGTAAGGTTTTTTAGTTTGCAGTTGGTAGTGGGCAGTTTGCAGTGGCGGTTAACAGGATTAACCCCCCAAGGCGGGCTTTGATGACAATATCAAAGCGGACGGCAAACAAGCGATATCTGATTTTTTTGCGACATTGCTTAAGACAAAAAGATGAATTGGACATACTTTTTAATAGGCCTTGGAATACTGGCATTGGGTTATTGGAGTTACAGGGATGTAAAAGGGAAACCGGGCATTGATGAGGATGGCACGCCAACTTACAACTACGGCAAAAATTGGATTATGGCCGTGTGCGGTATTATTGGTGGCCCTATTTTAATGCTATCAGCAATCCCTTCTGATATATCAATACCTATTTTTATTGTGCTGGTCCTCGGTGTCGTTATCTTTATATTGCGCTGGCTCTATATACTTCTCCGTCGTGTGTTAAAAAGGAACGGGGGAGGGGGCTCCGAGGCCGACGCAGCAAATCGAGAGTAATGTGAATGAACCCTAAAGATGCGTGCTGTTGGTGACAGCACAAAACAGATGCGGAAAAATCTTACAGACCTCCATCTTTCGGACTTTCGGTCTTCCCGACTTTCGGACTTTCCCGACTCTTAGAAAACATTCTTCCACATCATACTCTCCACGGGGCGGGTTGACGGGGTATTGTATTTGGCGTTGTCTTTGGTGTTATAAAAAGTTTCTATTTCGCCTTCAACTACAAAGTAAATGAGTTGCCCCACCGGCATGCCTACATACACCTTTACGGGTTGTGTACACGATATCTCCAGCGTCCAGGTATTGCAAAAGCCAACATCGCCTTTACCGGCAGCAGCGTGTATATCAATCCCGAGGCGGCTGATGCTCGATTTTCCTTCCAGGAAGGGAACGTGTAAATGCGTTTCGGTATATTCCTGCGTAACGCCCAGGTAAAGGGTATTTGGCTGCAGGATAAACCCTTCTTTAGGTATTTCGAAAGGAACAACTTCGTTATGCAATTTGGCGTCCAAAACCCTGTCGCGGTAGGTGGCAAGGTGTTTTCCTAAATGAACATCATACGAGTTGGTCCCCAGGCATTCGCGCCTGAAAGGTTCGATGATGATGCTGCCATTGTCAATTTCTTCTAATATCCGCTTGTCAGATAAGATCATGTGCCCTGCTTTTGAGCGGGTAAAATTATAACTAATTGCCGCACCCGGCAACAAGTTGTTGTCAACAAAAGTTTTAGCATTTTGTGGAAAGAAAACAACTAAGATTTTCAGGATTAGTTGGATTTTAAGATTTTAGGCGGATTGTATTATTAAATTAAAAGGATGATAAAATCCTGCGGTTTCTTATCATCCTTTCAATCCAAAAAATCTTAGTTTACATCCCTCGCCGTAACTTCCCCTGTAACTTTATGTTTCAGGATCAGCTTACGATCGCCGTTGGGTAATATTTCAGTTTTGATGAGGTAATGCTCCTCATCGTACGAAACAAAATTCGATCCATAATCCTCCGTCTGATCGCCGCGCCAGCCTTCTATTTGTACCGGCTCCCATTTACCCGTTTTCGCCGACAGGTAGCAGGCATCAATTATGGCGTTAACAATATAGCCGTCGTAAAAAGTCTCCAGTGGTTCTGTTTTATTTTCAATGGCGTTAAACATATCGGTAAACATATTTGTATAACCCAACTCATGTACCTCATCGCCCACCGGGAACAGCCAGCCACTGCTGCTTTCAGCTTTTTCGGCAACATAGCCGCCTTTGCCCGTGCTGAACATCTCGAAACCGGTGCGTAAAAAGTTATTGAGCCAAATAGTGCCTTCGGTACCCATCACCTCGTCGCGCAGGTCCATGCCGCCGCGGAAACACCAGCTCACTTCAAACTGGCCGATGGCGCCATTTGCATATTTCACCAGGCCAATAGCGCTGTCCTCGGCCTTTATGGGGTGCACCTGTGTAGCAGCCCAGCACATCACCTCAACAGGCCGTATTTGTTTGCCGATAAAACTGCGTGATATCTCGATACAATGACAACCCAGATCTACCATGGCGCCGCCACCCGATTGCTCGTGATCCCAAAACCAGTCGCTGTGCGGGCCGGGGTGTGCCTCGCGCGATTTTGCCCACAATACCTTCCCGATGTTACCGTCCTGTACTGCCTTAACAGATTTCAGGAATTTTGGCGTATAACAAAGGTCTTCGAGATAGCCGCCCATAATGCCGGCTTCTTCAACCATATCCAGCATGCGTTTTGCCTCCGCAGCATTACGGCCAAGCGGTTTGGTACACAGCACATGCTTTTTGGTCCTGGCACAGGCGGCAACAGCAGCCTCGTGCAGGTTATTGGGTAACGATATCACCACCGCGTCTACATCGGCCCGACTGCATACTTCATCCATATCATCCGAGAAGAATGAAAGGTGGTAATCGTCGGCAAACTTCTTTGCCTTATCAATATTACGCGAGTAAACGCTTATCAATTTGTCTTTTGCGCGCTGCGCCTGCAGCGAGTCGGCATAAAAACGGGCGATAAAGCCCGATCCTAACATGGCTATATTCATATTGTTGGCTTTGTTGTAATGTTGTAAAGTTGAAAGGTTGTAATGTTAAAAAACTGTAATGTTTGAAAGTTCCTATATTGAAAGGTTAAAAAGTAGTAATATCGAAAACCGATCTCCATTCTCAAATTTTCAAATCAGCACATCTTCAAATTAAACCTGCTCCTCCCAACCCGTCTCTTTCAAGGCGGGGTCGTTTTCTTTTTTTGAGGAAGTCGGCATTGGATAACGATTCGGCATCCCAATCCATAATGGCGTTATCCGGAACCACATCAACCGGCACCTTATAGGAGGTTGATGTTTCGTTATAAGCCGGGTTTGATTGCAGGTTATAGCACGATATAATAGACCATCGCGGTTGATCGGATAGGTTTGCCTCTGAGCGGTGCAGCAAATTGCTGTGGAATATCAGCGCATCGCCGGGTTCCAGTTCCACATAAACCAGTTCCATGGTATGTAAAGCGTTGTTTACCATAGTCATATCGGCGCCAACCTGTTCGCCAGCAAAACCATGATTTACCCGGCCCAATTTGTGCGATCCTTTGATGACCTGCAAGCAACCGTTTTGCTTGTTGGCTTCGGTTAAGGCTACCATTACGCTGATCAATTCATCAGGAAACATAAACTGGTTTTTATACCAGTAGCCGTAATCCTGGTGCCACTCCCATGCACCGCCAACCTTCGGCTCTTTTTGCATCAGCTTCGAGTGAAAGTGGCAAACCGGCGCATCGCCGTCCAGCAATTGCTTTACCGAACTGATCATCCGCTCGCTGCGTGTTAAATAGCCAAAAACATCATTACCGGGGGTAAACCATAAAGATAGCCTGGTCTTTTTTCCGCTCTGGTCGTTAAGGTCCAGTGCATTGTTTTTCATGGCGTTATCGTCCAGCGCGGTTTGGTACAGTTTATTTATTTCTTCGAGACTGCAAAAACCTTTTATAATGATATATCCCTGCCGGTGGTATAGCGCCACCTGCTCCGGAGTTAAATTTTCGCTCAGCATCGCTAATTTTTAAGCTTTGGTTTATAATTGATAAAAATCGATACAATTTAGGTTTATTTGATATAAGTTTGCCATCCTTTTTGCAATTTTACATATATGGCCATAGCATACAGACAGCAGGTTGACGACGATACAGAATTTGCGATCTGGAAGATAGAGGAAGAAGCTGACGAACTATACAGCCAGCTGCAATTGGATGAACAGGAAAAAGCTTATTACGAGCAACTTAAAATAGGCAAACGAAACCTGCACTGGCTGGGTACACGCGTTTTGCTCCGTAAAATGCTGCGGACGGATGAGTATATCGACGTCAAAGTTGATTCGCATGGCAAACCTTACCTGGTAAATCTGCCCTATCATATTTCGCTGAGCCATTCGTTTGACTATGCCGCAGTAATGATCAGCAAGGAACCTGTTGGGATTGATATTGAACAGGTTAAAGAAAAAGTTGAGCGTATTGCCCATAAGTTTATGCGGAAAGAAGAGCTGGGCTTTATCAGCAACGACACCAGGATTGAACAGTTATATGTTTGCTGGTGCGTAAAGGAGGCTGTTTACAAATGTTACGGCCAAAAAGAGGTATCGTTTTTAGACAACATTTTATTGGAGCCTTTTAGCTTTGAAGGGCATGGTTATGTTGACGCTCGTTTGAAAAAGGGAGATGTAGACCTAAACTACGAAGTGGGTTACCTGCAATACCAGGATTATATGGTTGGCTATGTGAAGGGATAAGCGCATGAAAAACAAAAAAGTAATTTTTGAAGACTGGGGACTGATTGATTATAAAGAGGGCTGGGACAAACAGGAGGCCTTGTTTGCCGATACCGTCAATTTAAAAATTGACATGCGCAACCGGCAGGCCGGAACAGAGGGCAACGAGCCGGAAGAAACTACCCTAACTCCCAATTACCTTATTTTCTGCGAGCACCGGCATGTGTACACCTTAGGCAAAAGTGGCAAGCCAGAGCATTTACTTTTGGACGAAGACGGGCTGAAGGAAAAAAATGCCGTGTACTATCCCATTAATCGCGGCGGCGATATAACCTACCACGGGCCCGGTCAAATTGTGAGCTACCCCATATTGGACCTGGATAATTTCTTCACCGATATACACCTGTACCTGCGTACGCTGGAAGAAGCGGTAATTTTAACCCTCGCCGAATACGGCTTACAAGCCGGCCGTTATCCCGGCTATACCGGTGTTTGGTTTGATGCTGATACCGAAAAAGCCCGCAAAATTTGCGCGCTTGGGGTTCGTTGCAGCAGGTGGGTAACTATGCACGGTCTGGCATTTAATGTAAATACCAACCTCGATTATTTTAAAAACATTGTTCCCTGTGGTATCGATGATAAGGATGTAACATCCATCCAACGTGAATTGGGGCACGAAGTTGATATTAACCGCGTAAAAAAAATCTTAAAACACCATATTTCCGTATTGTTCAATATGGAGATGGTATGAAGCGGTACTTAATTTTTATTTTCATTTTATCGTTATGGTCTTGTAGCAAAAAGAACGATGCTGCGGTGGTTCCGGCTTTGCCGGTTACTGTGGCAACAGCACCGCCGATTGGCCAAAATGGTTCTGTAAGCTACCTTGCCCTGGGCGACTCGTACACTTACGGCGTTGGCGTACCAGAAAACATGTCGTACCCAAACCAATTAGCATCGCTGTTACGCGGGCAAAACTATTTTGCCGCTAACCCCGTGGTTATTGCCCGATTTGGCTGGACCGCGGGCGACTTGTTAAACGGAATAGCTGCAAGTAACATAACCGGCAAATTTGATTTTGTAACTATTTTAATTGGTGTTAACGATCAGAATAAAGGCACCAATACAGTAACCTACACCCAGCAGCTTAACCAGTTACTGAATGTGGCCGCTGCCTATGTCCACGGGTATGTGAACCGTGTTTTTGTTATTTCGATTCCCGATTGGTCGGTTACACCGTATGCCGCAAATATGGATAAAGCGCAAATTGCTGCCGGAGTTGCGCTTTTTAATGCGATAAACCAGGAGCAATGCAAAAAATTCGGGGCCAACTATTTGGATGTTTCAGCACTCTCGGAACTTGCCGGCACCGATGCAACTTTAACTTCAACCGACGGCCTCCATCCCTCGGGCAAAATGTATGGCCTTTGGGTAAACCAGTTTTTAAGCAAAGTAATTACTACTTTTAACTGATGTTTTGCAGGATACTTGTTAAATGAGATATTCAAAGGTTAATTTATGCATCCAAAAAAACTTAAGCGCATTTATTTCCGTATGGTTTAATAGGGAGATAGTATGAAAACTTTACAAATTATATTAATTGCGTTAACCGCTTTAACCGGCTGTAATAAAAAAGCTGAAACGATGCCCATAAAAAACAACGATACTACAGCGATAGAGAAAGCTGATACGGTTGCCTACCTGGCCTTAGGAGATTCTTATACTATTGGCGAAGCAGTTCCCCAGGCTCAATCATACCCCTATCAGCTTACCGCGCTTCTGCAAAGTACCGGCGTGCAGGTACAAACACCAACCATCATAGCCACCACCGGCTGGACGACTGATAATTTAATTGCTGCCATTGCTGCGAGCAACATCACCCAAAAAAAAATACGACTTTGTTACGTTACTAATCGGTGTAAATGACCAGTATCAGCAATTGAGCGAAAGCAATTACACCATAAAGTTTGCGCAGGTATTAAATACAGCTATCAATTTTGCCGGCGGCAACCCAAGCCGGGTTTTTGTACTATCTATACCCGATTGGGGCGTTACCCCATTTGGTGGCGGACGCGACAACGTGATAGGTCCCGAGATTGATCAGTTTAATGCTATTAATAAGGCTGCGACCATGAAGGCCGGTGTAAATTACCTGGATATTACCCCCATATCGCGAATGGCGGCCACCGATTTAACCTTAATCGCCCCCGACGGGTTGCACCCATCCGGTAAAATGTATGCTATTTGGATGCAGGAATTAGAGCCAATGGTAGCCCGGCAGTTGGCTAAAAAATAACCGTGGCTTTTAACCGGTCTTAAGCCAGTCGGAATATTTGGTTTCTTCGGGCACTTCGGTTTCGCTGTTAAAATCGAGTTTGTAGCCATCGGGATCGTTAACGCACGTTACCCACAAGCCATTTCCCACAAATGGTTCAGTAGCGGCAACACCTCGTTCGTTAAATTCATGATATAATTTAATGGCATCGCGGCATGTAAAACAAACGCTTATGCCTGCACCTTTTATGGCACCCCGGTATTTATCGGGCGAATGCTGTTGTAACATCAGCGAAGCTTTACCCAATTGCAACCAGCACCACTCTATTTGTCCGCGTGGCGTCCAGGTGTTTTTGATTTCGAAACCGAGTCCTTTAGTATAAAAACGCAACGAGGCTTCCATATCGGCAACCATAAAAAATGGTACCGCCTGCAATACATTTGGCTGGTCATTTTCCATAAGCCATTGATTTATTTTTTCGAAGCTATCTCTTCTATCGCCCTTACCAGTTTATCAAGATCCTGCAAAGTGGTATAAACATGCGGAGTTACCCTTACGGCATGTATGTTTTCCCAGTTTATACCTACAGTGTGTATCTTATATTTTTCAAAAAGCGCGCTGTCGAGTTCGCCAACCGTCATCCCGTCAATACTTACACCGCAAATTGCACAGGAATATTTGGCATTTAACGAGGTATGCAGCTTAACTTTTGGTATATGCTGTACCTTTTCGGCCCAATAGTTTTTAAGGTACCGTATGCGTTCCTCTTTCCTTTTGCTGCCTATGCCTTCCTGGAAATTGATGGCTTCGCCTATGCCCTGCTCAATCGGAAAGCTGCGGGTACCCAGGTTTTCAAACTTCCTGATATCGCTGCTGTGCGGTTTATCATCACCCAGCAAAGGCCATATCTTTTCTATTTTTTCCTTTTTAATCCACATCATGCCGCTACCAATCGGCGCCGATAGAAATTTGTGCAGACTGGTGCCAAAATAATCGCAATGCAAATCAGGGATCTTAAAATCCAGCAGGCCGAATGAATGCGCGCCGTCAACAATTACTTCGATGCCTTTTTCGTGAGCCATGTCGCATATTTTGCGTACGGGCATGATCTGGCCAACCCAATTGATCATGTGGGTGACGTGCAGCAGTTTTGTTTTTGGGGTGATGGCGTCTTCATAAGCTTTTACTATTTGCTCATCATCCTCAATTGGAAATTCAAAACTAAGCTGTTTGTATACAATGCCCTCGCGCATGGCCCGTTGCCGGTACGCCGATATCATGTGCGGATAATCCTGTTTGGTACCGATAACTTCATCGCCGCTTTTCAAATCCATCCCCAGGATAATGGTATTCAGCGCTTCAGTGGCATTGCGGTTGTAAGCAATTTCATCGGGCAGTGTCCCCGCCAGGTTGGCCAGTTTTTCACGTAAAGGTTCGCGACCCTGGTCGAGTATGCGCCACATATAGTAGGATGGGCCCTGGTTCGAAAGCTGGTTATAACGTTCCACCGCCTGCTGCACCACCAGCGGCGACGGCGAAACCCCACCGTTGTTTAAATTAATAATGTTTGGATTTACAGTATATGATTGCTGGATAACGCGCCAGAAGTCCTCGTCCTCAGCCAACTGTAAATCGGTAAGGTGTTTAACTTTTTCCCGCGCCTGCTGCCAATCGGCAGCATGTGCCTGGTTGAAAAGACTGTTAACTGAAAAAGCCCCGGCCAGCGCGGCGGCCTGCTTCAGAAAAACGCGGCGATCATTTGTCATCATGAACGAATTTAGGGGTTTGTGATCAGAGAAGCAAGAGAGGATTTGGAGACAAGAATCAAGAGACAAGACCGGAGTATTAGGTAATGGGACCACCTGGTTTTACTCATTTTTTAATATCCTGTCAATCATTTCTTCAGATTTGATTTTGGCAATAACAAACTCTCCGAGGGTGACCAGAATAACGCATCCGGCCATTACTAACATTATATAGTCCCAAAAAATACCTAGTAAAACAATGCCAATGAATAAGGTCAAGAGATATGTTAGCGACGTGTGCCAGGTAAGTGTGAGTGTTTTTTCTTTTTTGTTTACCGAAATTTCAAATTCTCCCTTATCGACTTTGCCAACCTGACTGCTACGCAATGCCCATCCCTTTGGCTGGTAATTAAAATAAATAATATCACCCGTCATACCTTTAATGTTATATCCTGACTCTTTTATTTCAGAAATAATCCTAAACTTTAGTATGTCCGTATCCAAAAAAGTTTTTCTTGAAATTTGGTTTTTCAGGTTCATTAGGATATCCAATTAAGGTCTTTAACTCCGCATCTATGCTCTTTTTAAGTGTTGAAAACTGTGGCATTGTAGATGAAGATTATTTTTTATCCATCGAAATAAAAATTTATCCCAACCCAATTTGATGATTTCATCTAAAGTTGCCGTATCAATTCTTTCAACCGTCCCAAAAGAATTAGGGTTATTAATGCTAAAAGCATCCGTCACTAACATTCCGGCAAACTCAGCGGAATATTTATTGCCAAACCACCATCCGACGTTTCCTTATATTTCGAGTTCATATCCAACGCGGTTTGCCACATGGTTTTCACCACGGCATCCAAACTTACTTTGGCATTATCGGGATTGGTTTGCAGCGCCAGTTGCGATGCGGTTATCGCTTTTATGGCACCCATGGTATTACGCTCGATGCAGGGAACTTGTACCACCCCGCCAATGGGATCGCAGGTCATGCCGAGGTGGTGTTCCATGGCTATTTCGGCAGCCATTAATACCTGTCGCTGGGTGCCGCCCAGGCATTCGGTGAGTGCCGCAGCTGCCATAGCTGAAGATACGCCAATTTCGGCCTGGCAACCGCCCATCGCTGCGGATATGGTAGCTCCTTTTTTAAATATACTCCCAACTTCGGATGCTGTTAGCAGGAATTGAATGATGCGTTCGTTGGTGTAGCCGTCGCAAAAAACCAAATAATATTGCAACACTGCAGGGATAACGCCTGCGGCGCCATTTGTTGGTGCAGTTACTACACGGCCAAAGGATGCATTCTCCTCGTTAACTGCCAGTGCAAAACAGCTTACCCAGTCCAGTGTATTTTTAAAACTATCCCCTGTATCGCGAATAGCTAATAGCCACTCATCAAAGTTAGTATAAACACGGTTGCCTATGAGTTTCCTGTTGAGGGCAGCAGCGCGATGGGCTACGTTAAGTCCGCCGGGCAGGTAGCCTGTGGTATGGCAGCCGCGATAAATGCACTCTTTCATCGCCTTAAAAATATTCATGACGCCGTTAAGGGTTTCCTGCTCGCTTCGCCAGGCCAACTCGTTCTCCATCACCACTTCCGATATTTTGAGACCGGTTTTTATGCACCAGTGCAGCAAGTTATGGGCTGTTTCGATAGGAAACGGCAAATCAACTTCAGCTTTTGATTGGCCCGTTCCGCCTTCCTTAACCACAAAGCCACCGCCGATTGAATAATAAGTTTCGGATACGGCTGTCCCATTATTTAAAAATGCCTGGAAGGTAACCGCATTGGGGTGGTAGGGCAGGCTTTCATTAAAAAGGAACAAGAGGTCATCATCCTTATAAAAACTGATCTCTTTTTTTGCGCCCAGTACCAGTTTATGTGTGTTTTTTATTTCTGCGGTTTTAGGCACCACCTGGTTTACCTCAAAAGTAACGGGATCATCGCCGCTTAAACCCAGCAGGATGGCTATATCGGTGCCATGCCCCATACCGGTTTTGGCCAGCGATCCGTACAGTAATATCTTAATTTGTTCAACAAATGGTAAAATTTCCTGGTCTTCCAGGGACTGGAAAAACTGCTGCGCGGCACGCCAGGGACCCAGGGTGTGCGAGCTTGACGGCCCTATGCCGATCTTAAACATGTCAAAAACCGATATCTGTTCCTTTTGCATCGGTCAAATATAGTATTGCTGCGGCGCAATGCACGGTTATTACAATTGGTTTTTGAAAAATTTCAGATAGTTTTCATTTCCGTTTTAACTGAAAGGTGGTTGTAATCCTTCAGCACTGTATTGAGGAATCTGAAATTTTTAAAATCTGGTGGTAAACTTATCTTCAGGTAAGCCAGTATTTTGTTAGCCATACTGTCAACCAGGGCAATCTCGCCGGTTTTATTGTATTGATTGAGTACCTCCCTGATGAGTGCTATATCGTAATCCGACAAATTAAGGGCTTCCAAAAACACCGGCTGGTATAACTCATCTATCTCAATAAGCGCAATATCCTGAAATTGTTTATTAGGCTTTGTTTTTATAAGTGTAGTATTTGCTACAATGTCGCCAATCCTTTGTTTTTTTTCGGTTACGGCAACTGATATAATTGCCGCCACATTCAGGGTGATTAAAAAATCGGCTATCCTGAAAATATACCTTAAAAGATATTGCCCAAACCGCGGCCGCCCGCCATCTAAACTTACCACCTTTATTTTTAGGATGTATTTTCCGAGGCTTTGGCCGTTAAACAGTACTTCGGCCACTAAATCGTAAAAAATATAGAATACAAAATAGAGGATCTCAGGCAAAGTGTAACCCAATAAAACGGATTCATATTCAATTTTGCCGAAAATCCATTGATAAATTAAATAAATTGCCAAAAACAATGCATAGTCTATCAGTCTTGCCAAAATTCTTTCGCCCAGGCCTGCCACTTCATAGTCAATATCGATGTTCTGAGCAGTTGTAATACGGATGGTTTGCATTGCGTTAAATCGAAATTTGAATATAATTTATTTTTTGTTACTTTTTGTTGTATTTTAAACAAAAAAATATAAACCGTTATTTGTTGATGAGAGAGGCCGTATTTGTTAAACGAGGTACAGCAAAATGGACGGAGTTTGAAAATGTTCCGACTAACGACCCCGATGTTTTAGCCGAACAGTTTATTGCTATTACTGACGACCTCGCCTACGCAAAAACGTTTTACCCAAAGTCAAATACCACTAAATATCTTAACGGACTTGCTGCCCGCTTTCATCAGACGATCTACAAAAACAAAAAAGAGCAGGGTAGCAGGTTTATTAAATTTTGGACTACGGAACTCCCTTTACTGTTTGCACAACATCGCAAGCAACTACGGTATTCTTTTATTTTTTTCTTTGTGTTTTGCCTGATGGGGGCGTTGTCGGCAAAATATGACAACACCTTTGTAAGGTTGATATTAGGCGATGGCTATGTGAACATGACGAATGAAAATATTGCAAAAGGCAATCCGTTTGGGGTTTACAAAGAGGAAGAGCCTGCTTTGATGTTTTTACATATCGCTCAAAACAACCTTTACATAACAGTTGCAAGTTTTGTCTCGGGTGTTTTTTTTTCCATCGGTTCCGTTATTGTTTTAATGCGCAATGGAATAATGCTGGGGTCTTTTCAATATTATTTTTTCAGTAAAGGGGTTGGTATGCAATCGGTGCTGGTCATTTGGATTCATGGCACGCTTGAAATTTCATCCATCATTATTGCCGGTGGCGCAGGCCTTATACTGGGCAATAGCCTTATTTTCCCCGGGACCTACAAACGGGTAGATTCCCTGAAAAAAGGTGCTATTGACGGTATGAAAATAACCATCGGGATACTCCCAATTGTTGTTATCGCGGCAATTTTTGAAAGCTTTGTAACGCGGCACACCGAAATGCCGCTTTGGCTGAGCTGCAGCATACTGGCAGGCTCATTTTTATTTATATTATGGTACGTAATAATTTATCCCTCTATATTAACTAATAAACTAAACCTCATAAAACAGAATGAATCCAAAAATGGAGTTAAGACAATCGCGTGATTTTGGCCAAATAATAAGTGATACCATCGTTTTTATTATTCAGAACTGGAAATCACTTTTAAAAAATTATATTGTTTTTTGCGGCGTGTTTATTGCCGGTAATATTCTGTTCTCCATACTGCTGCAACTTAGGGTGGTTAACATTCACAAAGAAATAGCTGGAGAAGGCGGTTCGTCAGGCCCGATATCAATTTTCGGCAGCGAATATTATTTAGTATTGCTGTTTAGTTACTTAAATATCGTTGCGGTTGTTACGTCAACCTTTTCTTATATCACCCTTTATCAACTAAATGATAACACGCCGCCAACTATCGAAGCCGTTTGGGCGTATTTTAAATATTACTTTTTCCGGGTTGCATGGTCGTTGCTACTACTCTTTGTAATCTGCTTTATTGGCCTGTTTTTTTGCGTATTGCCTGGTATTCTGATCGGGTATCTTGCAACGAATTCTGTAGTTACCGGCATCGTCACTTTTTTTTTGTGTTTTAATACCTATGTGTTACTTCATCACGGTGTTCTTTCTGTTTTACCCGATAATGCTTATTGAAAATCGGGGATTTGGCTATTCTTTCAGTAAATGTTTCGCGCTGATTAAAGGGAAATGGTGGAGTACCTTTGGCGTAGTGGTGGTAATTGCTATCATCACATACGCGTTATACTTATTGGTATTGATACCGTTTTCCGTAGCATCAGGTGGCACTATAACATTTTTGTCTTATAATGTTTCTACTGTAGTAACGCTTTGCTATTGTGTAGCTATTGGCTTGCTACAGGTTATAAACATACTGCATCTCACCGGCGCAGGGGTTTCATATTTTAGTTACATGGAAGACAAGGAAAGTGTCGGCCTTTTGGAACGTATTGATACCTTAGGCACAACCCAAACGGAGGAGGATGCCGGTTCTGCAAATGACGAATATTGATATGCGCAGGTATTTCTTTTTCCTGGTATTTTGGATTTGCTTTACGGGTATAACTGCTTACTGTGCGCCGGCAAAACCCGTTGCAAAAGCGCCGGCAAAAATACAGATGGATACCGCCGCCGCGCGCGAGCGAAGCTTTAGCACCAAGCAAATAAACACCTATTTAAAAGACCCTGATTTTAAATATAACAAGGCCGATGTGCCCGGCGAATCCCTCTGGACGCGTTTTTGGAGATGGTTTTGGAAAGGTATTCGCCGTCATCTATTTGCCTCAAGCACATCGCAAAACTTTTTTTACTACCTGCTGATTGCTTTGGGTATTGCTTTTTTAATTTTTATAATTTTAAAAATTACCGGAATAACCACCATTTCAATCTTTCGTAAAAGCCCGGCACAATTTACAATGCCCTTTTCCGAGACGACTGAAAATATTCACGGGGTTGATTTTGAAGTGGAGATTGAAAAAGCCGTGGCCGGTCATAACTATAGGCTTGCAGTGCGTTTTTTGTATCTCTATTCGCTTAAACAACTCAATGATACGGGGTTGATAGACTGGCAATTAGAAAAGACCAATTATACTTACTACCATGAAATTCCACCGGGCGAAAAAAGGCAACTATTTGGCCTGATAACACGGCAATTCGAGTATGTTTGGTATGGTAACTTCAATATCGATGCCACCTCGTTTAACAACATCAACGTACTATTCAAGCAATTTAAGCAGCAGGCAGGATGAGGGATTTAAAAATATATGTTTTTGCAGCTTTCTGCCTGATGCTGGTTTATATTGTAGCTGAATTTAATCGCCCAAAACCTATTGACTGGACGGCCAGTTATTTAAGAACTGATAAAATTCCGTTGGGTACCTATGTGTTATATAACCGGTTGGATGATATTTTCCCGGGCGCTACCGTACAAACCTTTCATGAACCGGTTTATAATGTAATTAATGATCATAACGCCGATCGCGCTACTTACATTATTATTTGTGGCCTTAGCAACCTGAACGAGTACGACTATAACAAACTGATTCCTTTTATTAAAAAAGGCAACGATGTATTTATATCAGCGAAATATTTTGGCGATTTTCTATCGAAGAAGCTAAATATAGATACCTATGCCGGTGACTATTTGCAGCAGCAGCCCGACAGTATCCATTTCGTAAGCAGCCGGATGGATTCGGGTAAAGTTTACATAAGCGAAAAGGAATTGGGCGTAAATTATTTTAGCCAGATTGATACTGCAAGGGCCGTGGTTGTTGCACAGGATAATAATCATAACAGTACGCTGATTAAGTACCGGTTTGGTGGCGGCGCCTTATACCTTAGTTGTAATCCCAATTTATTCACCAATTATAGTTTGCTAAAACCGTCGGGCGCGGCCTACGCCGAAAAAGCGCTTTCGTTGTTAAAAGACAATAAAAATATTTTATGGGACGAATATTATAGTGCGGGCCGGCAAGAAGAGAATTCGGCAATGCGGGTGTTTTTTAAAAATCCTGAATTAAAATGGGCCTATTATATTACGTTGACGGGGCTTATAATATATGTTGTTTATCAAATGAAAAGGCGGCAGCGCATTATACCTGCCATTGCGCCCTTGGCCAATTCAACCGTTGATTTTGTAAATGTAATAGGACAGCTTTATTATGAGATGCGCGATAACGCTAATATTGCCCAAAAGAAGATTACCTACCTGCTGGAATTTATACGCCAGCGGTATCGTTTGCAAACGTCGGTTTTTGACCGGGAATTTATTGACGCATTGGCAAGTGTAACCGCCATAAACACCACAGAGATAGAAGAGCTAATAGGGGTGATGAATGTTATTAGGGCCAGCAGGCACGTGAGCGACAAACAATTGATTGAACTAAATAACCGTATTGAAAAATTTTATACCAAAACGCGATAACAATGGAAGAAGGAGTTTTTGAACAACGAACCGACTTAAGCAAGCTGAGCAATGCCGTTGAGCAAATAAAAACTACGCTGGCAAAAATAATTGTCGGTCAGCATGAAAGTATCGACCTGCTGATTGCGGGAATACTTGCCGATGGGCATATATTAATAGAGGGCGTACCCGGGGTGGCCAAAACGCTCACTGCAAAACTGATTGCCAAATCAATAGAAGCCAAATACTCGCGTATACAATTTACGCCAGACCTGATGCCTTCGGATATTTTGGGTACATCGGTATTTAATCCCAAAACTGCCGATTTTGAGTTTAAAGCCGGCCCCATTTTTGGAAATATTATCCTGATTGATGAAATAAACCGGGCACCTGCCAAAACACAATCTGCCTTGTTTGAGGTTATGGAGGAGCGCCAATTAACCATTGACGGGCAAACCTATAAAATGCCGGAACCCTTTATTGTAATTGCAACGCAAAATCCGGTGGAGCATGAAGGGACGTACCGCTTGCCCGAAGCCCAATTGGACAGGTTTTTATTTAAAATTGAAATTAAGTACCCTTCGCTTGATGAGGAAATAGCCATACTTACCCAACAGCATCATCAAAAGCCAAGCGATCAGCTTGGTCAAATCCAGCCGGTGCTATCGGCACAAGATGTTGTTTCGCTGAAACAAACGGTTATGGGGCTACATGTCGAAGAGAAAATACTAGTATACGTTGCCAAAATAATTCACGAAAGCCGCAATAATAAATCATTGTACCTGGGTGGCTCGCCCCGGGCATCGTTAGCAATAGTAGCTGGCGCAAAAGCCCTGGCCGCCATAAAAGGGCGTGATTTTGTTACGCCAGATGATGTTGTTAATGTAGCAACGCCTGTTTTAAGGCATCGTATTATGCTTACGCCTGATAAAGAAATGGAAGGTGTAACGCCGGACGATGTAATAGCACAGCTTATACAAAAAATCGAAATTCCGAGATAAGGGGAAAGCCGAAAGCTAATCATAAACTGCGTGAAGAAATTTTTCAAATTATTTTATACTAACCTCTTTTTAACCGGTCGTTTATTTACCGGTATAGGGTGTTGCGTGGTATTATTTATCCTCGCGTTCTTTTTCCCCTGGCTTGGTATTATCCCCAAAATATTTTTTTATGCCTTGATGACGCTTGTTTTTTTCGACCTGGTAATGCTTTACCGTACCGCTAAAGGTGTGTTTGCTAAAAGACATGCCCCGGAGCGGCTAAGCAACAGCGATGATAATGAGCTGGGTATTTTTGTTGAAAACTGGTATCCATTCAACATCAGCGCAGGTATTATCGACGAAATTCCGGTTCAATTTCAAAAACGTGATGTCTGGTTTAAAACTGAGCTCAAACCACGGCAGCGCAAGCTTATTAACTATGTGCTGCGCCCTACAAAAAGGGGTGAATATGCGTTTGGCGCGATACGGGTATTTGTACAATCGCCATTGGGCCTCATCAACAGGCGGTATACTTTTGATCAAGCCGAAACATTACCGGTATATCCGTCCTTTTTGCAAATGCGCAAATATGAATTGATGGCGATCTCGAATAATTTATCGGAATTGGGCATCAAAAAGATTCGCCGTTTAGGCCACAGCCTGGAGTTTGAGCAGGTAAAAAACTATGTTCAGGGCGATGATTACCGTACCATAAACTGGAAAGCCACCGCCCGGCGCGGCGATTTAATGGTTAACTCCTACACCGACGAAAAATCGCAGCATGTGTATTGCGTTATTGATAAGTCAAGGGCGATGAAAATGCCGTTTGAGGGATTGAGTTTATTGGATTATGCCATAAATGCCAGCCTGGTGTTATCAAACATTGCTTTACTAAAAGAAGATAAAGCCGGGTTGATAACAATTGCTGAGAAAATAGGATCAGTTGTGCCCGCCGATAAGCGGCCTACGCAGATCAATAAGATACTTGAAGTATTATATAAAGAAAAAACCCGCTATCTGGAAACCAACCTCGAACTGTTGTATAACACCATACGCAATGTGATAAGGCAACGAAGCCTGGTGGTGTTTTTTACCAACTATGAAAGCATTTCGTCCTTACAAAGGCAGCTGCCTTTTTTAACGCGGATAGCTAAATTTCACCTGTTGCTGGTGGTGTTTTTTGAGAATACCGAATTAAAAAAACTGAGCGAAGAGCCTGCCAGCAATGTGGAAGGCATCTACATAAAAACTATTGCCGAAAAATTCGCCTACGATAAAAAACTAATTGTAAAGGAATTGGCAAAACATAACATACAATCGATATTGAGTACTCCACAAAACCTTACCGTTAACACCATAAACCGTTATCTGGAGATAAAAGCAAAACAAAAAATTTGACCCAATCGCAACTTATTACGCGTTGCGCAAGGCTATGTTTGGTAGCGGCGTTTTCTCCCTGCAGCATGTGACAGGAGCGTAAAGAATAGTTAATAAGCCAGTAATTCCCGTGCATTTTGCAAGGCGCTTTCACCCGGTTTATCGCCGCTCAGCATTTTGGCAATTTCCAAAATACGTTCCTGTTTGTCCAGTTGCTTAATACGGGTATAAGTTGTAGCGCCCTCATCATCCTTATAAACAAAATAATGACTTTGCCCTTTGCTGGCAATTTGCGGCAGGTGCGTTATGGTGATCACCTGTAAATTATCGGCCAGCTTTTCCATTATTTGCCCCACTTTGTTGGCTACCTCACCCGAAACACCGGTGTCAATTTCATCAAAAATAATGGTTGGTAAAGCCGTGTTTTGAGCGATGATGGATTTAATGCTCAACATCAACCGCGAAAGCTCACCGCCTGAAGCAACCTTGCTCATCTCTGCCAGTGCATGCCCCTTATTGGCGTTAAACAGGAATTTAACCTCGTCTGCACCATTTATGGTGAGGATTTCTTCGCCTTTGGACTCCAAAAGTTCAATTTTCATCGCCGCATTACCCATACCCATTTCGCCAAGGCTTTGCAATACCTGCGTTTCGATGCCCGGAATGACTTTTTTGCGATTAGCCGATAGGGTAGAAGCCAGTTGCTCCAGATCCTTTTTGTCGGCCTGCAGTTGCAGTTTTAATTTTTCAATAGCCTCATCACCAAAAACAGCCTGTTGTATTTTATCCGATAGCTCGTCCTGCAAAGCCAATAGTTCGGCATTGCTGTTTACCCGGTGTTTTTTCTGCAGGTTATATACCAGGCTTAACCGGGTGTTTATTTCTTCGGCCCGGGCTTCATTTATTTGGGTGCGCTGTTCAATATTTTCTATTTCGGCAGCAATATCTTTTAGTTCGATAATGGTGCTGCTGAGGCGTTGATGCAGTTCGGCAACAGCAGGGTTAAATTTCTCCAGCGATGATAGCTGGTGCCCCGCCTCGTGCAACTGAATAATGGCCGACGCCTCGCCCTCATGCATTAAATAATAGGCCGCAAGCAGGTTCCGTTTAATTTCACCTGCATTATTAAGGGCAAAAAGTTCCTGCTCAAGCAATTCCTGTTCGTCGGCAGCCAGGTTTGCTTTTTCCAGTTCATCAAACTGAAACTGGTAGTAATCCAGGTCAGCTTTGGCTTTATCGCTTTCTGTAATAAGTTGCTGTAATTTCGATGTGGTTTTTTTGTACGATCTGAATTTTGAGCGATAATCGCTTAAAAGTTCATCATGCCCGGCAACAGCATCAACTACCAATAGCTGAAAGTCCGGATCATTAATCTCCAGCGTGGCATGCTGCGAGTGGATATCGATCAGCTTTTCGCCCAAGGCTTTCAACGCGTTTAAATTGACAGGCGTATCATTTACAAAAGCGCGCGATTTACCATCAGCTGCTATTTCCCGGCGTAAAACGGTTTCGGTCTCGTAGTCCAGGTCGTTTTCTTCAAAAAACTGTTTTAAATGAAAATTGCCAATGATGAACGAGCCTTCGATAACACATTTTTTCTGCTGGTTGAAAAAGTAGCGGCTCTCGGCCCGCTGACCCAATATAAGAGAAAGCGCCCCGAGTATGATGGATTTTCCCGCGCCGGTTTCGCCTGTAAGTATATTTAACCCCTTGCCGAACGTAATCTCGAGGTTATCGATTAATGCGTAATTGCTGATAGTGAGCTTTTGAAGCATAAAAAAAGTATCCTTTTTTGGAGGATACTAAGTTAGTGGTTAGAGATTAGAGATTAGAGATTAGTTGAACAGTTTTTGTAAATATCTAAAAGCAGTATCCCTCGGCCGGAAGCATCGCTAATACATAACTGTTTCCAACGAGTCACTAATCTCCAATTAACTAATCTCTAATTATCTCCTTCCGGTTTCTCGGGCTTTTCCGGTTTTTCAGGCTTTTCGTTCTCGTCGTTCGAGTTGAAATTAAAGTTAAAATTCATCTTCTGCATCTTGTTCATGAGCGCTTTATATTCAGGCCCGTTAACATAAGCTGCCATTTTCTTCGCTGCCCGGTTTAATAATTCCTGTTCTCTTTTTATATCAGGATTATTTTGATACGTTTCCATCAGCTTCGATAGTTTTTCCATCTCCTGCTGCTTTTCCTTAAACTCAGGGTTGCTGTAAGCCTTGTTTAAACTATCGCCCAATTGTTGCAGGCGTTTGTTTTGCTCCTTAAACTCAGGAGTTTCGTAACGAGCGCTCATTTGCTTGCCCATTTTGTTTAACTCTTCGGTTTCCTGCTTTATCCTTGCCGGAATCTTGGTATCCAGTTCAGCCTGGTATTTCTTATAGTTTTCGTTATGAGTTTCATTGTAGTTATAATCACGGTTGTGCGGGATGCCGTATTTATCTTCAAGCGCCTCGTTCATTTTCTTAAACTCAGGGGTGCTGTAATAGGCGCCAATATCGGTACCCATTTTGCCCATTTTGGCCGAAAGCTCCTGGTTCTCGCTATTTTCACCATAATTTTTTGAAAAGCCCAAACTGGCATTTTGTAGATCTTCCTGTAGCTTCTTCAATTCGGGCGTATTATATACGTCCTGCATCTGGCTGCCCAGTGCCGCCAGTTGTTCCTGGGTCTTTTTAAAGTCGCCGCTGTTGTAATATTTGTTAATAGCGTCGGCGTGTTTTTGAATTTCAGCATTCAGAGCCTCCATGTTTTTATCAAAATCAGCGGTATTATAATCACCACTGGTAATACGGTGAACCTTTTTAGGCGAATGGGACTGTGCGTTTGCGCCTTTTTTGGCTGAGCTTTTATGCGTGGTATCGCTCGATAAGCTGTTAATTATTGGTGTTAAAGCTTTTACGGAGATTTCTCCGCGCGCTACTTCGGGTTTAAGCAGGGCAATGCCTCCTATACCTATGGTTAACACAAGCGTGGCCAGTAATGCCGGTCGCAGGCTTGGTATTGTTTTTTTGGTTTTCATGATTCGTTCAATTCTGTTTAATAAATGATACTTTTTGCCTGTGGCGGCCAGCGCTAGCTTCCAGTCGTTTTGGCGGGTTTGTTCTAATTTCAGCAATGCTTTAGCATAGCCGAGGGGGTTTGCTGTGGCCTTTACAACCAGGTCGTCGCAGCAGTTTTCACGTTCTTCGTTTATCAGTTTGTTTATTAAAAGTGCACAGGGGTTAAAAAACAACAGTGCGGCTATAACCTGTTGAAACAGGTTTACCAGGTAGTCGTTTCGTTTTATATGCGCCAGTTCATGCAGTAATATAGCCTCAATTTCTTCCTGTGAAAGGTATGTAGCAAGGGCAAACGGCAGCAAAATAACCGGTTTAAAATAGCCAACCATACAGGGGCCATCCACCATTTTACTTAAGCCAACTTTTACCTTTTTTGCTATTGAAAGCATGCCGGCAAATTTGCTCACCTGGTATTGCAGGGCTACGTCAATACTCAAGGTTTGCTTTATGGTATTTATTTTTTTGCGCGCTATAACAAGGCGAGCCAGGTTAAACAGCAGGCCAAGCACATACAAAACCGTTATATATGGCAAATACTTTTCGATACTATAATAGTAGCGGATGCTGTCGCCATTAAATTGCTGAATGCCCGCGGGCAATTCGGTAATTACCGGCATGGCCGAAAGGTTTGCGGGTTTTACCGCCAGCCAGTTGTAAATATTTATCTCGTTAACCAGGGTGTAAACAAACCAGCCACTCATGCCTAGCAGACTGCTTACTGCAAACAGGTATTTTGTATTTGCCGAAAGCTTATTACCCAATGTAAGCGCCATCCTCAGCATAAAATAAATAATAAGCCCCTGCCATAACGAGTGGATGATGGTTATCCCCAAAACCTGGCTGATGTTGTACAATATATTTTGCATGGCTAAATCGCTAATTATCCTTTAATATTTGCTCGCTTCCTTGTTAATCTCACTACAACGAATCCTTTTTAGGCGCATAAATCTTAACACCTCCAACGCTATCCTTCAGTATCCACTTTTGGTCTTTCCAGGCTTTCTTCCACTCACCGCGTTGTTTTTTTAGTTCGTCCATCTGCCTTTTCCACTCCGGGTTATTGAATTGTTTCTTAAACTGTTCAGCCTGTTTTTTCCAATCCTCTGTTTGCCGTTTCCACTCTGTGCTGTTAAATTGTTTCTTAAACTGTTCAGCTTGTTTTTTCCATTCTTTTGTTTGCTCCTTCCATTCAGCGCTGTTGAATTTCTTGCGCATATCCTCGCCTTGCTTGCGCATGTCTTCCATTTGCTTTTTCCATTCGGGGTTGTCAAATTGTTTCCTGATATCTTCGCGCTGTTTTTTCCAATCCTCCATCTGCTGCTTCCACTCGGGACTGTTAAATTTCTTCTTCATGTCCTCGCCCTGTTTGCGCATATCCTCCATTTGCTTCTTCCATTCGGGATTATCAAATTGCTTCCTCATGTCTTCACCCTGCTTTTTCCAGTCCTCCACTTGCTTCTTCCACTCAGGGCTGTTAAATTTTTTGCGCATTTCTTCCCCCTGCAGCTGCATCGCCAATACCTGGTTTTTCCATTCGGGGCTGTCAAATTTTTTGCGCATGGCTTGCATTTGGGCTTTCCATTCCTTATTGTCGTAAAACCCGGCTAACGAATCGGAAAAGGAGCTGTCGGCATCATTACGACGTTTATAAAGCTGTTTTTTCAAATGTTTTTTATCGGCGATTTTGTTTATAACTACCGCCTTATTAAGGTGCTTGTGCTTGATGGTATCGCTTAGCCCAAAATATTCGTCCGTATCCGGGCTCAGTGTTAAGGACGAATTATTTACAGGCTTATGTTTTAATATCTTTGATGACGCGCTTTTAGCGTATGATGGGTTAAACCAGGCTATGCTACCCAGCGCCCCGGCGAATAAAAATATCGCTATAAAAAGATGGCGTACGTTGCCAATTTGTTTTTGTGTTTTCATGATCCTTTCAATTCGGGTTAATAAATGGAACTTTTTACCGGTAACGGCTAATGCTAATTGCAAATCGTGCGCCCTGGCTTGTTCCAGTTTTAGCAGGGCCTGCGCATAGATGAGCGGTTTACCGGTTTTTTCGACTACCAGGTCGTCGCAGCTGTTTTCCCGCTCCTGGTTAATGATGCGGTTAATGAGCCTGGTAAACGGATTAAAGAAAAGCATTACCGATATGGCCTGCTGCAGCAGGTTTATCAAATAATCGTTTCTTTTTATGTGCGAAAGCTCGTGCAGTAAAATTGCCTCTACCTCGCAAGCGGACAAATGGACAGATAGCGAAACGGGCAGCAGTATAAGGGGTTTAAAAAAGCCAATCATACAAGGCACATCAACCAGTTCGCTAAATTTTAATTGTATGTGTTTGGTAATAGCTAATTTTTTGGAAAAGCTGTTGATAAACTGCTGCATTTGCTCGGCGCAGATGAGCGATTGTTTTATCCGGCGTATTTTATTCCATTCCCAACCGAGTTTAGCTACGTTGGCCAATAAGCCCACAATGTAAATGGTACATATATAAGGCATATAACCAGCAATCCTATCGTAAAAGCTGTACCTGATATGTGGGTTTGCCGGAAAGTTAAAGGATGGCAACAACTGCGTTGGTTGCAGGGGCTTTAAAGCAACCCAGTTATATCCATTTATCTCGGCAAATAAAGTATAAATAAAAAACACAGTCACCGAGGCAATTGCGATAATGGCGAGGTTGTATTTTCTGACAGATGATAATGATGGCGCAGCCGCAAATACAATGCGTAAAACAAAATAAACAAGCATTCCCTGCCATAAGGAATGGATGATGCTTATCCCTAAAACCTGGCTGATGTTATATAGTATGCTTTGCATTTTTTTATTGTTGAAGATGATTGCTTAATCCGAATTATAATTTTCTACAGTCCCCCTGATTTTCTATTCACCAATCTCTAATTAACTAACCTCTAATCTCTAACCTCCAAACTGGTCCAAATAATTCTTAATCGCCTCTATCTCATCCTTCGAAGCACGATGATGCCCCAGTGCCTGTATCACCAGGTCCGATGTGGAGCCTTTAAACACAGTCGATATGATTTTATCCAATGCGGTTTGTTGGGCCTGTTCGCGGGTAATTAATGCTTTATATAAATGTGTCTTGGCGGCTGTATCGCGTTCAACCAATCCCTTATCGTGCATTATCTGCATCAGTTTTAGCGTAGTAGTATAACCTGCATCCTTGTTTTTTGCGAGTTCCTCATGTACGTCGCGCACAGTGCATTGCCCTCTTTTCCAGATTACCTGCAATATTTCCAATTCACTTTCTGTTGGTTTGATTTCCATTATCTTTTTATGTTGTACGAATTTATTCGTACAAATATGTACGATAGATTTCGTATTTCAAAATAAATTTTATTATTTTTTTTTAAAAGACGCCGGAAAGTAGGGGAATGTTACAACGAAGGAGTATTTCGTATTGGCGGATTGCGGAATTTATTAATGCGGAATTCGGAATGCCAAATGCGGAAGGAGAAGTGGATAAAGGATCTTGATTTTGTTAACAGCGGAAAGTTGATACGTAAAGACAAGCCCTATTCCGAGATTGGCATTTCGAATTCCGACTTCAAAACATCCGAAATAAAATCAGTGTAATCAAAAAAATCACTTAAATCAGCGGTCAGTTTTTCTGCAGCGCCTGGTATTTTAGCCCATTGGCAGGGTCGGCCTGGCTTAAGGTATTCATTACAGCTACTCGTTGAGCGCCATCAGCTTTGCTGAAAATAGCAACAAACTCATCGCGTTTCGCGGTAAAAAATACCAGCGGAAACATGGCGCCGACGCGTTGCCTGTCAACTGTTGTCAGCGTTTCAAGCAAATCGGCAATAGCTTTACGCCCTTTTGAAGTATTGTCCTGCATCACATCCAGGCCGTTACGATGGTAATCGTATATAAAGCTGCGCAATGGCTGGTATGCCTTGTTGTTCAAATTTTCAGACAGCCAATAACGGTTAATACTGCCGTCAAAAGCCTTCCAGCCCTTAGCCGAAGAAGCCTGGGCGTTGGTTACTACCGTTTGCGCCGCGGCAAAATACGGGGTACCGCCAAAGCGTGAAAAGCTATCATAATCCATCCCAACAATCACATAAGCATAAAAGGCCAGTATGGAGGTCAGGTTGCTCTGGAAATTCTGATCGGTAAAATCCATCGGCTGACCCTCGGTGTAAACAAAGTCGATGTCCTTATCCAGCGTATTTAACAGCGTGGAATTGTACGAGGAGTTAAAAACCGGCCTGGTTGAAAGTACCTGTAATTCGGCGCTAAAGTTGCTGTTGCCATCCCAGGTGGTAATATTCATAATAAAAGTGCACTCAATACGCTCCGCAGGCAAAATATTGTCCTGGCTCCATTTACGGCCGTTCAAAAAGTCTTTCATCGCCGTTTCAAGCGTTGTTAAGATGCGTTTATTGGTTGATTGTACTTTAGGCGATACAACCTGTACCGTTGCGTTTAAATCCTGCGCGGCGGCAATCCCGCTTAAAAAAAAGAATAAAATATACAGGCTTAATGCTTTCATTATTTCATCAGTTCAATAACCTTATTACAAATATCAATGGCAACTTCCTCCTTGGTTTTTAGGTCGTAGGTTGTTTTTTTGTGGTCCCGCTCAATAATGGTTATCTTATTGGTATCCTTTTTAAAGCCGGCACCTTCATCATTTAGCGAATTTAATACAATAAAGTCCAGGTTTTTCATTTCCAGCTTTTTTATTGCATTTATTTCTTCGTCATTAGTCTCCAAAGCAAAACCTACCAATAGCTGACCATTTTTCTTTTGCGATCCAAGCGTGCCCAATATATCGGTAGTTTTTTTTAGTTCGATATTAAAGGTGGCGTCGTTTTTCTTGATTTTTTGCTTCGCGGTATAAGCAGGAGTATAATCTGCAACCGCGGCGCTCATGATGCAAATGACGGAATCAGCAAAGCGGGGGAGGCAGGCCTCCAGCATCTCGGCTGCCGAGGTAACATTGATGCGCTTAACCGAGGACTGCTTGCTTGTTTGTGCCGATGGCCCCGAAACTAAAGTAACATCAGCGCCAAGCTGCGCCAGCCTGTCCGCAATGGCAAAACCCATCTTTCCGGATGAATGATTACCAATAAAACGTACCGGATCAATAGCTTCATAAGTAGGCCCGGCGGTTACCAATACTTTTTGGTTGACAAACGGTAGCTTCTTTTTGATGGATTCGGATATAAAATCAACAATCTCCTCCGGCTCGGCCATTCTTCCTTCGCCGTGGAGACCACTTGCCAATTCGCCGCTACCCGGTGGGATCAATATATTCCCGAAAGACCGGAGTTTATCTATATTCTCCTGGGTCGACTCATGTTTCCACATATCCAAATCCATCGCCGGTGCAAAATATACCTCGCTTTTTGCTGAAAGGTAAACGGCGAGCAGCAAGTTATCACATAGGCCATTAGCCATTTTGGCCAGGGTGTTCGCGCTTGCAGGCGCTATAATCACCAGGTCGGCCCAAAGGCCCAATTCCACGTGGTTGTTCCACTCGCCGGTATCGGGCACAAAATAATCTACCAGTACGGGTTTTTTCGAAAGTGTGGCAAGGGTTAAGGGGGTAATAAAGTTGGTAGCGTCAGGCGTCATTACCACCTGTACATTTGCGCCGCTTTTTACCAAAAGCCTGATAAGCAATGCCGATTTATAAGCAGCAATACTACCGCAAACGCCTAAAATGATGTTTTTACCTTGAAGCATATATCCCACTAACCCCAGAAGGGGGAATGAATAAGAATCTAAATTAATAAAAAAACTCGCATATGTGGGAGTTTAATATTATTACAGGAGCCCTCTCCAGTTAAAACTCCTCCGCCAACGAGCGGAGGCAGGGGGCTTATGCTTCTTTTGTAGGATTGCGATAGTAAATTTTGTCATCCAAAAATTCCTGGATAGCTACCAATGATGGTTTTGGCAGTTTTTCGTAGTATTTGGATATTTCAATTTGTTCGCGGTTTTCAAAAACCTCTTCCAGGTTATCGTTCGATGACGCAAATTCCGAAAGCTTTTGGTGCAATTCTTCTTTTACGTTGTTCGAAATCTGGTTAGCTCTTTTCGACATAATTACCAGCGACTCATAAACATTGTTGGTTTTTACATCCAGTTCACGCAAGTCGCGGGTTACTGTGCTGCTCGCTACTGCAGGCTTGTTAGTATTATTCGGATTGTTCATATCAATTTTATTTATGGGATTTTTTGTAAGCCAACCGGTTTTTCCGATGGCGGTTGGGTTTTCGAAGTGTCTTTTGTCGCAATTTTTTTAGCTACTCTTGGGTTAAACCCTGCTTCAGCTAATATATTTTTTGTCCGGATGATTGCCTGGTTACTGCTTTTTATATAATCGTTGGCATCCCGCAGGAATTTGCTTTTTGGATATTTATCAATAAACTGCTGTGCGTAAGCAATATCCTGGTTAAAGCGGTCTTCCTGTTTGTCTTCGCGGCTGTGCTGCGCATATTGGTATTGGGCCTTAATGGTAAGGAAATCCAGTTCTTCAGCATATTTGGTATCCGGATAATCGCGCAGAGTGTTACCGAATGATATAACTGCTGCCTGGTAATCGCCAATGGTTAAATATAATTTCGAATTGGCGTATGATTTTTCTTCCAGTTTATCCCGCAGGTTTTGAATCAGCTTGCTTGCTTCAGGCACACGATCGCTCTTTGGATATAAGTTTATAAAATACTGTAACGATTCGATAGCCTTAGTGGTGTTTTCCTGGTCAAGCGAGAATATTGGTGAATCAAGGTAATAGCAATAGGCCGACATGAACCGGCATTCTTCTGCTCTCGGGCTCGATGGGTAAGTATCGGCAAATGTTTTAAAGTGATACCTGGCCGAGGTATAATCCTTTAACTTGTAATTGGTGTAAGCATAATAATAAAACAAGTCCTCCGCTTCGGCACGGCCGCGGTAACGGGTAACCAACTCATCAAATAATCCCAGGGCTTTGGTGTACTCCTTTTTATTATAGAGCTTAATACCTTCCGAGTACTTTTTAGCATTATCGTTACTGGTACGCAGTTTTTCGTATTTACTCTTACAACTGCCCAGTGTAATCAATAATAAAGCAAAAACACCGGCTAATAACGTTAGTTGCTTTTTAAACATTTTGCAAAGATACGTGAATAATATAAATCAGTCAATTATTTATTTTAACCGGAATTGCGTCGCATGGCCTTATATAAAAGGCGTCGATGTGTCCTTATATATATAGCGTACATCGGGGGTTCCGGCTATTTAAGCGCTAATATATAACGCCTGTTTTATGTATGCTATATATATAGGTGTGTTTTAACATCTTTTAACGGTTAGGGCGGGACGGTTTGCAGTGGGCGGTTTGCCGTTGGCAGTTTTTTAGTAGACGATCCGCAGATTGCAGTTTGCAGAAGGCGTCTGTATATTCCGCATAGCAATTAAATTTACCCTTTGCTTTACCTAATGCTATTATATATAGATA
>Ga0206898_10025_pt1 | contig 44612 bp, 37 predicted proteins | sample Alteio_BWOrgHeat_50_FD_153237 | JGI IMG/M metagenome (GOLD analysis project Ga0206898, IMG submission 153237) | Enriched cells from forest soil in Barre Woods Harvard Forest LTER site, Petersham, Massachusetts, United States -... | ecosystem: Environmental > Terrestrial > Soil > Temperate forest >...
TAGATACAAAGCGGGGAAAAATAATGTTATTGTCAATAAACTGGATAACCATATAGGCTATTACTATTTCAATTTGTGTTGAGTAGCCGTCTTTAGTAACCGTTGCTATCAGTACAGGTAAGGCTATGGCAATGATACCGCCGATGTATGGAACCATATTGAGCACGCCGCCAACAAAACCAAGCAATATGGCGTACCTCACCCCAAGGATAAATAATGCGGCCGAATTCATAACGGATACAATGATCATCTCGACCAGTAAACCTGCAATATAGCTTTGAATAGCTGATTTTGTTTCACCTAAAATCTCCTTAACACGTTGTGATTGCTCTTCTGAAAATACTTCGTAAAGAAAGTTAAGAATAAGCGGCTTGTAAAACAGCATCATGAATACATATACCGGGATTATGACTATTACGCTTATCGTCCCTAAAACAGTTCCTATAGTTTTGCCCACCAATGCCTGGCTGCTATCCAACGCTTGCTTTATAAACGCAACTTGTTTGTCGGTTGCAACGCCAAAATGAAGCAGGACGTAATTTTCAATACCGTCTATCAAAGCTTCAAACTTTAGTTTTAACGCAGGTAAAGCAGCCCCGAACTGCGCTACCTGGGTGGTCAACAAATAAAAAATACTTCCCAATAAAATAATAGCTATAAGCAGCGTAATAATGATAGCAAACACTTTCGGCATAATAAGCTGGAGCCGGGTGCATAAAGGGTTGAGCAGTATGGCAATTAATATGGCGAAGGCAAAAGGCACCAAAATATCCCCAAGTGCCATCAACATATATACTGTTAAAACCAATCCAAAAAGGATTACTGTTGCCTTTAGGTAAAATGGATACTCTTTAACAGCCATGATAAAATCCTTTAGTTTAGTGTTGGTTAAAATTACTTTAATTATTTTATGTAAATATAAGGTCTACTGAAAAATCGATATATTAGAATTCCTTAAACTTTTTGGTAAATGAAGTTTCTAAAGGCAACACAATTAATCCTGCTCATCGCAACAGTAATTATCGCTGGATTGTGCTACTTCGACATTTTAACTTTTAAACCAGATAACCTGTTTGTGATCTTCGGGGCTGTGGGAGGCATTTGTGCTTTTTTATTGGAAGCATATTCCAGGGAAACAAAAAAATTCTCGGTAGCAAATGTGCTTGCGGTCGGTTATATCAAAAACTTCCTGGAACCGGTAATGACGCAGATCATTGTGCAGCATCCGGGCAAAGCGCCCAAATTTTACATTTTCATCCCATCTAAAATTTCGGATCTGGATGATAATAATATCACCAGGGTAAAAGCCTCATTGAACCAAAAATCATATACAAGCGAAACTGTCACAATTCCAATACCTAATCAAAGGGCAAAGAACATTCTTTTGATAAGTAGTGCTATCAACAAGGACAGCTTTTATTTTGATGTGCCTACAACGTTATCCGCAATGATTGCCCTAATCGAATATGAAGTGGAGAAAAAAGGAAACACCTCATCCAAAAGAATGACTGACGCCATTTTTAAACAATACATCCGTTATTTTAAAAAAGAACTGATTGATGTTTTAAAAGATAAAAATTTGGCCGGTTATGTGATCCTCATTAATTCGGCAGATGAAATTGGGTATTTACAGTAAGCCTTCTCCTTACAAATTTGTCCATCCCCTCATACCAACATGCTATAACCATGCGCTCTTCCTTGGGCCAACGAACTTATCAGTAATGAACTACTAAATAATCATCTCGGGCACGTCGCCTTCAATGATCAATTTTCCCGCAGTGGCATTTTTTATCTCGTCAACGCTCACGCCCGGGGCGCGTTCCAAAAGCTTAAAGCCGCCTCCTGGCAAAACATCAAGTACAGCTAACTCGGTCACGATTTTTTTCACGCAGTTAACACCTGTCAACGGGAGGCTGCATTGAGGCAGCAACTTTGATTCGCCGGCTTTATTTACATGTTGCATAGCCACTATGATGTTTTCGGCAGAAGCTACAAGGTCCATTGCACCTCCCATTCCTTTAACCATTTTACCGGGGATCTTCCAATTCGCTATATCCCCATTTTCTGATACTTCCATAGCGCCGAGTATAGTCAGGTTTACTTTCTTCGCACGGATCATCCCGAAACTCATAGCCGAATCAAATATGGCAGAGCCTGGGAGCATGGTTATAGTTTGTTTGCCGGCATTGATCACATCGGCATCCTCTTCGCCTTCAAACGGAAACGGCCCCATGCCCAGCAATCCATTTTCAGATTGCAGTACTACATCAATATTCTCCGGGATATAATTGGCTACGAGGGTTGGAATACCTATGCCCAGGTTAACGTAGTAGCCGTCTTTTATTTCTTTTGCAATTCGTTTTGCGATTCCTTCTTTGTCGAGCATGATTTTTTCTATTTGAAATCATGTCACTTTGCGCTTAGCCCAAACCGTCATTGCGAGGAACGAAGCAATCTCTACACTGGACATTCAACGAACCGGAATGTAAAAGTGCACGGCGTGCGGCTTACCGGTTGCCACAGAACACTCCTTCGTTGATTTGCATTTGTGGAGATTGCTTCGTTCCTCGCAATGACGTTTGGATAATAGGCTTTATGACACGTTTATTATTTATTGTTTCCTTACTGTCCTTTGTTCTATTCTTTTTTCATAGTTAACACCTTGAAAAATCCTGTGCACATAAATCCCTGGTGTATGGATATGATCCGGATCAAGTTCGCCAGGTTCAACCAGTTCTTCTACTTCAGCAATAGTTATTTTCCCGGCCGTAGCCATAACTGCGTTAAAGTTGCGGGCGGTGGCACGGTAGACAAGGTTGCCCATTGTATCCCCTTTCCAGGCCTTTACAATGGCGAAATCAGCGTCAAAAGCCATTTCCATCAAATAGTCCTTACCGTTAAAATTTCGCACCTCTTTGCCTATTGCTACTTCGGTGCCTATGCCTGCAGGAGTAAAAATTGCAGGCATGCCATAACCGGCAGCCATGCAACGGGTTGCGAGTGTACCCTGGGGTACAAGTTCAACCTCAAGCTCCCCGGTTAACAATTGTCGCTCAAATTCGGCATTTTCTCCAACGTAGGATGATATCATCTTTTTAACTTGTCGTTGTCTAAGCATCAGGCCGATGCCAAAATTGTCAACACCGGCGTTGTTTGATATACAGGTTAGTTCCTTCACCCCTTTTTTAACCAGCGCCGCAATACAATTCTCCGGTAAGCCGCATAAGCCAAACCCACCAAGCATCAGTGTCATGCCGTTCTTAATATCGCTGATTGCCTCATCGGCATCTTTAACTACTTTGTTCATGTTGAATAATTGGTTCGGGATAAAATTAACACTTTCAGGACTGATTTATGCGACTTTGACATCGTTATCCACAAAATAAAAACAATTATAAAATTGAAGTATTACTATCTATAGACTAATAAACATACTTATGGGATTTAACAATGACGGGATGCTGAATGATAGTGATAATCCTTCAGGATCAAAAAATGAAAAAGGGCCTGGAGCTTACCGGGTTGACGAGGGAAAGAATTTAGGAGAAAGAAACCTGGAGCGAAACCTATACGGAAATAGCCGCAACAACATGAAACCGGTAAGAGAAGGTGAAGGCGCCGGCGGTCAAAATTTTTATAAAAACAACAACACACCCGCTGGTAACGACAAAAATAACCCCTCTCAATACGCGGGCACATCAAACGCTTATTTTAACCGTACCGAGCCTTCTGAGGAACATCCTGAAGACACTAATTTTAAAGCGCAATACCAGGACGGCGAGCCTGATTATGATAAAGCGCAGCCCAGGTTTCAAATAAGGGACGAAGCGCCTAAGCCTGAAAAGGTTGAACGGGGAAATGGCGAGAATGATCGCCCGCATAAAGGCGGCCAATACCAGGAAGGAACCGCTGACAACGAAAGTGAACCCAATGTGCCGGGGCCAAATGAACTTCCGGACCAGCAAAAAGTTGGCGAAAAAATAGAAGGCGGTGACAACGAAAGGGACCATATTGAAACATAGGTCCGGTCAATGTTTTTGTCAGACGGCGTTGGAAAGTTATAAGAATACATACTGATACGCCAGTGAAAAAGCGGTATAGTTGTAGCCGTTTGTGGTGAATGCGCCGCTATGAAATTGCAGCTTTATCGATTGCCCCCTTGCAATAGGAATTGACCATGATGCGCCAACCCTCCAGTTGTCAAAATCATAAGCTGTAGGACTGTTATTAATATAGGCCTGGCCACCGCTAAACCAGTTACCATTTACGCTTAACCACATCTGGTTTTTGAAATAGTAGCAAATATGGGCCTGGAAGCTTGCCAGTGGATCCTGTGTAAGAGTTTTACCGCCAAGGTATTCGGTATTATTAGTGTAAAGCCATACCCCTGCGTAAGCCTCCACATATATGCGATCAAAGCGTTTTGAAGCTCCCACCTCAGGTTTAAATCCCCATCGGTTACTTCCGATATTGATTAACTTGCTGGGATAATAAAGTCCGGTGGGGATACTGGTTATGATACTTACGCCTACAACGAGGTCCTGCGTATAATGGGTAAATTGTTTTTTATCAAGCGCAGGGGAGCCGATCAGGTTAATGCCAAACCTTATCCGGGCATCGCCAAAACCGGAGCGTGCGGCAGCTGTATCACGGCCGTTTAAAGTGGCAGTACCACTGATCGCCGCAAAAGGCAGACTTGCCGTTATCCTCGCTAATTTACCTGCTATCCCAAACGTCCGTACAAACCCAATACCGCCCACATAAGTAGTAACATCCAGGTTATTAATGGGCAATGCAGGGTCGGTCACTACGTTGCCCGCGAGTGTACCTGCCTGTATTGCAATTACGCTTAAATTTGACGGCAGGGCAGCGTAGGTACGAGGTTCAAGTTCCTGTGCCTGCATTCTTCCGGCAAAAAGTAAAAAGAAACAAGTAAAACAAATTCTATTTGTTACGCTCATCGATTTGAACCGCCAATCCGGCTTATGAATTAATGTGTATTAATTTATTTAATTCAAAGCTAAAAAGGACATAAGATCAACAGCAAACTTGCCTGCATATGAATGGTTGCATTTTCAAATGTGCAACCAGTATAATTTACCTCTGAGATGATTGCCGTGTTATAAGATAACCATGACTACCAGTTAACATTTTTCTCAATAAACCCAATCAGGTCATCGGCCATGGCCTGTTGCTCTTTAGCGCTGGGATGCCCATTTGTTTTTTTATAGGGAATAAAATGGGTCATTATATTTTTATCATGCAGGGAGGCAACTGCTTTATCGATATATCCCGGCCACGGTGATCCTTCCCTGGTAGCATCCATGCTTCCTAATATGCAAATGATATGCGCTTTAGGATATTTACCCCGAACACTTTTTACAAAACTACTGTAGGCATTAATGATAAACTCAGGTGTCGGCGGCGCGGCACCAAACCGGGCCTTAAACTGTTCATTGTCATGCAGCTTAACTATCCACGAGTCGTTTTGAAACAGGTTGATCACAACTACATCAGGTTTATATTTTGAAAAGTCCCATTTACTATTGGGGTCGGTGGCGTCAAGGCGGTCATACATTTCGGACATGATCAATGGGAACCAGCTAACAGTGATCCCTATTCCGCTTTTTGAGGTATTGTAAAACTCAGCATTAAAATGGCGTGCCGTTATAGCAGCATAACTGATATAGCCATTTTCATACGGACTTGTACCCCTGTCTTTCCCGGTAGTATCTTCATCGGCATAACCACAGGTAATTGAATTGCCAAAAAATTCAATTTTGCGTTTATGGGCAGCTGGCGGCGGTAAAATCTTACCACCATTTTCAAGTTCAAATTCGTAGAACCACGTTTTACCCATGGCCCATTCGGTCCGTTTAAATAACTCAAGCGTATGTTTACCCGGGGAAAGGTTTGAAGCCAGCACATATTCTTTTTTTTGCTGCAGCGGATGAAGAACGCTTACCACTTTATTGTCAATGATCACATTATAGTTATTATCTGATCTTTCGTCCTTCAATATCACCCTGATATTTGTACCGTCAAAATTAACTTTTATAGAACTGGCCGACCAGGATAATTCTGCAGTGCTGTCAGTCATCGCAATTCGCCCGGAGTAACAAATATTAGAATTATTGGCTTTAATGATTGTTTGGGCAGAGCATTGAAAACTAACGGCAATAGCAATGCCGAGAACGAATACTAAATTTTTAAAAGGCATATAAGTAAATTAAATTTATGTCATTGAGAGCGTAGTGCGGCAATCGCGAACTATTTACAGCAGTAATGCACGGCGACGAGATTGCCACGCTTCGCTCGCAATGACAAGGTGTATTATTCTATTTCAAATATACATAAGTTATCCCATCCCCGCCCCTGTCGGCATGCTCATCTTCCATACGGTCAACCTGGTCATATTTTTTCAGGTATTGCCTTATCATTTTACGCAATATGCCATCACCTTTACCGTGGATGATCTTTAAATTACCGAAACCCATCATTAATGCGCGGTCAAATAATCGTTCAATATTGCTTAGCGCGTCTTCAGTTCGCATTCCGCGCACATCAATCTCAGGGCTAAAACTTGCGATATCGCCGGTTTGATTGTTAAAGCTTTTTCTTATCTCTTTCGGCACTGTTGATCTGGCAACTTTTACAACCCGTTTCTTTTTGGCCACGGTGCGCAGGTCGCCTATAGCAATCACCACATTTTCCTTTATTAACTCTATTACCTGCCCGGTAGTTTCACTATCAACCAGCTTTACCCAGTCGCCCGGTTTTAATTCCTCATCTGCCGGCAAAGGTTTGACTACGGCAGGCTTAACTGTATTTTTTTGCAGCTCTTTATTTAAATTCTCCCGGAGGTTGCGGGTCACCTCTTTATCAGCATTGCTGCTTTTAATTTCAGAGATAGTATTCTCCACCAGCTTATTTGCGTTTAAGATGATATTCTTCGCCTGATCTTTGGCCTCCTTAATCAACACCTTTTTATTTTCCTCGAGATAGCTTTTTAACTTCTCATTTTCCGCCAATAGTTGGTTTACCTGGCGTTGTTGTTTTTCCAATTTTACCCTGGTGTCGAAAATCTCTTTTTTCTCCCGTTCCAAATCAACAAGCAAAGTATCTACTTTCTTCTGACCAGCACTCACTTTGTTTTTTGCCAGGTTAAGCACATTTTGCGGCAAACCAATTTTTTGAGCGATCTCAAAGGCATATGAGCTTCCGGGCTTTCCAACCTCCAATATGTAAAGCGGCAGCATTTCCACATTATTAAAGAGCATGGAGGCATTTTCAAGTCCTTCGGTATGACTGGCAAATATTTTAAGATTTGAATAGTGGGTGGTCACCATTCCCCTTACTTTTTTATGGTTTAAGGATTCCAGCACCGCCTCAGCAATCGGCCCGCCAAACTGCGGATCTGTGCCCGTACCGAACTCATCAATCAGTATCAGTGTTTTCCCGTTAGCCTGCTCTACAAAAGTTTTCATTTTTGAAAGATGGGCGCTGTAAGTACTTAAATCGCTCTCAATAGACTGGTCGTCCCCTATATCCACAAACACCTGCTTAAAAACCCCCATTACGCTGGCCTCCGAAGCTGAGATAAGTAAGCCTGCCTGTACCATCAACTGCAAAAGACCGACGGTTTTCATACAAACCGATTTCCCGCCGGCATTAGGGCCAGACACCACTATGATCCGCGTCCGGTCGTCAATTTGCGCATTAAGCGGCACTACGGTTTTTTGCTCCTTCTTAAAATTTAAAAATAAAAGCGGATGCCGGGCATTAGTTAGTTTTAACCTTGGCTCATTTACCACATCCGGCATCTCACCTTCAATATCAATGGCAAACAGCGCTTTGGCCCGTACAAAATCAAGTTTTGTAAGCAGGTTATGGTACGACAGTAGCAAAGGTACATAGGGCCTGAGATCATTGGTTAAAGCGGTCAGTATTTTTACTATTTCGCGCCTGCGTTCAAATTCAAGGTCGCGGATCTTGTTATTCAAGGTAAATACTTCTTCCGGTTCCATATAAACAGTTTGGCCCGAAGAAGATTCATCGTGAATAAAGCCCTTCAATTTTCGTTTGTTTTCTGCAAGTAGCGGAATACATAAGCGGCCATCGCGCACAGTTAGCGAGCCATCCGCCGTCCACCCGTTGCTTGTCGCATTTTTAAATATCTGGTCTATTTTTTTACGGGCCTCCTGTTCAGCTTTGGTAATACCCGAGGTAATGTCCTGCAATTCCCGCGACGCATTTGGCCTTATCTTACCTTTATGATCGATAACCAGGTCTATTTTTTTCAGGATAGATTTTTCAATAGGCAAGTGCTCGAACAGAGCTTCCAGGTTGGGATATTGTCCCTCCCGTTCATTAAAGTAAGCAATTACTGCAAACACTGTCGTAAGCGAAGCCTGTACCTGGTAAAATTCTTCTTCGGTCAAAAACATGCCTTCTATCTTGGCCTTATTAGCCAGCGCTTTTATATCGAAAAAATGGTGAATAGGTAAAGCGGTATCGTTTTGCAGTATATTTTTAAACTCGTTGGCCTGACTTAAAAACTTGCGGATATTATCGTAGTTATCCATTACCTGGATCCGGTCAACCATCTGCCGCCCCATTTCGCTCAGACAATGTGCTTTTATCAGTCCTTTTACCTCGGTAAAGCCAAGTTTATCAACACTATTTTTTGGGTATAGCATTGTATTGTTTTTGTTGTATTTTGTTGAGGGAATCTGTTTTTTGTTTTAGGTTTTCCAGTATTTCGTCGTACATTTTTTGCAGCACGTCGGGCTGTGACGCATAATAGCGGAAGCTTTTATTAAACTGGGCCGAATCTGTATGGAATTTTTTAAATACCGCCTCGTATCTTGTCGGTCCATATTTAAATAAACTATCGGGGTTTTGCGGGATAGTGTAAACCCCGCCGTCCACCAGGTGAACTGCGATCAAAAGGTTGGTCATTCGGTCTTTACTGATAACTCCCGCCGGGGTCTTATCCTCTTTGCAGGCGGATAACAATAACGTTACTGAAAAAAACAAGCTGAAATATTTACGCATTCTGTAATTTAGCGGCATATAATTAAGCAAAACTACAGATAAATGAGCATTGGAGATAATATTAAACGCTTAAAAAAAGAGACCGGCCCTATAAACGTAACGCTGATAGCGGTATCGAAAACAAAACCTGTTGAAGAAGTGCAGGAAGCTTATGACGCAGGCCAGCGTTTATTCGGTGAAAACATGGTTCAGGAGCTCGTTGAAAAACAGGAACATTTACCAAAAGATATCCAATGGCACCTTATCGGCCACCTGCAAAGCAATAAGGTAAAATATATTGCGCCTTTTATCAGCATGATACAATCTGTAGATAGCCTGAAACTTTTACAGGAAATAAACAGGCATGCAGAAAAAAACAACCGTATCATTGATTGCCTGCTGCAGATCTATATTGCTGACGAGGAAACAAAATTCGGGCTTGGATTTGATGAGGCTATTGAACTGCTGAGATCGGAAGAATTTGCTGAACTAAAACACATTAAAATAAGAGGGCTGATGGGCATTGCTACAAATACTGACAATGAAAAGCAAATAAAAGAAGAATACTATGAACTAAAGACTTTATTTGATGGTATAAAACAAAGCTTTTTCAGAAAAGATGCTGCATTTGATACACTCTCTATGGGTATGTCGTCCGACTATCAATTGGCAATAGAACAGGGCAGTAATATGATACGTGTCGGCAGTACAATTTTTGGGGCGAGGGTAATTAAACACTGGAAAAATAACTAATTATCTGAACCACTGATTAAGCTGATTTAATTGATTGCCTTGATTTTAAATCATAAACAAGTAGCTCAGTCACATAAATCAGGTTAATCCGTGGTTCAGACAAACTGACGAATTAATGGACATAAACATACGATTAGCCCGAAAAGAAGACTGCCCCCGCCTAATGGAATTGGTGAATGAACTGGCGCTTTTTGAAAAGGCGCCACAGGAAGTTACCGTTACTCTAGAGGAATTTGAAGATGCCGGGTTTGGGGAAAACCCGGTCTGGAAGGCTTTTGTAGCTGAAGCTGATGGTGTGATTGTTGGCTTTGCGTTATACTATATCCGCTACTCTACGTGGAAGGGCAACAGGATGTATTTGGAAGATCTTATTGTTACCGAGGCCATGCGCGGAAAGCGTATCGGTAAGCTGCTATTTGACAGGCTGATAGTTGAAGCAAAGGAATTGGGTTTCAGCGGAATGGTTTGGCAAGTACTTGACTGGAATGAACCTGCCATAAATTTTTATAAAAAGTATGGAGCTAATGTAGAGGCAGGTTGGCTTAATGCATCTTTATCAAAAGAACACTTTTGAAGACTGCATTATGATATTAAGGTATATTTTAATTATTTTTATAGCTTTTGAGATGCTTGCATGTGGTCGGCGTGAGTCAAAAAAACTTGCTTCTGCTTCTATAAAAGACACAATTGCTTATACCTATAAAACTTTTAAACAACGCGATCCTGCGTGCACCAGACCTGATAGCGATTGTACCGTGGTTACAATTAAATATCCGGTATTTAATGGATTAATTGAGTTGAACGATAGCATAAAACATAAATTTCATACCGTGTTTTGGGGTGAACTAAATAATATAACAGACACGGCCCTTAAAGAATATGCGCATCATTTTATCAACGCTTCCAGGAAAGATACTCTTCGCGATCCTGACCGTGCCTGGAGCATTGAAAGTTCAGCGAAAGTTATAACCCAGGATACAAGCCTTATAACAATCTATTTTAGCAGTGAAAATTACGCAGGCGGTGGGCATAGCTTTAACGAGTTCGGCTTCATTAACTGGAACAGAAAAAAGTCACAAATTGTTAACTTAAAAGACCTGTTAAATGACGGTTATAATGAAAAGCTAACGAAAACTGCCGAACAGATATTTAGAAAAAACAACAATTTGACCGCTGCCGATTCGCTCAATGGCTTATTTTTTAATTACGGCAAATTCTTTCTAACCAATAATTTTCTAATCACCAAAACGGGTCTATTGTTCTTGTTCAGTGATCATGAAATCAATCCTACAGAATTAAAAACAGAAATTGATATCCCATATTCACAAATTAAATCACTCCTGCGACCGAATACGGTTGTAGCACAATATATTAAATGATGCTTGTTTTTAAATTCGGAGGTGCGTCTGTAAAAGATGCTGAAGGCATAGTTAACCTGGCCAGCGTGGTTAAGAAATTTGAAGGGAATCAATTATTGATTGTGGTTTCGGCAATGGGAAAAACCACCAATGCGCTTGAAAAACTGACAAAAGCTTATGTTGATGCTGATGATGATCTTCATTCTATTTTTGAAGAAATTAAAAACTACCATTACGCTATAATTGAAAAGTTATTTGAACCTTCGCACCCCGTATTTGATGAGGTGGCCAATACTTTTGTGGAGATCGACTGGATCATTGAAGACGAACCTCATGATGATTATGATTTTACCTATGATCAGATCGTTTCTATCGGAGAACTTGTTTCTACACGCATAGTTAACGCCTACCTAAATAAAGCAGGCTTAAAAAGCGCCTGGGTTGATGTCCGGGGATATGTGCATACTGATAATACTTACAGGGAAGGTGTTGTACAATGGGATAAGACCCGCGCGGCTATTAACCGGGATATCCCGGGGCTTTTACAAAAAGGCATAGTTGTTACCCAAGGATTTTTAGGTGGCACTTCCGAAAATTTTACGACCACTTTAGGCCGGGAAGGATCTGATTACACTGCTTCAATTTTTGCCGCCTGTCTTGGCGCCGAATCTGTAACCACCTGGAAAGATGTACCCGGTATATTGAATGCTGATCCTAAATTTTTCGAGGATACTATTAAATTTGAGGAACTCAGCTATACAGAAGCAATTGAGATGACCTATTATGGCGCAAGCGTAATTCACCCTAAAACAATCAAACCGCTTCAAAATGCTAAAATACCGCTGCTGGTAAAGTCATTTACAAACCCGGATGCACCGGGGACGGTCATCAGGGAAAATGTGGTTAATCAATTTATAAAACCTGTGATCATCCTTAAACAGGACCAGGTCTTATTATCTATATCGCCAAAAGATTACTCGTTCGTTTCGGAAAACCAGTTAAGCGTCATTTTTGGTTTGTTTGCCCAAAACCAGGTGAAAGTTAATGTGATGCAAACATCTGCCTTAAGTTTTACAGTATGCTTCGATCTTTATCCGGAACGCTTCAAAAAGCTATTACAAAGCTTAAGCGTAGATTTTAAAGTAAAATATAACGATAATCTTACGTTAATTACCTTACGGCACTATTCACACGCCGCCTTAAGTGAGCTGACCATTGATAAGACAGTGTTGCTGGAGCAACTAAGCAGGAATACTGTACAAATTGTAGTCAGGTAATATAGTTGTTATAAAATGTAAAAAAATGTTAAACTGTTTGGTATACCATCGTTTTTAAATAGAATGAGGCTATATTAGCCCGGAACAGCCGGATAAAACTGCTATTATGAATTTTTTTAAACCCCTCCTTTGTTTTTCTATTTTCCTTTCATTTTTTTATTTTTCTGCTTCCGCACAGGATGATGTCGCTGTTTTAAATCAAATAATGACAAAAACTGCGCGCGTGTACAATGATAACCCGATTGAAAAAGTTTATGTCCATTTTGATAAACCCTACTATGCGGTAGGCGATACCATATGGTTTAAAGCCTATTTGACCGTTAATAACCATTTGCCTTCCCCACTAAGTAAAATTATATATGTTGAAGTATTAAGCCCGCGTGATTCGTTAATGCAATCACTACGGCTGCAGGTAAAAAATGGTGCTGCCTGGGGTTTTATCCCGGTTTCGTTATCCTCCTATAAAAAAGGAAATTACCGTGTGGTTGCCTACACCAACTATATGAACAACTCGGGAATTGCTTATTTTTTTAATAAAAATATAACCATCGGCGATGCCATAAATAATCCTGTATTTACGCAAATTTCATTAAAAAGGACTATCACTGGGAAACAAACAAAAGTAACCGCAGGCATTTATTACAAAGATGACAAGGGGATCCCATATGCAGACAAAAAAGTTAGCTGGACCGTTCAAAAAGAAGACAATGCAATAGTTAAAGGAAAAGGTGTAACCGATAAAAATGGCTTTATAGATATCAGTTTCATAAATCCGAAAAATATTACCCTCGATTCAACGAATGTGATCACTGTTGTCGATAACATCAATAAGAAACAGGTCACCAACGCGTTCCCGTTAAAATCAATCGCTTATCCCAATGATATACAATTTTTTCCGGAAGGAGGACAACTGATATTAGGTATTCGCACAAAAGTAGCTTTCAAAGCTATTAAGTCCGATGGTTTGGGTATCGACTTAAAAGGCACAATTACTGACAATAACAACAAAGTAGTAACCGAATTTTCCTCCTCTCATTTGGGAATGGGTGCTTTTATCTTAACGCCTGAAGAAGGAAAAACCTATACAGCTAATATTACCTACGCTGATGGTTCAACATCAACACCCGAATTTCCTAAAATTCAAAACGGAGGCATGGATTTGAGCCTGCAGAATAGCGACCCGGATGTCCTAACACTGAAATTGCAATCAGACACTACCTTTTTGGAAGCTTACAAGGGCAAAACTTTTTTTATTTTGGCCAAGTCAGGCGGTGTTATCTATTACGCTGCCAAAACGGTATTGCAAAATAGAGTGTACTCCGCGTCTATTCCTAAAAGCAAATTTCCGACCGGCATCGTCCAGGTAACACTTTTCACCTTTGAAGGTGAACCGGTAAGCGAACGGATCGCTTTTATTCAGCGTAACGATCAGTTAAACATGGCTATCAGCAGTGATCGCCCTTCATACACTACCAGACAAAAGGTCAAACTAAATATAACAGCGAAAAATAATAACCTCCCCGACGAAGGTGACTTCTCCTTGTCGGTAATTGACGAATCGAAGGTGCCATTTGATGAAAATGCAGAAACAACCATTCTAACCAACCTCCTTCTAACTTCGGATATCAAAGGTTACATTGAAAAACCTAACTATTATTTTAATAAGCCGGATGAAAAGACGGCAGAAGACCTGGATATATTGCTGCAAACCCAAGGCTACAGGCGTTTTTCTTATGATGGTGTTTTGAACGATAAATATCCAGCTCCAACTTACCCGGCTGAACAGGGTATTAATTTATCTGGGACACTAAGGGCATCAAGCGGGATCCCTTCTAACCGGGGAAATGTACATTTGCTCATCCCCGACAAAAACTTTTCATCAAACACCACTACTAATGCCGATGGCCGGTTTGAATTTCAAAACCTGGTATTTTCCGATTCGGCAAAAGTTGTTGTAAGCGCCCGCAATAACGAACGTTCCAGTGACCTTATACTTAGTCTTGACAACGAAAAACCGCAAAACGTACCCCTAAATCCGGGTGAACCAGATGGAGTTTTAAACATTGACAGTACGCTCAGTTTGTACCTTGCCAACAGTAAAATACAATACAACAGTTTAAACATTCTTAAGGAAGTTGTAATTAAGGATACAAGGATAGTCAATGTAGCCAGCCATAAAGATTATGGTAGTTTGGCAAGCTTAAGCGATGAACCGGATTTTCTAATAAAAGGGGCCAGGTTCAATGATTGCGGTGGTGATGTGTTGGACTGTATAAAAGCAATGGCATCGGGGTTAGTTTATCAAAATGACAATTTTTACGTTATGAGAGACTACGCTCAGGGAAAAAGGAAACCTGTACAGATATTTTTAAGGGGTGCGCCAGTGGATATAAGTACTTTAACCACGTTAGATCCGCATTCGATAGAATCTGTTGAAGTATTCACAAAAGATGAATTGGGATTAATAAATAGCGCTTATAACACAAATGGCGCGTTGGTTATTAATACCAAGAAAGTGGAGACTACAAAAATAAGTATGCAACAACTTAAGGACTTTATGCCCCAGAGAAACGAAGCAACTATTTATCCTAAAGGTTACGCTGCCATAAGGACGTTTTATTTACCCAAGTATAGCGGACCGCGGGAAAGCCAGCCAACACGCAATGACACGCGCAGTACTATTTATTGGAACCCGAACGTTACTACTGACACTGCGGGTAACGCTACACTTGAATATTTTAACGCCGACGGCCGCGGCACCTACCGCGTTACAATAGAAGGTATTGATAAGGATGGCAATATTGGCAGGCAGGTGTATAGGTATATTGTTAAGTAGTTGTTGGGGAAATGTTGAAGAAGTTGTAAGGGTTGTAGTAGTTGAAAAACTGTCGCAAACTTATTTTTAACCCATACAACTTATTAAATATTTACAACTTATTCCAACATTTACAACCCTTACAACATATTTTAACCAAAATGAACAAACTAACCCCATTTCATGTTGCTGTACCGGTTTATGACCTGGAAGCATCGAGAAAATTTTATAGAGAGGTACTGGGCTGCGGCGAAGGCAGAAGCTCCGATCAATGGACTGATTTTGACCTGTATGGACACCAATTTGTTATCCATTTAAAACCACGACCCGCGGAGGAAGCAAAACATCATTTTAACCCTGTAGACGGTCACGATGTGCCTGTACCGCATTATGGCGTTGTATTGGAATGGGAGCAGTGGAACCAATTGGAAAAAAGACTAAAAGAACACGGGGTAAAATTTGTAATTGAACCATATATCCGTTTTAAAGGTTTGCCTGGCGAACAGGCAACCATGTTTTTTTTTGGATCCGTCTGGCAATGCGCTTGAATTTAAAGCTTTTAAAGACATAGGTCAGTTGTTCGCTGTTTAGGCAACCGGATGCTGCTAAATAAAGTATTACTTAATAAAGTTTTATTAAGTAAATTTGATTTATGGATGTAAATGAGGTTGAGCGGTTAATAAAGATAAGTAAGGAACGCCCCTTAATGCCGGAAACCTATATTCCCTGGCAGCTTGAACCCCAACCGGACGATATCTTCCTGCCCGAAATAATGACTTCTTTACATGGGCTTGAAATTTATGACACCCTCACCCCCACCCAAAAACTGGAACTTGGCAGACATGAACTGGTACAGGTAATTGCTTCTTACGCCTGGGGCGAATGTCTGTTTTGCCTGTTTATGACAAGGCATATACTTACACTGCCCCTGGAAGACGTAGAACACCGTTTTTTATTGCGCGAACTGATAGAAGAATTCAGGCACCAGGAAATGTTTGGGCAGGCTATTGCTAAGTTAGGTGGCAAACCTATAAAACAGTCAGGCATTCATAAGTTTTTCGGGGAGTTTAGCAACAAATACCTGCCTGCCGATTACTTGTTTATGGGAAGTGTATCTGTTGAACTGGTAACTGATGTGTACGGTAATTATGCACGGCGCACGCCTACAATTTACCCCGTGTTGAAGAAAATGTTCGATCTTCATAATATAGAAGAAGCGCGTCACATACTCTTCACCAAGAGTCTTTTAAAAACTTACGCAGAAAAAGCGGGCTACATAAAACGCACCTTATACAGCTATGTGATCTTGTTTAATATTCTGTTTGTACGCACCATGTACGTTAAAAAAGAAATATACGAACGTATCGGCATTGAAAACCCAGAACAGGCATACAGGCTGGCGTCGCAAAATTTTAAAAAGAAATTCAGCGACACCTGCCTTAAGGATATTATTAAATTTGTGGAGGAGTGGAAAGGTTTTAATGGCGCAACACGATGGGCATGGCGATGGATTTTGGGTGCGAAAGTGTGATTTAAGATGCAGCATCTGATACGTCCAAAGCCAAGGACTTACGAAGTTTATAAAACTTCGTAAGTCCTGAAGGTGGATAATTCTTTATAACGATAATTCTTCAACCGCTTTTACCTCTCCCGGTTTTCCATTCTTAAAAGCCTTTCTTGGGGTAAGACCAAGCAATTCAAACATCGCCATGTCTGTATCAAAAGACGGATTTGGTGTAGTAAGCAATTTTTCACCTGCAAAGATCGAGTTGGCTCCGGCCATAAAGCAAAAGGCCTGTTCAACTAATGTCATTTCGGTACGCCCTGCCGACAAACGCACTACCGTTTTTGGCATAATTATGCGCGTGGTGGCAATCATTCTCACCATATCCCAAACAGAAACCCTCGGCTGATCGGCCAGTGGTGTTCCTTTTACCGGCACCAGGGCGTTGATCGGCACTGATTCGGGGTGTTTAGGTAAATTGGATAACGTTTTAAGCATTGAAATGCGATCTTCTACTGTTTCACCCAGACCTATAATGCCCCCACTACAAACGGTAATCTTTGCTTTGCGTACGTGTTCGAGAGTTTTTAAACGTTCATCATAAGTGCGCGTAGAAATAATGCGTTTGTAGTCTTCTTCTGATGTATCCAGGTTATGATTGTAGGCATAAAGACCGGCATCTGCCAACCTTTGCGCCTGCGACTCGGTAAGCATGCCCAAGGTGCAGCAAACTTCCATATCGAGTTCGTTTACTGCCTTTACCATATCTATCACCTTATCAAAGTCACGGTTATCGCGTACTTCGCGCCATGCAGCGCCCATACACAACCTTGAAGCACCGCCATTTTTTGCTTTTTGTGCTGCCGCGATTACTTCTTCTTTCGGCATGATAGCATGAACGTCGACCCCAGTATTATAGCGCGCAGCTTGTGGACAATAAGCACAATCCTCTGGGCATCCACCTGTTTTTATTGAAATTAATGAACTGATCTGCACTTCTGAATAATCTTTGTTCTCACGATGAACAGTAGCTGCTTCGTAAACAAGATCTAATAACGGCCTGTGGTATATTTCGGCTATTTCCTCTTTTGTCCAATTGTATCTTACTTCGGTCATTATATTTATACTGATGTTTTGTAAATGTCTTCCTTAAAAATTTCGATCACAATAAAAGTTTAGTAGCAAACCACAATGGCAGCAAAAATCCGGCGCAATCTGTAAAGGTCGTAATAATAATGGATGACGCTACCGCCGGATCTATCCCAACCCTTTTCAATACCAACGGTATAGATGCGCCCGTTAAACCCGCTACAATCAGATTCCCGGTCATCGCCAGGAACAACACAAGCCCCAGCAACGGATTAGCATCATAAAATAAAGCTATTATAAAAACAATTAAGCCGTTAGCCGCGCCATTTAACAATCCTACCAAAAACTCTTTTAAAACAGTGTTATAGGCCTGCTTATCAGTCAGGTCATTTAACGAGATACGTCTTACCGTTACCGCAAGAGCCTGTGTAGCAGCGTTGCCGCCCATGCCTGCAATAATGGTCATATAGGCTGCAAGAATAGGAAGTTTTTCAACAGTGCTGTCAAAATGCCGGATAACTGAAGCGGCAAGGTAAGCAGTGCCCAGGTTTATTACCAGCCAGGGTAAACGACTCTTAACGGCTTCCTTCCAATTACCGCTCAACTCTTCGTCTTCAGATACGCCCGAGATCTTTAATATATCCTCGGTGCTTTCCTGTTCCATTACATCCATAATGTCGTCGACGGTAACCCTGCCAAGCAGTTTCATATTATCGTCAACAACCGGGATGGTGGTTAAATTATACTGGGAGATCAGGCCGGCAACATCTTCCTGGTCGAGGTCGGCTTTAACAAAAACAAAATCCGTATCTACAAGGTCACGCACATGTGCATCAGCTTTTGCTTTTATAATAGATTTGATAGATAAAATGCCCTGTAAAATATCATCATCATTCACCACGTAAATGGTGTAAAACTCTTCCATCTCTTCCGACTGGCGGATGATCTCGTCCAAAGCATCTTTCTTATCCAGGTTGATGTTCACTTTGATGATATCAGAGTTCATCAAACCGCCTGCGGTATCCTCCGCATATTTTAGTAACGCGCGAATACTATCGGCGTCTTCCTGGTCAATATCTCCTAATATTTCCTTTTGCTCATCTTCGTCGAGTTGTGAAATAATGTCCGTCGCATCGTCATAGTCAAGCTCTTCAACAATCTCGGTTCTTTTCTCCGGATCAAGATTGATGAGCAATTCTCCCGGACGATGTTCTTCGTCCATTTCGGATATTACTTCGGATGCGACGTCAGTTGGAAGAATATTGATAATTCTTTCTTTGGCCTCCTGCGGAAGTTTTTCAAACAACAGGGCAATCTCCGAAGCATGATATTCCTTCAGAACAAGCTCTAATTCAACATCATCCCCCTCAAGCGCGGTTTCGATGCGGAGCAAATCGGATTTATCTATTTCAAATGATTGCATGTGCGACTAAAATACGTATTTATAGCGCACAAAAGAGAAAAAAATCTGACACCATAGTATTAAATGCAGAATTACATTATAGCGTATGACTGTATTTTACAACCACGCCCGGAAGCTTGTTAAATTTCGATAATGTTTGATTTACCTGTGTTTTTCTGATGGACACTTGTATGCTGCAATTGTTATCAAATGCCTGGCTGATGATGCTCAAATTGTCGTCCTTGATAATTTTCATAATATCGTTCATCTGCAGGTAATCAAACTCTATCGTATAAATGTCATTGAATGTTTTGTCAACAACGAGTGCAGTTTTTAAAGCTTCTTCTGTTGCGGTTTTATACGCATTTATCAACCCGGGAACGCCCAGCAATGTACCGCCAAAGTAGCGAACCACAACTACCAGGATATTTGTAATATCGCGGGACAGCAGTGTGTTCAGAATTGGTCGCCCCGCAGTTCCTGACGGCTCGCCGTCATCATTTATACGAAATACAGACCGGTCAATACCGAAGCGAACAGCCCAGCAATGATGATTTGCCTTTGGATGTTCCGATTTTAAATGTGCCAGGATATTTTTTAACTCATTTTCGACTGCTACGGGGTGAGCATAAGCTAAAAACTTGCTGCCTCGATCCCGAAACTGACCTTCGGCAGGCTTTTCTATAGTGCGGTATGTGTCTTCAAAAAGCATGCTGTGATCAAGATCTTGCAATAACCACAATTGCAATAATGGCGATAACTATTCCTGCTTTATTAAGCAGGCTCAGCTTTTCCTTAAAAATAATCAAACCTATCGAGGCGCCAACTACAATTACACCGATATTCATAGCCGAAAAAACGGTAGATGGCTGGTTTGACAGTGCCTGATGCGCTTTTAAATAAAACAGGATATTACCGAAATTTGCTATGCCCAATACCCATCCAATAAAAATATGCGGCCAGGAAAACTTCATCTTTTTTGTGATAACCTGGTAAAACAAACCTGCAAGTGAAAATATAAACGCCAGTAAAAAAACAATAAAAAGGGATGTACCATAGGAAATCGCCTTAAATGCGGCAATTTGCTTAAACAGTACGTCTATAATTCCAAACCCGGCAAAAACAGCCAGCAGGTAGATCCAGGCATTGGCAGATACACGTCGCCTGCTGGTACCTTTCTGTTGCCAGGGTATGGTACAAACAATTGCAGTAAAACCAAGAATGAGACCAAGAAATTTAAGTGTGGTCATTTTTTCACTGAATAAAAGAAAAGCAGTCACAATAGGGATAAACAGGGATAATCGTTGCGCAATATCTGTACGCACTATGCCGGATAATCTGGTTGATATAGCCAATATCATGAAAAGTGCCGGCAATAATAACCCCAATATAGAATAGGTAATAATCGGCACATTGTCCAGGTTATTCAACTGGGGCTTTAAAAATACAAGACTTAACACAATAGCCATGGAATAGTTCCACGTAATTGCCTGGTAAACATCAATTTGATAACGCCTTGCCAGCTTTAACAATATGGAAACAGTTACACTAAAACAAACACTTAAAAGGATATAAAACATTAGAAAGACAATTATTGAATTAGTGAATTATAGATTTAGAGAATTGCTGAATTGTTTATAAATATCCCGAGGTTATCGGCGCCTATCTTGAATTCTTCCGCCTCACCGTATATTACCGGCGCTTTTATTCCTTTTTGTAAATTGGTTTTTCCTGTAAATATACGTGCCTCATCCCATAAACCGGCTTCAATAAACGTATTTAATGTGTAAGCTCCGCCTTCAATTATTACTGACTGTATATCCTGCAGGTATAATTGAAAAAGAATATACTGCGGCACGTAGCGGTCAAAGTCTTCAAGCGCTATGTATTTATTTTTGCCGTCGACGTCTGTTTTCAACTCGTTAAATATCAGTGTTTCAACAGATTGATTAAATATATTTAAGCCCTTATTTAACTCAAGCTTTCTGTCAATAACTACGCGTTTAGGAGACCTACCCTGTGTATAACGGACATTTAATTGTGGATCATCAATAGCCGCCGTGTTTTTTCCAACTAATACTGCATCCTCCTCGCCGCGCCATTGGTGTACCAGTTTGCGCGACTCGGATCCGGTAATCCAGTATTGGCTTCTATCATCCGGCGCGAAAAAGCCTTCAACTGTTTGGGCCCATTTAAGAATAATGTAAGGACGGTGTTTTTTAACCCGGGTAAAAAATCGCCGGTTTAACCATTGACACTCCTTTTCCAAAACGCCGACAATCACTTCAACGCTGGCGTCTTGTAACTTCTCGATGCCTTTGCCATTTACGGCGTCAAAAGGATCGCGACAACCGACGACAACCTTTTGAATTCTATGTTTGATGATCAAATCGGCGCAAGGCGGTGTTTTTCCGTAGTGAGCACAGGGCTCCAATGAAACATACAGGGTTGACCGTGTTAACAATTCCGCTGAATTACTGAATTTACTGATCACCTGGTCAACGGCGTTGACTTCTGCGTGCCCCTCACCGTATTTGCGATGATAACCCTCTCCAATTATGACGTTGTCCCTAACGATCACTGCGCCCACCATTGGGTTTGGGCTTACCGAACCCATACCTAAAGCGGCAAGATCAAGACAGCGCTGCATATATTTTTCGTGCTCCGGCATAGGGCAAATATAGCAGGAACTATTGTCTGAACCTGAATTTTTCGAATTTGCAGAATTAACAGAATTTCTCATTTCAATTCTATTAATTCGATAAATTCGAGTTCAGACTTTTGTTACTTTGCTGAATGAAAACTATTAAAGATGTTTTTGCTGACTTTAGAAAGGCACTTAATACTATTTACGATGTAAATGAACTGGAGGCAATTACTCTTTTGACAGTCAGTGAAATATGTCATTTATCCAAAACAAAGATCAAAGCGTTTCCTGAACTCGAACTGCTAGAAAACAAGGCCGAAGAATTAGAACGGATACTAAATGAATTGAAAACCGGCAAACCGATCCAATACATTTTAGGTAAAACAGAATTTTACGGATTGCCTTTTTTTGTCGATGAATCGGTACTTATCCCGCGTCCTGAAACAGAAGAGTTGGTAGAATGGGCTATTTCTTCTGTTGGCAGTTCTCAGTTCGCAGTGGGCAATATTTTAGATATTGGAACAGGGAGTGGTTGTATTGCCATCAGCCTTAAAAAGAATTTGTCTGCGGTAAACGTCTCAGCAATTGATATTTCAAAAGCGGCTTTAGATACAGCAAAAAGAAATGCGAAACTAAATAACGTTAACATCCAGTTTATTGAGGATGATATACTCAACTCAACGACTCACCATTCACCACTCACTACTAACTATTCGCTAATAATCAGCAATCCCCCATACGTTACCGTGCATGATAAAACGCAAATGCATATCAATGTAACCGATTTTGAACCCCATAACGCTCTTTTTGTTCCGGAAAACGATCCGCTGATATTTTACCATGCAATTGCTGGTTTTGCATTAACCAATCTCAGTGAAAATGGATTCTTATTTTTTGAAATAAATGAAAGCCTTGGTAAAGAAACAGTTAAATTATTAACTCATAAAAGATTCAAAAACATCGAGTTAAGAAAAGACATGAGTGGAAGGGATAGAATGATTAAGGCAATTTTAAGTAGCAATGCGGAGTAGCAATGGCAGTAATAATCAACTGCTACTGCCAATTAAAACTGCTACTTAGATCAGCTCCTCGGATGATATTGAATGATCGTGCCTTTTAAATACTCCCGGTCAAGGTGCGTATATATTTCGGTAGTTGTTATACTCTCATGCCCCAGCATTTCTTGCACGGCACGTAGATCGGCGCCGCCTTCAACCAAATGCGTAGCAAATGAATGCCTGAACGTATGGGGGCTGATTGTTTTTTTTATCCCGGTAAGCTCAGCTAATTGTTTAATTACCATAAAAATATAAACGCGGCTAAGCCTTGCTCCCCTACGGTTTAAAAAAACAAGGTCCTCTTCTCCTTTTTTTACGGGGACGTGCACCCTGATATTTTCTATCCATATTTTTAGCGCCTTTGCCGCAGAGCTGCCAATGGGTACTAGTCGCTCTTTGCTCCCTTTACCCATTACTTTTATAAATTCTATTTCAAGGTACAGGTTTGATAATTTGAGCTCTGTTAATTCGGATACCCGAAGCCCGCAACCATAGAGCACTTCCAGTATCGCTTTGTTGCGCGCGCCTTCAGGCTTTGATACATCAATAGCATTTATAAGTTTATTAACGTCGTCAATGCCTAACGTGTCCGGAAGTTTTCGCTGAATTTTTGGTGATTCCAGCAATTCTGAAGGATCGCTTTTTATAATATCCTCCATTAAAAGGTATTTATAAAAAGATTTTATGCCTGATAATATCCTTGCCTGTGATGATGGGATCATGCCAAGCTCTGTTACCCATACAATAAATTGGCGTAGATCTGTTAAGGTAACGGTTTCCGGGTTTAATTTAATAACCTGTATATCAGCAAATTGATACAACTTCTCTATGTCCCGGCTATATGCTTCAATGGAATTTTCTGAAAGAGATCTTTCTAACTTTAAGTATGCCTTGAAACCTTTTATCGCCGAACGCCAATCCAATTGATTTTATTTTAATGTTTTTATTTAAGTTTGAACTGATGAAGATACAAATTATTAACGGCCCAAATTTAAACCTGCTCGGCGTTCGAGAAAAATCAATTTACGGTAATACTGATTTTGAAACCTATCTTGAGAACCTGCGCGGGCGTCATACAGATATTACCATTGATTATTACCAAAGCAACGTTGAAGGCGAAATTATAAATAAATTGCATGAGATCGGTTTCAATTACGACGGTATCGTATTAAATGCGGGTGCTTATACCCATACTTCTATTGCGATCGCCGACGCTATTGCAGCGATTAATACACCTGTTGTCGAAGTTCATATTTCAAACGTATACAAACGTGAAGAATTCAGACACAGTTCCATGCTCGCCGCAAACTGTAAAGGTGTAATTGCTGGTTTTGGTATGAACTCATACCATTTGGCTGTCGAAAGTCTTTTAATGGATCAATAATTTTAGAAAACAATATTACATCGCTCACTGCATCATGCGCTACCTCATTAAAAACATAGTTCTGATCGTACTTATTACGGGGGCCTTCTTTACAAATAGCGGTTTCGGCCAGGATAAAACCGAAAAGAAACCTACTTTGAAAAAACGGGCTGAGCAAAGGCATGCCATGCATTCCCGCGATTCGCTATTAAGGTCGATTACCAAAACGGATACTTCTATTAGCAGTTTACTTCAAAGAGTTGAACAATACACTAACAACTATAATCAAATTAAGAATAGCCTGTCCGAAGGGCTGGATACTGCCGAAATAAGCCAAAAATTACCGCCCGTTATAAGGAGGATCGATAAGGTTATTGTACTCGGTAATACCCATAAGTCAAGCACGTTACGCTATCTATTTGTATTGAGGGATAATTTGGACAGGATACAGGATAGGCTGGACGGGTGGCAGTCTGACCTGTCCGATATCAGTACCAAATTGGTTCAAAACCAGAACGACCTGTTGAAGTTTCAAAAAGATTCGTTGTTAAAAACTATCCCTTCTGACAGTGCGGTAAGGGTAACTTTTTTTGCTCACCTGAGGACTGTAAAAGCATTATGGCGCCAGGTTGACTCCGCTAATAGAAGTGCATTGATAAAAATTAATCTTTTACAGGATAAAACATCAGTATCCTACACAAAGATATTAGACGAGACTGATCACATCGACTCAAAAATAAAAAACTTCGCCCTAAAGGCTATTGATGGTGAGTCTGATTACATATGGAACAGCGATCAGCAATTTAATGATTTTGAGACCGCCTTAAACAGCACGGTTAAACTCAATACACTTTTATATAACTATTTTATTAAAAACGTTACAAGCACCCATTTAATAGTAGTACTATTTGCGATTATTATTTTCAGCTGGATACTTTATGTCCGCACGAAGGCTAAACGAACCAATGAACAACCTGAAACGATATTTGGCAGGGCTAATTACATTTACGAAAAACCAATTATTTCGTCCTTACTAACGGTAACGGCAATTACCCCTTATTTTTATTCACACCCCCCCGCTGTTTTCCTTGAAACGTTTTTTTTAGCTTCAATTATCTTAACACTCATATTGGTAAAAAAGAGCTTTCCGCGTAAGGCCATCAATTTCCTTATTCTGCTCTTTATTCTCACGATAATTTATAGTATAAGTAATTTGTTTATTGTGCTTTCGGACGCTGACAGGTACACTATTTTTATTTTAGGTTTAATATCGATAATTGCAGGTCTTCGTTTTTACAAAAGGGTTAAAAGATCACCGGAAGAACATCTTCCCCATACCGGTCTGGCGCTAAAAATATTTGTGGGTTTACAGGTTGTTTCCGTATTGTTAAATATAACCGGGAGGTTTAGCCTGGCTAAAATCATCGGAATAACAGCTGTTTTTAATTTGTGGTTCCTGATTATTCTTTACCTGGTGGTCGACATCATCATTGAGGGTTTGTATCTGCAATTTCAGATAAAAAAGGGTGGCGACAGTTTTATTAACTGGATAGATTACGCGATAGTTGAAAAGAAATTCAAAAAGACGCTCGTATTACTGGCATCGCTGCTATGGATATTCTTCCTATTACAGAACCTGAATGTTGATGATTGGGCCATAGATTCTGTGTCGGATATGTTAAACCAGTCTCAATCAATAGCCGGAGCATCATTTACATTCGGTGGATTTGTCATCTTTATTTTTGTAATATGGCTTTCATCCATTGTATCAAAGATTATCAGCTACTTTTATGAGGTTTCGGCCAAACGTGTCTCTGATCTTTCAGTTGCAAAAAAGAAAAACAAGACATCAACGCTTTTAATCAGGCTTGGGGTTTTTTCTGCCGGTTTTCTTTTGGCTGTAGCCGCGTCTGGCTTTCCCCTTGAGAAACTCACTATCATCATAAGCGCCTTTGGAATAGGCATTGGCTTCGGCTTACAAAACATTGTAAACAATCTCGTATCCGGTTTAATACTGGCCTTTGAAAAGCCTATTCAAATAGGTGATGTTGTAGAGGTTGATGGTGTTTCGGGAACGATGAAAGAAATTGGGATCCGGTCGAGCAAAATAGCAACCGGCGAGGGTGCTGATGTTATTATCCCCAATGGCGATCTTATCTCACATCACGTAACAAACTGGACATTGACTAACACCAACAGGCAAATTGCGCTGTTAATAAATATAGACCATGGCAGCGATATCAACAAAGTTAAAGACACTTTAAATAACTTATTATGCAATCGGGATGATGTGATGACAAACCCCGGGCCCTCGATATTTATCAACAATGTAAGCGTTGGATCGGTAGAATTTAAAGTTTTGTTTTGGGCTGCTGATATTGGGACAGTTTCCCGATTGAGAAGTCATGTTTTAGCCGATATATATCATGAGTTTAAAAAGGAAGGGATAGAAATGCCTTCAGCGCAAAAGGATGTTTATCTGCATTTTCCCGATGGTGTTCCTATAGTTAGTGCCGATGAAAAAACAGAAGAAGAAAAAGTAAAGCCGGCAAAAAATCGTTCTAAAAAAAGTCCGCCTGATCAAGATCTGTAAAATGTCTTTTCTTTTGCTTAAAAAATGCCCATACGATGCTGCCTTTATATATTCCTTTCAGGGGGTAACGTTTAACTTGCAAAGAATTGTCACTTTTTCCCTCTTCCGTACTTTCGGACTTCCGGACCTCCGGACTCTTAAAAAGACCCATCACAAAATTCTGATGTGCACGGCTTACCGCCCATGCATCTTTACGTTTACCCTCTCCTAAAAAGCGGAATATCGCCAAAAGGTCCATCCAGAACCGGATGAAAATAGTGAACGCCGCCCGCCAGAATGGCAAATTATTTTGCAACAAAAGCAAGTTATTCCTAAAATTTAGGAACGTTTTAAAAGGGTTCTCAGTGTTGAGCGTCCCGCCTCCAACATGGAACACTTCCGAGTCGGCACAGTACATTACTTTATACCCCATATTTTTCAATCGCCAGCACAGGTCAATCTCTTCCATGTGTGCAAAAAAACGATCATCAAAACCTTTGGCTTCTTCCCAGCAATGCTTTTTAATGAACATAGCAGCTCCTGATGCCCAAAATACCTCGTCTGATTGTTGATATTGGCCTCTATCATCCTCGATTTCATAAAACATGCGTCCGCGGCAAAATGGGTATCCAAACTTGTCAATAAAACCTCCGGCAGCGCCTGCATGTTCAAAGTGACTTTTTTGTCCAAATGCTTTTATTTTAGGGGCAGCGGCGGCTATCAGAGGATCGCTTTCCATCAAATTAATCACCGGCGCAATCCATCCCGGTGAAACCTCAACATCGGAATTCAACAAAATGAAATAATCGGCATCTACTTGTGATAAAACTTTGTTATATCCGCCGGTAAAACCATAGTTCTTCTCGTTTTGGATAACCTTGATAGACGGATATTGTTGCTTTACAAACTCCAGCGACCCATCGTTTGAAGCATTGTCCCCCAATACGATATCCAGGTTGGCCCATGTTGACGACATTACTGAAGGAAGAAACTGCTGCAGGTGTTTAAGGCCGTTCCAATTTAAAATAACTACGGCAACTTTGGGTGTATAACTCATTTAGTATTCAGTTCGCTGCTTCAAGGGGTAATTGCTGCAATTTTAATCAGTCCAATATTTTTCAGGCCACAAACATACTACAATGAATTAATACTACTGAACATCCGCTGGCTTAATTTTCCACCTACGGTGCGACCAGAGCCAATATTCAGGTTTTTCCCTTATCATAGATTCCAGGTATTTTACATGCAATTTTGTAATTCCATAAGGTTCTGTTTGTTCAGGATTCTCAACTAAAGGCACTATTGTGCCTGTATAATAGCCTCTTTTAACGAAATCGATCTTATAAAATACAACCACAGCATTTCCTAGTCTGGCCAATTTTTCTATTCCAGAAAAAACGGCCGTTGGTTGATTGAGAAATGTAGTAAAATAGTTTGCTTCACATTTCACTGGACTTTGATCTGACGCAAATACGCTAAAAACAAGGTCATTCTTGTACTCTACCATTTTGCGAAGTACCATCTTCATGGCAACCATCTCAGTGCCAAACCGCGAGCGTACCTTATTGAAAAATTTATCAAAAACGACATTGGACAGCGGTTTGTAAACAATTACCCTTTTCTCACTTGTCAAAAGACCAAAACTTAAAACGGCCATTTCCCAGTTGCCATAATGAGCCGTAACCGCAATGATGCTTTTGCCTTGTTTGAAATAACTTTCCATCAATTCCGGGTTTAAAGCTTTCATTCGCCTCGCATTGTTTTTTGCCGAAATGCTTATGGTTTTTATAGTTTCCATTATTACGTCGGCCAAATATTTAAAATATTTTCGTTCGATTAACTGAAGTTCACTGCGGGACTTCTCAGGAAAGGAATTTTTCAGATTTTCCTGTACCACCCTTCTTCGATATTTCGTTACATAAAAAAGCACAACAAATAAAAAATCAGCAATGATGTATAAGATCCAAAAAGGCAATAATGATAAAAGGAATAAAAAAAACGTAATTATCCCTGGAAATATTTCTTTAACAATTGATTTCATAGGGTCAGATAGTTAAATAAAACGCTTATTTCTTTACATCTTCCGGTTTGATTTTCCATCGGCGGTGCGACCACAGCCAATATTCCGGCTTTTGTCTTATCATCGATTCAAGATATTTTACGTGCAACTCGGTAATTTCATGTGGTTTAGTGTTTTTAGGATCTTCCGCCAACGGTACAAAGGTATAAGTATAATAGCCACGTTTTACCAAATCAATTTTATAAAATATAACGACGCTATCCCCGATCTTTGCGAGCTTCTCCACTCCGAGAAATACTGCTGTTGGTTGATTTAAAAAATCTGTAAAATACTTTGCATCCTCCCTTGTAGGCGTTTGATCAGCGGCAAGCACAGTAAAACTTAGTTCATCTTTATATTCAACCAGTTTGCGCAGCGTTTGCTTCATTGATACCATCGTGACCCCAAACCGTGAGCGCGTTCTATTAAAAAACTCTGTGAACACCGCATTTGATTGCGGCTTATAAACTACGATCCTCCTGTTGTTAGTAAGGAATCCAAAATCTAAACACGCCATTTCCCAGTTACAGTAATGTCCTGCAGCAGCCATAATGCTTTTTCCCTGCGCGAAATAGTGATCCATAAGTTCGGGGTTTGTACATCGAACCCTTCGCTGAGTTTCAGCTGCCGACATACTCACTGATTTTATCGTTTCCACCATTAGATCGGCCATATATTTAAAATACTTCTTTTCGATATTTTTTCGCTCTCCGTCTGATTTTTCAGGGAATGAGTTGCGAAGATTTTCCTCCACAACATTTCTCCTGTAGCCAATAATATAATAAAGCATTACGAAGATAAGGTCGGCCACAAGATATAAAAACCAAAAAGGCAGCAGCGACAACAGGTATAAAAAGAATGTACCTAATCTTGAAAGCCCTTTTTTTATCATTATTTTCGTCGGATTTTTGTTACAAACATAAAATATATGATTGAGAAAGGCGTTGTGTTACCTATGTTTTATCTTCCGCCGGTTGAGTATTTCGTGCTCTTAAATGCTTATAAACCCGGCATACTGATAGAAAGCGAAGAACATTTCCCTAAACAGACCTACCGCAATCGAGCCCACGTCTTTACGCCCGATGGCGTGCTGGTATTGACAGTACCTGTTATAAAAGGTTCAAAAACGCATACCAAAATAAAGGATGTAAAAATCAGCTACGACTTTGATTGGCAGCGGTTGCACTGGCTCAGCCTGCAAGCCTGCTATCGCCGTTCTGCCTATTTTGAATATTATGAAGATGAGCTTGCCCCTTTTTACGAAAAGAGGTTCGATTTTCTTTTTGATTATAACGAGCAGGTTTTACAATTTTTGCTTAAATCAATAAAGCTAAAAGTTGATTTACAGTATACCCAGTCTTATGAAAGCAGTTATTCCCAGCTTAATGATTTCAGGAATAGTATCAGCCCAAAAAAAGAACCGGGGTTTGAACAAAAACAATATTTCCAGGTTTTCGAGGAGCGACAGGGGTTTCAGAAAAACCTGAGCATTGTTGACTTACTTTTTAACCAGGGACCACATTCACTAAATTATTTATAAAGAAGTTTAAGTTTGGTCTTTTGCAACAATAACGTTACTATCATCATAATGAACAAATTCTGTTGAACTTTGTATTTCATTTACGTACCACGGTATTTGATTGCCGCTTAAGAAATGTTTAAGAAAAATTTCGCTAAAATATTTTTCGTTATTTCAGTATTGCTTTTTGTAGCAAAACCGTTTTTAGGCTTCAGTATGTTTAGCCGGATGCATCCCCCGCCTGTCCAAAATATTTTCGTTAAGTCGTTTACCAAACGTAAGGCTGAATTTCAAGAGGACAAGCTCGGTATCGAGGCAATTCAAAAAAAATTGGCAGAGCCTCTTAAGGTGCAACTGCTGCTTTTCGCGTTACTGTTAAGTATTTTATTTCCTGCGACGTTTGTACTTGGAAATATTACGCGCCGGTTTTTAAACAATATCTCTTTAAGCCTAAGTCCCACCGGGCCGGCCTGGCTCCTTAACGGAAAACTAATTATTTGATATTCTTGTATTAATCGCCTCCTGCGATAGATTAAATAGGTTTGGGCGATAATCGGCCTATTTTGCCTGTATATTTTTTAATTAATTCAATGATATCAAATGTTAAGTTTAAAAAGATGCTTGTGTATAGCATTTTTATTGTTCAATGCAGTAATTGTAAAAGCACAACAGTCCCCCTCTATATCCTTAAGACAACTATTAAACAATGTTGATCAAAAAGCGCCGGCATTGCTTACAGACTCAGCCGCTATACTCATCCGCCAGGCCCAGGCTGCCGAAGTTCACGACAACTGGCTGCCAAATTTAAAACTGAACTATCAGGCCGATATAGGCACCAGTAACAATGTTACCGGCCCATATTTTGGTTTCGGTATAATCCCGTCAAGTTCAGGCGGTATTCACAGTACCAGTGTTACCACTGCTGCGTCAGCAAACCTTGGCATAGCCGCGTTTGACTGGGAAGTTTACAATTTTGGCAAATACGGAGCCCAAAATAAAGTAGCCAATTCAGATGTGAAAGTGGAACAAAGCCAGTTCGCACAATCCAAATACGAAATAAGGGCTTATGCAATCAGCAATTATTTACAATTATTAAGGTTGCAGGATTTTTTAGGAATCCAGTATCGGAATATTCAGCGTAATGCTGAAATAAGACGCTCTGTCGAGTCGCTTGCCAAAAGCGGGGTAATTGCGGGTGTTGATACCAGCATAGCCGAAGCCGAGCTTTCCAAAGCACGACTCAATTATATCGAGCTTAATAATCAGCTAAAAAGAGTGCAGTTACAGCTTTCTGCGGTTAGCGGTATTCCTTACCAGTCAATAATACCTGATACAACGGTGGAAATGACGCTTGTAAGCCAGCCGACTGCTTACCTTTTTAATCCCGATACAGCTAACCACCCGCTCATCAATTTCTATCGATCCGTTTACCAAAATAGTGTTCAAAAAGAAAACCTGGTAAGAAAACTATATAACCCGGCTATCTCATTTGAGGCAGCTGCATGGGGACGCGGATCAAGTATTGATGCCGAGGGCCAGTACAACAGCCTGTCAACCGGCTATGGTTTTCAACGGGGTAATTATCTTGTCGGGTTTGGCATTTCTTACAATCTTTTTGATCTGCGCAGGCGGCAATTAAAGTTGCGTACTCAAAAAGTGAGTACTGATTATGCGATGAAAAAGCTGGAAGAGCAACAGCAATTGCTTTCCATTAGCGCAAGCCAGGCCGATGTGGAAATGGAAACAGCAAGGCAGCGTTTGCAGGAGATTCCAAAACAATTAAAAGCAGCGAATGATGGTTACCGGCAAAAGTTATCGCTGTACAAAAATGGCCTCACTGATATTGTGGAACTTGATGCGGCGCTAAACATCCTGTACCGTGCCGAAACAGACTTTATGCAGGCAAAATACGATTACGCCAATGCGCTGTTCCAAAAGGCCATTACAGAAAACCAGGTAACTACAGTTTTAAACTTATTAAAATAAACAACTATGTCAATGGTCACATCCGCACTGAAAAGGCCTATCACCGTAGTGGTGATCACCATGAGCCTTTTGATATTTGCAGTGCTTAGTGCAATTAATATACCTATAGATATTTTCCCAAAGCTCAACCTTCCTACGATATATGTTATCGAATCATACGGCGGTATGTCGCCCCAGCAAATGGAGGGTTTTTTTGCCACGCGTTTACAGGATCAGTTCTTGTACGTAGACGGAATAAAAAACATCAGCAGTAAAAGCATACAGGGATTAACCATCATCAAGCTGTCCTTTTACGAAACAACCAACATGGCCGAAGCATCGGCACAGGTAGCGTTACAGGTAAATAGGGCGCAAAGTTTTTTTCCACCCGGCGCATTACCGCCACAGGTGATCCGGTTTGACGCATCGTCGCTGCCTGTTGGAGAATTGGTACTGGACAGTAAAAGCGAAAGCCTGAAAGATATTTACGATATGGCGGCTACGCGCATCAGGCCCATGTTTGCCACTATTCCCGGCTTATCAGCCCCTCCACCGTTTGGCTCGAACGCGAGATCGATCATTTTCAGTATCGATCCGAATAAGCTTCGAAGTTTTAACCTCACACCTGATGAGGTGGTTGACGCCTTATCTAAATACAACGTAATGTCGCCTTCGGGCAACCTCAGGCTTGGTAATACCATGTATTTAACTACTATGAATTCGCTGATCAACAACTCAGCCAACTTTGGAAATATTCCGGTAGTCACGAAAAATGGTGTTCCTGTTTATGTTAAGGATATAGCCAGAGTAACAGATGCTGCAGATATAACAGTGGATTACGCCCTTGTAAATGGCAAACGCTCGGTTTACATTCCCGTAGTTAAAACAGCTTCTGCCTCTACGTGGACCGTAGTTCAGGACCTGAAAAGCAAACTGCCTGAAATGCAGAATTTGCTGCCTGATGACATAAAAATATCCTACGAGTTCGATCAATCTGTTTTCGTGGTAAATGCCGTGAAAAGCCTGATGACCGAAGGCGGCCTCGGTGCATTGCTTACAGGCTTAATGGTGTTACTTTTCCTGAGAGATCTTAGAAGCAGTTTAATAGTAGTGATCACCATTCCCGTTTCAATATTAATCGGGGTTTTGTTGCTTAGCCTATACGGTCAAACCATTAATATCATGACCTTGAGCGGGCTGGCGCTGGCCATAGGAATATTAGTCGATCAGGCGACGGTGACGATTGAAAACATCCACCAGCACCTGGAGATGGGCAAATCCAAACGGCTTGCTATTTATGATGCCTGCGAAGAAATAGCCTTTCCGTTGTTATTGATTCTGCTTTGTATCCTTGCGGTGTTTGCCCCGTCCTTCCTGATGAACGGGGTGCCAAAGGCGATGTTTTTACCGCTGTCAATGGCAATCGGGCTAACTATGATCGTATCGTACGTTTTAGCGCAAACATTAGTGCCCATACTTAGTAATTGGATGATAAAAGCAGAACGCTACCAGGTTTATCACCATGGCAAAATACATGCACATGCCGGAGAATCATTAGACCGGCAGGAAGAAATACAGGTAAATAAGCATCGAGAGGAAGAAGAAAAGCATCCTGAAGAAAATGACTTTTTTGAGAAAGTAAAATCAAAGTTTATCGGAATAATAACCCGTTTAATGCCCCGAAAAAAGTTGCTTGTACCCATTTATCTGATAGCCGTAATAGTACTTGCAGGCGTTGGCTTTATTGTTATTGGGAAAGATATGATGCCTAAACTGAATAATGGAGAGTTCCAGGTACGCATAAAAGAACCGGAAGGCACAAGGCTTGAGCGCACTGAAGATAAGTTTAAACAAGTGCTCCAAATCATCGACCAAACGGTTAACCACCACGTAAAGATCACCTCGGGTTATATTGGTTTAGTGCCCAGCAGCTTTGGCAGCAGTAACCTCTATGTCTTTAATACGGGAACCCATGAGGCCGTATTACAGGTGAATCTTGACGAAAACTACAAGGTGAACATGGACGAGCTGAAAGATGCACTTCGCAAAAATATAGCGTATGCGTTGCCGGAAATGTCGGTGAGCTTTGAACCCATAGATATGACAGAAAAGATCATGAGCCAGGGTGCATCAACGCCCATACAGGTACAAGTCGCCGGCAAGGATATGAAGCAAATAGAAACCTATGGCAATAAAGTTTTGGCTAAATTGAAAGCTATCCCCTACCTGCGTGATGTACAGATAGATCAGCCTTTAAAATTCCCTGTGATCGCTATCACGCTCGATAGACTAAAGGTTTCGCAACTGGGATTGAACGTTAAGGATATTTCCCGCTCGGTAACGGCAAGTACATCATCCAGCCGCTTTACTGAGAAGAATTTATGGCTCGATGAAAAGAACTCGTACACCTACCAGGTGCAGGCGCAAATACCTGAATACGTAATGGCATCCATGGATGAGTTAAAAGAGATCCCGCTCGTTAAAGGTCAGAGCAGCCCTACCCTTGCCGACGTGGCCGATTTTAAAACGATCACTGCGCCAGGAGAATTTGACCGCACAGGTCCAAGGCGATTTATAACCATCAGTGCCAATATTTACAAAAAAGACCTGGGTACAGCTACCGATGCCGTTCAAAACGCAGTAAAATCGATAGGTGCACCGCCAAAAGGCCTGCTAGCACAAATTGGCGGCATGTCAAGTTTGCTTACAGACACTTTAACCAGTCTGCAAAATGGATTGATGTTCGCTGTGCTTGTCATATTTTTATTGTTAGCGGCGAATTACCAGTCGTTCAAAGTATCCATGACTGTTTTGTCGACTATTCCGGCGGTGATCCTGGGTTCAATTACGGCCTTGCTGCTCACAGGTTCAACACTTAACCTGCAATCGTACATGGGTATGATCATGTCGACAGGGGTATCAGTTGCGAATGCGATCCTAATCGTAACTAATGCAGAAAAGTTAAGGCTGGAATATAAAGATTCAAGTCGCGCAGCGATTACCAGCGCCTCTATCCGTTTACGGCCAATATTGATGACCAGCTTTGCAATGATAGCCGGCATGATCCCTATGGCCTCAGGCATGGGCGAAGCCGGAGAACAAACGGCTCCGCTCGGCCGCGCGGTTATCGGCGGCTTGTTTGCTTCAACGCTTGCCGCGTTATTTATTTTACCAATGGTATTTGCGTGGGTACAGGATAAGACCACCTACCTGGAACCGTCACTAATGCCGGAAGAATTATCCGAACCACCTCATTTAAATGTTCAAAAAAATGAAATATAAAAGTTATTCGTTAATAGCTGCGATAAGTTTATTCGCAGCCTGCTCAGGCAATCAAAAACCTGTTGATCTGACTACACAACCAAAAAAGGCGGCCGCTAAATATCAAATTGGCGACGTAACTGAAAAGGCACTGTCAAGTTCGGCACGCTTACCGGGTCAGCTGGTGCCTTTTAATGAGGTTAACCTGTTCCCAAAAGTCAATGGTTTTGTGAAGGAAATACTTGTTGACCGCGGCACCATGGTAAAAAAAGGGCAATTGCTCGTTACACTTGAAGCGCCCGAAATGGCAACACAACTGGAGGCGGCAAACTCACGTTACCTGCAAGCCAAAGAAAGCGCCCAGGCAAGCGCCGAAAAATATGATCGCTTAAAAGAAGCGGCCAAAGAGCCGGGCTCGGTTTCGCCATTAGATTTGGATAACGCCAGCGCAAAAATGAAAGCGGACCAGGCTTTAGCACAATCGGAGTTATCAAATGTAGGCTCTGTTAAGACAATGCAGGATTACCTCCGTATTTACGCACCTTTTGACGGCATGATCGTGCAGCGTAATGTTTCGCCGGGAGCGCTTGTTGCGCCAGGGAAGGCTACGGATCAGCCGATGCTTATCCTCCAGGATATTCATAAAATGCGGCTCACTGTATTTATTCCAGAAAATTATGTGGATAAGGTAGATCTGAATCAACCCGTGAGTTTTACCTTTAATGCTATACCGGGGCAGGCGCAAACTGCGAAGATCAGTCGTTCTGCCAATGCGCTTGGAAGCATGCGCTCGGAAGCAATTGAAATAGATGTGCCTAATAACAATGGACAGTTAAAACCCGGTATGTATGCGGAGGTGAAGATACCGATGCTTTCAGGGTCAAAATCCCTTCAGGTACCCAATAATGCAATTATCCGCTCTACCGAACGGGAGTATGTAATTACAGTAAGGCAAGGCAAAGCCAATCTTGTAGATATCAAGGAAGGGTTGGCAGGCAACGATTCCACCGAAGTATTTGGCGACCTGAACGCGAATGATAAAGTACTGCTCCATGCTTCAGATGAGATTAAGCAGGGAGACGATGTACAGTAAAATAATTAAGACATAATTAAAGTCTGTTTTACGCAATATATTCGATGAAGATATCCGTCGAATATATTGTGTAAATCTCAGGCAAAAAAAAGGATTTTTAAAATGCACTAAAAATTATCTTATCCAAACTTTTCAGTTCGATGTTTTTTACCGTCCCTGTGCCCTGAAAACCGAAACCCATGCCAACAATATTAACTTTCTCTGTTGGCGCCACCACTTCGTAAGCAAGCTTATTGTTCACATAGTACTGAATTTTACCGTGTGCACTTTTACAGTAAACTTGCACCCAATCGGAAAAATCGACGCCAAAGCCCGAAAAATCAGCGCTTTTTGCTGAGATTATCCATTTAATACTTATCAAGTTAAGATCAGATACACAACCTTTTATGGATAACGGAATAATAATGGGCCCAGTATCAGTAATGATCAATACCTGCGCAAACTGGCATGCAGCCGCCCCTTCTTTGTATTCGTTTTTCACTTTCACATTGAATGAAAAATCGGTTAGCGGAACTGGTGTAAAATTCCCTACGTTATAATATTTAATATAAGGGGGCTGGGGGCCCATAACAATATCCTTCTTGCGGATAGTATTAACAGGTAGTCGCAAAGCATCCTTATGAATAAATTCGGTTGAATTAAGATAAACCGGCATAGGCTTATTTTCAATAATGCCAAGCCAGCCTTCCGTCGGGATGATAAGCTTATGTTCTTTTACTATGTGGCGGCCGATGACCAGTTTTGCCTGGTAAAAGCCCGGCTCGTAATAAACGGAGCTATGTTTGTGCGATGTTTTATTCACTAACGTTGTAGTGGTTGGATCCCATGATTGCTGTATATAAATGGAATCATTCGGCGACTTTGATGCATCGTAATCAAAAATGACTGTATTTGGGATACCTTTTGCCAGGCGCCGGCTGCTGAATGTGTAATCGGAAGGATTGATTTTTATATCCGTTTTCCTTTTTTTATGAAATCCAAGCAAACCAATCAAAGCAAAAACAACTATAAAGCCCCCGATCTGTAAAAATAAACGCGACTGAGTTTTTGACTTAGGCCTTGAGGATTCCGCAGTTATAACAGCCTCTCTAACCGGGGCATTAAACTTCAAAAATGCCCGCCAGTTTTCGAACCCGGCAAACCTGGCTAATGTATCCAGTGTAGTTGTGCTGGGTAAATTATTATATTCAACCCTGCCCCACACTCTTTTTAACGTACTGGCACTTAATGATACTTTTGTTTTATCAAAGATCAGTTGGTTCAGGTTTTCAAAGTCTCTGCTTTGCCAGCCGGCCGCGTCACCCCATTCCAGTTGTTGTTCTATAACGGTCAATAGTTTTTTTATTTCAGGAGTATTCATTAAACGCGGTATTAATGCTTTATGTAGACTAACGATCCGTCATTTGTGTGACAGACGGATTTTTTAATTCGAAATGATAAAACGACCGCTGATCACCCTTCTCTGTAAATACCAGGTCGAATCCGAGTTTTTTTACAACATGAACTGATACGTCGTTCCGCGTATCAATAGCGGTAACAATACGTTTGATCTTGAGTTCATCAAATCCAAATCGAATAAAAGCCTGTCCTGTTTCAGTGGCAAATCCCCTGCCCCAATAGGGTGACGCTATATATAAACCCAAAGCAGCTTCGTTCTCAAAAACTCCGCCGTCCGATTTAAAATGCGGATAGGTCCCACACCTGCCTACGTAAGTATCTTCTGACTTAAAAACCGTCGCCCATATGGCCAAATTTCCTGGAACTGGCTCGAGCGCTGTTTTAAATCGTTGTTCAGCTTCTTCCCTGGTACGGGGCGTCCCTCCTACGTACTTCCGCACTTCGGGATCCATTTCCATAGCGCAGTAGGCATCCAGGTCGTCTGCGATGTGTTGTCTGAACAGCAGCCTTTCAGTTTCAATGATAATTTTATAATTCACTGATTAACAATATAATATAAGTTGAATAAAATTGAACTATAAATGAATTGCCATAAAAGGGTTCCGAAAGTAAGTTTACAGCTTAAAGTTAAATAACCGCTTTAGCAATTTAAAAAACCGGACTGCAATGTTTAAAAATTTTATAAAAATAGCCTGGCGAAATATTACCCGCCATAAAATACATGCAACAATTAACGTTACAGGGCTTGCTTTGGGCATCACCTGTTGCTTGTTTATTTTTCTTTGGGTACAGGATGAAAAAAGTGTCGATAAATTTCATGTAAATGAAAAAAATCTTTATGCTGTTTACCAGAACATAACCGCCGGTGGAAAAACTAATAGCACCTATACAACTCCCTTTAGATATGTTGATAACAAACCCGGCTTTTTATTGGAAGACGTTAAAAGTGTTGTGCCCGGGGTAAAGTATGCCGCATTTTATGCAACAGGGTATAACTTACCGTGGGGACATGCTGAAACTTTTCAGGTCGGCGAGAAAATAATAAAGCTGGAGGGCTCTCGTGCTGGAAGCGATTTTTTTAAACTGTTTAGCTATCCGCTGATAGCCGGTACTGCAGAAACAGCTTTAAAAGATGTAAACGGAATAGCTATTTCACGAAAAATGGCCGGCTTCTTTTTCGGAAGCCCAGAAAAAGCAATGGGAAGAACACTTCGTTTTGAAAACCGCGCAAATGTTATTGTCACTGCAGTTTTCGAAAACTTGCCACATGAAAGTTCCCTGAAATTTGACTATCTTTTTAATTGGGAGGCTCAAAAACATCTGCTGGAATGGGACTCGAATGATTTTGCTACTTATATACAACTTGCTGACAACGCTGATGTTAAAGACGTTGAAGCAAAGCTGAATGAACTTCTCCAATCGCGGGCAGCAAAAAGCGCCGGTATAACCCAGCAGTTGGCCCTGCAACGCTTCGGCGATCTATACTTACACAACATTTTTGTAAACGGCAAGCCCGAAGCCGGCCGGATCCAATATGTACGGATATTTAGCGGCGTGGCAATTTTTATCCTCATTATAGCTTGCATTAATTTCATGAACCTGGCTACGGCACGCGCTGTAAAGCGGGCAAAAGAAATTGGTTTGCGAAAAGTAGTGGGATCAACGCGCGGACAACTCATCATGCAATTTTTGAGCGAGGCGTTGTCGTTTGCTTTAATAGCCATGTTTATATCAATTTTGCTACTGTATTTGCTGTTGCCTGCATTCAATAATTTTACAGGCAAGCATATTGTTCCGCCAATTGCGCAGCCTATTTTCTGGCTTTCTCTATTATTGCTTGTTTTAATCACCGGATTGGTGGCGGGCTCCTACCCTGCACTATATCTTTCTGCCCTAAAACCGGTTCGGATCCTCAAGGGAATCATCCGGTTTTCGCAGGGTTCGGCGTTGTTCCGAAAAGGATTAACTGTCTTTCAGTTTGTACTTTCAATTGCCCTGATCATTGCCACAATAATTATTTCGAGACAGGTGGATTTTGTGCAGAACACTCATCTTGGGTTCGACCGCGAAAATCTGGTTTACATCCGGGTTGAAGGAGAATTGGCAAAAAGAGAAAAATATTTATTATTTAAAAATGAGGCATCCCGGTTGCCAGGGATTGCGATGATAGACCGCAGCACCGAGGCTCCTCATTCTATGGATTTTGTTGTGACCGATGATATCAACTGGCAGGGCAAAGAAAAGAACGCTTCTGTCGGATTTAAACCAGCCTCCGTGGGGTTTGATTTTATCAAGCTAATGAATCTGAAGATCGCCGAAGGCCGTGATTTTTCCCGCACGATCTCCAAAGATTCTGCTGACGCATTTATGGTCAACGAAGAAGCGGTAAAACAAATGGGTATGAAAGATCCCATTGGAAAATGGATATCTGCGTGGAAAAAGCGGGGCCACATTATTGCGATACTTAAAGATTATCATACCCAGTCGTTGCGCGAACCTATAAAACCCGTAGTTCTTGATGTAAAGGAAACTGAAAATTTCGGTTTAATAATGGCCCGTATCAAACCCGGCGAAACAAAAGATGCGCTGGCGAGCCTTTCCAAAGTTTATAAGGAAGTAAATCCTGCTTACCCTTTCAACTACCAGTTCGTTGATGAAGAATATAAAAAACTCTACAGCAGCGAACAGGTCATTTCAAAACTTACAATATTGTTCGCAACACTTGCTATTTTGATCTCATGTTTGGGCCTGTTTGGTTTGGTTATGTTCGCAGCCGAACAGCGCGTTAAAGAGATCAGTGTAAGAAAAGTGCTTGGAGCGTCATTAGTACAAATCGTGACCTTATTTTCAATGGACTTTCTCAAACTTGTCATGATAGCCTCTTTAATAGCTGCCCCGCTCTCCTGGTATTTTATGCATCAATGGCTACAGGATTTTGCTTACCGGATACCTATTTCATGGTGGATATTCCTTCTTGCGGCTGCTATATCATTAGTTATCGCTTTATTAACACTAAGCTACCAGGCCGTAAGATCAGGGCTTGCCAATCCGGTAAAAAGTTTACGTGCCGACTAAAAGGAGTGCACGAAACAGCAGCAGCCCAAAGCAAAGGCCGCAACAATTACTATAACAAGTTGATTGTTATTTTACGAAGATAGTTGAAATTCTGAATAGTGTTTTACTATTTTAACAAGGTCCTCCAGATCAAAAGGCTTAGGCAAAAATGCATCAGCTTTACATTTTGCGGCTATATCTGCCAAACCGCCAGATGCAGAAACCATAATCACAGGGATGTGCTTAGTACGATCATCAGACTTTAACGACAAGCACAATGTATTTCCATAGCCATCAGCTAACCTGTTATCCAGCAAAATAACTGAAGGTTGTTTTTCTAAAATATCCTCTACCGGCTCCAGATGCCGGGAGCCTGAAACGTTGTATCCCTCGTCAGCTAATATGTATTGGATCATGTCCAAAATATCTCTGTCATCCTCAATTACTACAACATTTTTGTTCATCAAAGCGCTTGTTTTATTATAAAAATAGTTAATTAGGTATTTTTAATTTGGTATTATTTCGACTATGGTTGTGTTAAAAAGTCAGGCATCATTATACAAATATAATATAAACCTTCACTTTTTTTAATAAATGCAAAATTAATATAAACAGTTGGTCACCAAAATTACATTAGCACTAATTTTTGTCATATAAATTGGGTGAATTCTGAATATTTACTCAAAATCAGCAAGGTTATCACATTCCTTATCCAAGCAAAAACATTTTTGATTTCTCAAACAATCATATCTATTACAGATGGTGTAGCAAGAAATCATTCGCCGCTGCCCGCATTATAAAACCGATCTAATAATTTAAACAATATTCACAGCTTCAGGCGCAAATCTGTATAAATAAGGCGCTCTGTGCGCACCGCCTGTCCATTTTTTTGCAACCCTTTCTAATATCCCCAGACTAAGCATTTTACGCTGAAAGGCCGGGCGAAGTAGTTTTTTACCCAATATAGTTTCATAAAGTTGTTGCAACTCGCCCATTGTAAAATCCTGTGGCAGCAGATTAAAACCAATTAGCCGGTGATCCAGGTTCGCCCGCAAAGCATCCAAAGCTTTGCTAACTATCTGGCCATGGTCCTGTATCAAAGCGGGTATATTGGTAAGATCGTACCAATCGCAACTATCAAATATTATTGCTGGCGTCGGTTTAGCCTTTGTAAAATCGACAAGGGCGTAATAGCCAACTGAAATGAACCGTTTCAATAGCCAGTGATCATCAGGCGGCGTGTATCCACTGGCCGCCATTACTTTGATAAACGGTTTGGGGTCAAAGCGGCTATAGTCACCAAATACATGAAATTGGTCCAGGAAAATATTGTCCAGGCCTGTTCGTTCAGATACCACACGCATGGCCGCGTTGTTTATATTTTCTGTTTCCTTAATAAATCCGCCGGGCAGTGCAAATAAACCGGTGCGTTTATATTCGATTAGCAGAACTTTCAACTGGTTTTCGTGAAAGCCAAAAATAACAGCGTCAATAGCAATACCTTTAAGGTAGCCATCCCCATCTTTAGCTGCTTCTTCGGCGCGATGCTGGTCCATTGTGAAAAATTGTGCGGCAAGTAACAAAAAAATTGTTAATCCCGGAATAACTTTTTATTATTGTAGCATAATGTTACAATAGAGTGAGCAGTTGAGAAGGTTGATTGTGTGAATGGTTGTTATAACGGCAATTTAGCCCTCAAAACTGAAAGCATGTAAAACACCATCAACCCAATCAACTACTCACCAAATCAACTAATTTAAACCAATTTATATGAAATCATTATTCTCATTTTTATTGCTTGCAGCAGTTTTTAGCAGTCCGGCAATTGCACAGGAAAACCTGCAGGTAAAAACAGTAAATGGAACTGTAGAAGGTACTTTTAATTCAAGTACCAACATCAGGAGTTTCAAGGGCATTCCATTTGCCGCGCCGCCGGTAGGCGATCTCCGTTGGAAAGAACCCCAGCCGGTTGCAAACTGGACTGGCGTACGTAAGGCCGATCATTTTGGCAATAACCCGATGCAGAAAAAAGTTTTTGGCGATATGGGTTTCCGTTCAGCAGGAATGAGCGAAGATTGTCTGTACCTGAATGTTTGGACGCCTGCAAAATCAGCCAACGAAAAATTACCGGTGCTGGTATACTTTTTTGGCGGTGGCTTTGTAGCCGGCGACGGTTCTGAAGCCCGTTATGACGGCGAAAGCATGGCACAAAAAGGAATAGTGTCACTTACAATAACTTACCGGTTGGGCGTTTTTGGTTTCCTTTCGCACCCTGACCTTACTAAAGAATCCCCTCATCATGCTTCAGGCAATTATGGCTTACTTGATCAAAACGCGGCTTTGTTATGGGTAAAAGCTAACATTGCAGCTTTTGGTGGTGATCCTGATAAAATAACTATTGCCGGTGAATCTGCAGGGTCAATCGCAGTTTCTTCGCAAATGGCTTCGCCCCTTTCCAGAAATTTGATTGCCGGGGCTATCGGCGAAAGCGGCGCCATGATCTATCCCACCCTACCCGCAGTCCCGTTGGCTGATGGCGAAAAAAACGGTGCTAAATTTGCAGATATGGAAGGCGCGAAATCAATAGCAGACTTGCGTGCAATACCTGCAGATAAACTGCTTGAAGATGCTGCAAAACCCAACATGCCGGGTGGGCTGCCAGGGTTGGTTGAAACCGTTGACGGTTATTTCTTACCGAAACCAATTGTTGCGATATTTGAAGCCGGTGAGCAGGCACATGTTCCTTTATTAGTGGGTTGGAACTCGGCCGAAGTACCATACCAATTCATAATGGCGGGAACACCCTTAACCCAGGACAATTACACTAAGAAAGTAAAAGAGCTTTACCCAAATGATTCAGAGGAAGTATTGAAGTTGTATCCAGCTTCAACAGATGATGAAATGCTTAAATCGGCAACTGCTTTAGCAAGCGACAGGTTTATTGTTTACAGCACCTGGAAATGGGCTGACCTGCAAGCAAAAACCGGGCAGCATGACGTGTACCGTTATATGTTTTCTCGCGTTAGGCCACCAATGACTGCTGCTATGGGCAATGCTACCCCGGGCTTAGCAGGAGGCGTAATAAAGGGGACCGGTGCACCTGTTAAAACACCGCCGCCGGTTGGCGCCCCTCATGCTTCGGAAATAGAATATGCTATGGGTAACCTGGCATCGAACAAAACTTATGCATGGACATCTGATGACTATAAAGTATCAGCAACTATGGAAGAATATTTTGCCAATTTCATAAAGACCGGCAACCCCAACGGTAAAGGCCTACCAAAATGGAATCCACTTGCAAAAGGCGGTACTATTAACTATATAAATATCAACGTAGACACCAAACTTGAAACCGAAACTACACGCGCGCGGTATTTGTTTTTGGATAA
>Ga0206898_10026_pt1 | contig 44164 bp, 45 predicted proteins | sample Alteio_BWOrgHeat_50_FD_153237 | JGI IMG/M metagenome (GOLD analysis project Ga0206898, IMG submission 153237) | Enriched cells from forest soil in Barre Woods Harvard Forest LTER site, Petersham, Massachusetts, United States -... | ecosystem: Environmental > Terrestrial > Soil > Temperate forest >...
GCCAGCCATGCCAGTGGAGAAAAGCAAATAGTGTTTAAAACAGCGGAGCCAGGTTTTGAAACTGAAGATGCGATGAAGAGGTTAATTGAGTGGTATCATTCTGATACAGATACTCTGCCCATAGTAAAATCTGCTTTATTTGTTTACGATTTTCTAAGTATCCATCCATTTCAAGATGGAAATGGTCGCTTGAGTAGACTATTGGGAACGCTGTTGCTATTGAAGCACGGATACTCCTGGATTCAATATGTAAGCTTTGAACATGAAATTGAAAACAGAAAGGCAGAGTATTACAAAGTATTGATGCAAACTCAACGACAAAGACCTGGAGAAGCAGTTGATAATTGGCTTATTTTCTTCCTTGACTGTCTGATGAATATTCAAGGGCAGTTGATGGAGAAATTAAAAACAAAAGTAATTTCTTCGCAGTTAGGACCAAAGGAAAGGAATATCTTAGCAATTATTGAGAATCATCCAGGTAGCAAGTCAAGTGAAATTGCAAAAAAATTAAATCTTCCGTTATCAACAGTTAAAAAGATACTTACTGCAATGGTCGAGACCAGAATGATTCAAAAAAATGGCGCAGGTGCAGGTACAAGCTATGTCGTTGAAGCGAACAATCCTATAAAAACAGGATTAATGTTTCAGCTAACGGATGCATTAAGGACGAAGGAGTTTAACTTGAGAAATACGAATACCTTTGTCGAAATAAATAAAATCATCTTGACACCATTATTTTCCTGGGTTAAACCAGACGAATGGTCAGCAATGTTGCTTAATCAAGGTCTTGGTTTTAGAATTAACGGATATTCAGCCTCAGGGAAGTCATTCAGTTATCAATACTCTCTGATAGCATTTAATAATCCGCATCTGTTTCAACCTGTATTCACACTGACACGGCCAATTAATGCCCCATTCAGCATTGAAGAAAAACCTAACCTTAATGACTACCCGATGAGAATTGTCTTCGAACTTTTTGGCTCGGTTCCTAAATTCGAATTTGAAGTAATGTTTGTCTATGATGAGATGAGTTAGGCAATTTCTTTTGACTAACGGTATTGACTAACGGTATTTGCTATTTTTTGCCTGATTTTCCCCCTATTTGTGTATTCAGGCCAGGTTCTTGCCTATACAAAAATGCTGGGACAATTGCTGGATGCAGGAAATACTACCACGCTTTCGCATTACCTCGATTTGTTAGACACTGCGGGTCTCCTGGCCGGTATTGAAAAATATTCGCCCAATGAAATACGTATCCGCTCATCCAGTCCCAAGTTTCAGGTACATAATACGGCACTGATCAGTGCCCAGCGCAACGAAATCTTTGCCGAAATCACCAAGCAACCCGAGGAATGGGGAAGGATGGTGGAATCGGCTGTAGGCGCTCACCTGCTGAATCATTCCCTCACACAGCATTTCAAGTTACACTACTGGAGGCACCGGAACGACGAGATTGATTTTGTAATCGAGAAGCGAGGCAAGCTTGTGGGTCTTGAAATAAAAAGTGGAGTTTCTCACAAAGCCTCCGGGATGCAAGCATTCAAGAAGGATTTCAACCCGCATAAAATCCTGTTGATTGGTGATGCTGGATTGCCCTGGCAGGATTTTTTGAAGATTGATCCGAGTGGGTTGTTTGATTGAATTCCGGGAAGTTGATATCAGAATACAGGATTTTGTCCGTTATTAAGGAATCAGAATGGAACTCTATTCCCTGACTTAGCTTATTATCTTATTAATATGACATGCATCCGATGAAATCAATGAGCAAGATCATTATCCAGTTCTCATCTTCTATAGTTCTTATTCTCGTTGCAATTCTTGTAGCGTATTTCAAGTTTTTACCGACAAAGCGACCAGAGCACTGCATTGAAATCATTTATCCTGGGGATGAAGAAAGATACCCAGATGGGAGAGGGTTCATTGTTCCCGTGGAGAGGACTTATATTCTTTCATCTATTTCTGACTCCAATAAGCGAGTTCTGTCTCGACTCACTCAGAAGCTTTCCTGCTTGAAAGTCGATAATGACAAGGAAACCACACTTCGTGTTCGGATTAATGATAAGACTTCCTGGCAGGATTATATTAATTTTCTCGATGTCTGTATGAAAGATCCGACTGTAGTTCAGTTATTCAATAATGATATTTGGGTTCATGTTTGCGATTCAAGGGAGGTTCGATCTAACAAACGGAAGGTTCCTGGTCCAGTCCTTTAAAAAGGGACTGACTTGCCTATCTTCATAAGATCTTTGAATGCAAGATTAAGTTGATTGGAATGAATCCCTGGAATTCAATATCAGAATGCTCAAACCTGCCCTCCTTGAATTAATGCATACAACAGAGATAGACCCTGCTTGTTTTTATACCTTCAATAAGGACATTGTCGTATTTTTGGTGTGTACGGATATTATCCGTACCTTTGGAAGAAGATATATATACCAGTTATTATGAAAGCGATAGAGAAAACACGTTTTGATGCAAGACTTCCAGTTGAGCAGAAGGAATTATTTGAATATGCTGCCGCCCTGGGTGGATTCAGATCCCTTACAGATTTCATCATTTACTCGGTGCAACAGCAGACTACTCTGATTGTGGAGAAACACAACACTATTTTGGCTTCAAAGAAGGATCAGAAGATCTTTTTTGATTCTATTATGCATCCTGCGAAACCCAATGCCAGACTTAAAAAGGCCGCTCAACGTTACAACAGAGAAACGGCAAAAAAATGAGTCACCCAACCGTTGTTCTAAAAGCTTTCCACAAGAAGGAACGTTTCAGTTGCGGCAAACCTCTTCTTGACAATTACCTTCACAAGCAAGCGAAACAAGATGTCAAAAAAAAACTTTCGGGATGCTTTGTTTTGGCTGATGATTCTAATAAAGTTCTGGGGTACTATACACTCTCAAATGCTTCTATTCAGCGGGCATTGCTTCCGGAGGAAGTAATAAAACGGCTTCCACCTTCCTATCAGAATCTTCCGGCTATATTACTGGGAAGACTTGCCATTGATTTGTCTTGTAAAGGAAAAGGATTTGGAGAATTACTATTGATGGATGCATTAAAAAGATGTTATGACTCATCCTTACGAATAGGCTCAATGGCAGTAATTGTCGATCCGCTCGATACGGATGCTGTTAATTTCTACCAGAAATATGGCTTTATTCTCCTTCCTGACAGTAAAAAAATGTTCATTGCTATGGATACGCTTTCCGGATTATTTCCAGTTACATCAGAATAAATATTTAATTCACATAAACCATAGAATCCGGTAACGAGTCCGGTCAACTGTTCCCGGGGATTTCTAAGGTTATTTGACAGAAACATACCCTCGGAACTAAGTGGCATTGCCGCCGTTTCTCGCTTTTTTATGCCCAAATGTCAGTTGAATTCCTGCTTGCCTGCAACCTGCAAAGAAAAAATGAGTAAAGCTTAAACAATTTCAGCAACACCAGTTGCTTTCACTAGCGTCAATTACTCAGTCAAATCTGTGATCTGCTCATTTGTTAGTTGAATTACGCATGACTTCTAGTAATTTGGACCGGCTTCATCATGCAAAGCTGATTCAGCCTTTACACCTAAATGTTCAGTTATATGTCATCACATTGTTTCAGGAATAGCACATTCAAACGAATTGTATTCATAATTAGTATGGTTGTTCTGTTTGCTTCAACACCCGCGCAGAATCCAATTGTTACGGAAAATTTGCTCACGGGCGACCCGAGCTGGGAAATACCAAACAATATAAACGCCAATGCCGCCAATCACGAAATTGAAGGCTATGTTACATCGGTAAGCGTCAAATCAGGCGACCCTATTACCTATTGTGTCCGTACACCATATAACTACACCGTCAACGTGTACCGCATGGGATGGTACGGAGGCACCGGAGCCCGTAATGTATATCAGGTTGCTATACAAGCTCCAAGAATCCAGCCGTCGGCTACGACTGATGCGTTTTCTGGTTTGATTGAATGTAACTGGACTCCGGAGGCTCCAATATCCACCCAGGGATGGTTAAGCGGAGTGTATCTGATCAAACTTACAACCCTGTGGAAAACACCTAAGAGCTGTCAGTTGATAGTGGTGGTCAGGGACGATATCCGATCAACAGATTTTTTATTTCAAACAAACCCAACAACCTACCAGGCATATAACAACTGGGGGGAGATAGGGACGGACGGGATGTCATTGTACGGTTATAAGAATCTTTCAGCTGTCAGCATAAACAGTGCCGTAACTGTTTCCTTTGACAGGCCTTATGCATCGGATATCTATACAGCTCCTGCCTTTAATGGGCAAAGAACCGCCGACCAATCCCTGCGACGTTTTCTGAAAGAGGAATACCCTATGCTGCGGTACATGGAAAAGAATGGAAACGATGTGAGTTATACCACCGATCTGGATGTTGGACTGAACCAAAATACCTTGCTCAATCACAAAGCGATACTTATCATCGGGCATGGAGAGTATTGGAATATGGCTACCCGAACCAATCTGGAATATGCACGGGACCACTATGTGAATCTCGCTTTTTTATGCGGGAATACTGGCTATTGGCAAGTGCGTTACGGTCCCAATGCCCAACCTACACCTATTCCTAACAGAAGGATTACCAGCTGGAAGGAATCTGCGCTTTATGGGAATTCAACAGGTGTAGTTCCGGAGGCAAATAATCCGGATCCTTTTAAAATTTCAATGCCTTTGCTTACTACAACAAAATTCAGGGATCCTATTGTTAATAAGCCTGAAAATGCTTTAATAGGTGTGATGTTCGATGATTCGTTAGGGTCAGATGGCTTTGAGTTGCCTATGGTATTGAATAGTGCGGCCATCAGCGCAGGTACTCCCTTGCTGGAGGGGGTGATCTTTACAACACCCACTTACACAACGACAACAACATGGAATGGTGCGGGAATGCTTGGATTCGAAGTAGATGCTTTTGTTGCACCCTCCACTGGCAAAACCAGTTGCATTCAAACGCTGTCTTCCAGTCCCTGGAACGCTACGCAGCCGACACGTAACGGTATCGCCCACTCCACTATTTATCGCCCACCCAATAACAGCGGAGGAACAGTATTTGCGGCAGGAACGATTTTATGGTCCTGGGCCTTAGATGATTTCGGATCGTCCAGGGCTATGGGCAACTCAACAGCGAGCTATAAGGATACTGTTATAATTGGGATCACGAACAATCTGTTGCAATGGTTCAGGAAAACCCCTTCCGCTCCAACTTCCAAGGCCTGTTTCATGCCTTCTTTTACACGGGCAGACCTTGTAGCTGAAGAATCGGCAAGCGGAAATTGGGATGTGGCCCTGAGCACAGGAACCAATTTCCTGGCACAACCTTCTCCCTGGCTCAGTGCCTGGAAAACCCCGGGCAGTAGCTATAACTTTATGGCTGGTGATTTTAACGGAGATGGGAAAATGGATGCATTGGCCCAACAAGTAGGAATCCCTGGTAATTGGTCTGTTGCATTAAACAATGGAGCTGCTTTTCTACCTACAGCCTCTTCCTGGTTAATCGGATGGCCGACTTCAAGCACCGCCTTTAACGTGTTGATAGGGGATGTGAATGGTGATGGAATGGCAGACCTCATTACCAAAGAATCTGTAGGGAGTTGGTATGTTGCTTTGAGCAATGGAAGCAGCTTTACCTATCAGCCGAGCTGGCTTTCGGGGTGGGCAATAACAAGTAGTGCCTACAACCTCCTGACAGGGGATTTTAACGGAGATGGTAAAACGGATATCCTAGCAAAGGAGCAGACCACTGGTACTTGGTATGTGGCTCTAAGCAATGGATCCTCTTTTGTCGCTCAGCCCAGTAGCTGGATCACAGGATTTGCCATTAACAGCAGTCTTTACAACTTGATGGTTGCTGATGTGAATGGAGATGGAAGGGATGACCTTATTGCTAAGGAAACCAATACAGGGACCTGGCATGTAGCACTAAGCACCGGGACCAGCTTCATAAATCAGCCAAACTGGCTTACCGGATGGGCTAATGTAAGTAGTGCTTATAACCTCCTGGTGGGGGACTTCAACAGGGATGGAAAAGCGGATCTACTTGCAAAGGAACAGACCACTGGAACCTGGTATGTAGCTTTAAGTAATGGAGCCCAATTTGTTCCACAACCCTTTCCGTGGCTTACGGGCTGGTGTATAAACAGTTCCTTGTTCAACATTTTTGACGGAGATTGTGACGGGCAATAAAGCTCACTGCAAACAGGAACTCACTTGGTGAATCGCTAAAAATTAATTAGTTAAAATATTCGGTATGAGAAATTATTTTCTATTTGTGGCACTGGTGTTTTGTACAGTTAATCCATACATGATCCAAAGCCAGACAACTGCTTCAAACTACCTTGTCTCAACAAATGGGGGCAATACTGCCGGAGCTGAATTGAAATCAACGTTAGATAACAAGCTCACGGTGCTTGATCAGCGCATTGATAATGCTGGGGCCGCTCCCCAGCTGGAAGAACTTACTTTGGTTAAAGGTAGATTATTTGGCACCACAGAAAAGGGAGGAGCGAATAATTTGGGTTCCTTATTCGAACTGAACCCGGACGATGGAATTGTAAAGAAAGGCATTGACTTTCAATGCACTGTAAACGGGACTTTTCCCTGCGGAAAGTTGACATCTCTCGGCTCTAAACTTTATGGTATGACCCGCTATGGTGGAAAGTACAATATGGGAACCCTTTTCGAATTTGATCCAGCAACTGGAAGCCTTACGACAAAAATAGATTTTTCAGGTTTTTCGAACGGAGCTTATCCATACGGTTCATTAACAGCTGTTGGAACAATTCTTTTCGGAATGACCGAAAACGGAGGTGAGAATGGCATGGGAGTTTTGTTTGAATTCCATATAGAAGAGCAAGCATTGGTGAAGAAAATTGATTTTGCCGGAGCATCCAACGGGGCGTTCCCCTATGGTTCTCTAACTTCCAATGGCGACTTGCTTTATGGAATGAGTGCCTACGGAGGAATCAATAATGAAGGTGTTCTGTTTGAATACAACCCATTAACCAGTATTCTTACTAAACTGGCGGACTTCAGTGCTGAACATGACGGAAGCATCCCGATGGGCAGCCTAACCAGTGTCGGTTCTGAATTATATGGGACAACCTTCAAAGGTGGGCGATATGGTAAGGGGATCTTGTTTGTGTATAAACCTCAGGAATCAGGAGAAAAACTAATCAAGAAAATTGACTTTAACGCAGGGGAGGGGAGCTATCCTATGGGCTCGCTTATATATACTGCTGATCATGTTTTGCTGGGTATGACTTCTTCCGGCGGAAAAAACAACCTGGGAACAGTCTATGAATACTCGATAATCAGCGAGATACTTTCTTTGGAATTTGATTTTAATGCGATGCCCGCAAGCAAGCCAATATGTAGTCAATTGATAACTGAACGCCAGGTATCCGGACAGAGTGCTGTACCCTTAATCCCCGCTTCCGCATGTACAGCGCTCGTATATCCCAATCCATCTTCGGGTTGCTTTAGCATTGTTCCCGATGGGGATTTGCTATTGGTTACTTTGACCAATGCACTGGGCCAGCAAGAGATATTCCTAAGTAAGGAAATTTATACTTCGTTCAGAGGGCTTGTTACAATGGAGATTGAGACAACCAAAGGTATTGTTGTCAAAAAACTGGAAGTAAGATAAAACAGTTCTGTTAGTAAGGATGAGAACCTAGTGGAATGTTGGTGGGTTAATTTTAATTCCGTTACTGCCAAAAATAGTTAGTATTTACTTTCCGGGACAATGGGGTATAATAAGCAACTTGAATCAAAACCGGTCGGCCCGGATTTGCGAGTTGAAAATGTGAAGGGTAATCCGTGCCTGGTTTTAGAATGACTACTAGGTTGAATTGGTTTCAGGGATTTTAAATCCCAATTATTCAAATCTCCAGGAGGGAAGAGGACGGAAGAAATGCACGGATACTCCGGACACAAGACTAAGCTGCATATCCGCGCATACCGAGAATTTTATTTGCCGCAGCACCTATACCTATTATGGTTGCGATAAAGTCGCCAGCAAATTTTCCAAATTGTCCATTTACATTTTAAATCCTTCTGTAATCCCATTTCAATCATTTTCTCCAATCGGACAAGCGAGTCCTTATAAATAGTAATATTCACTTTTATAATACCGTTTTGTTCATTAAAAGGTTACTCCAACTTTCAAAACTAAATGTGTGAATTACGTAACTAACTTATAAAATTCTGCAATTGATTCACTTTTATTAAGACGAATTTTACGACCAATAAGCATCTACATGGAAAATTTCAATTAAAAAATAAAACGTAATATGTTAACTAAAAGAAAGCACCATGTTGTTATTGAAGAGTTGGTAAAACTTATAAAAGAAAATAATTGGGCAAGCGATTTTGAAACTGCTATAAAAAGCGCGCGCAGCATGAAATTGCCACTTATAGAGAATGTGTCAACATTGGATCAGTATTTAGATTGGATGAATGAGTTTTTATATTGGATTCCTCAGGAAGATTCTTCCGGAGGATGTGTAAATGATCATTTAAGTGCTTCCTATTTTATTGCTGATCAAGAACCACTTTTGTCCTTACAAAATAAAGTAATTGCTTATGACAAAGCAGTTGCACTTACACCATTTTCAAAATGGTTGGTTGATTATGCCAATGCTCTCGGTGCATTTCTGGATACACCGGAGTCCTTAACTAAGGAATCAGAGCAAACATTTTATGATACATTGTCTTATAACATGCACGAATATTCTAAGCCTCATGGCGGGTGGAAAACATTTAATCAGATTTTCGCAAGACATTTTAAACCTGGTTATCGTCCTATAGCTGCCATATCGGATCAATCCGTTATTGTCATGCCCGCAGATTCTACCTTTGCAGGTCAATGGGAGATCAGAAAAGATTCCAGTGTTACGGTTAAAAACCTGAATTGGAAAATTAGTGAGTTATTAGAAGGGAGTCCTTACCAAAAACGATTTGAAAATGGGATGTTTATGCACTCCTATTTAAGTCCTTTAGATTATCATCGCCAACACGCGCCAATTGGAGGAAAAATTTTAGAGGCGCGCATTATTCATGGACAGGTATATCAGGATGTAAAAGTAAAGGTGCAGGAAAAAAATCCGGAGATGCACAAGTTGGAACTTAAGAGGGTTTACGAAGATTTTGATACAACAGGATACCAGTTTGCACAAACAAGAGGATTAATTGTACTCGACACACCGATCGGTTTAGTAGCAGTTTTACCAATTGGTATGTCACAAGTGTCTTCTGTAATTATTACAGCTGAAGTAGGAGTAACGGTTCGCAAAGGCGAAGAGTTGTCATATTTTCAATTTGGGGGTTCTGATATTATCTTGTTATTTGAAGCATCAAGTAATGTTAGTTTATCAGCACAACCAACCGTACATTATAAGATGGGAACCAAGATTGGCATCGCCTATCCTGCTATTTAATAGAAGTGCATGTTAAAAGCAAAAATCAAAGACTGGTTAAAGAGGTATTTACCAGCTGAAATTTTTGGAACGGTAACTGCCCTGGTCTCTGCAAGTTTGGCTCATCTTTTTTCTTCCAACCTTGTTATTATCGCCTACGCAGGTTCATTAGGAGAAGCAATTGGTTTTTACTCAACTGTTTTTACTCAGCATATAATTGGTGTAAATAGAAAAAACAGGTCCCAACAGAAAGTCTTTTCGATTTCAGATTTCACTAAAATCATCGGTACCATTATCTTGGAATTTGGCCCGGCCGGCCTTCTTGACGGATTAGTTTTGCGTCCATTTTTTATGTATGTATTTCCTTGTATTTTTAAAAATTTCACGCTAGGAATTCTTGTAGGAAAATTTGCAGGCGATCTTACCTTCTATCTCATTGTGATACTTGGTTATGAAATTAAAAAACGTAATTTGAATACAAATAGAAACAAGCATGAAGCCTAAAGGTAACTTTAATGAAATAAATGATATGGGCCTGACTCAGGTAATGGACGAGGCCGCTAAACTTGGGTTTTATACTGGAAATCCTGAATGGACAAATCTTGGACAAGGAGAACCGGAAATTGGGAAATTAGCAGGGGGTGCTGAACGAATTAAATCTTTTGGAATATGATACCCAAAGGAAAGTTATTAATTATAGGAGGTCACGAAGATAAAGGTGCGGAAGTTGCAGGTGAAAATCTAACCATCCATGTAAAAAAAGAGACAACATCTCATTTTGAAATTTTAGGCTTGCTTATTTCGAAAATTCCTAGAACGCATCATATTATTGAGGTTATTGCGTCTGCCTCTTCTATTCCACAAGAAATGGAAAACTTGTATGTCGATTCATTTAAAAAAGAAGGCTTTACTCAGGTTGGAATTATACAGTTGAAACATCCTAAAGATCCTTCTGATCTGAGTTTGATTAAAAGGATACAGGAATCGCATGCGGTTTTTTTTACAGGTGGAGATCAATCCCAACTTGTTTCAATACTTGCAGAAACAGAACTATTAAAGGTTATCCGAAACAAGTACCATTCAGATAAACATTTTATTGTTGCCGGAACGAGTGCCGGAGCCATGGCAATGCCGGAAATAATTATTACGAGAGGCTTGATCAGGGAGGCTCTTTACAGCAAAGATATTGAAATTGAAAAAGGATTTGACCTGATACAAGATGTTATTGTTGATACACATTTTATTAAAAGGGGGCGTTTTGCAAGATTAGCACACGCAGTTGCCTTAAATCCTAAATGCCTTGGAATTGGATTGGGAGAAAACACGGCCTTAATTATTTCCGAAGGAAATATTGCCAAATGTTTGGGTTCAGGAATGATTATTCTCATCGATGGAAGAAAAATGGGTATCACAAATATTAATGAGGCAGTAGATGATACGCCTATCATAATTGAGAATTTAAAAATTAGTATAATTGCCGAAGGATCCAGTTATTTACTTAAGGAAAGAAAATTTCTCAAAAGTTAAAAAGAATTCTATTTTAGTTTTCCTTGGACATTGGTTTAGCCGGTCTGCGCGGATTTGTCGGATTGGAAGTGTGAGTGGTAATCCGTGCCTGTTTTCAAAATGCCTGCAAGGTTGAGTTAATTCCGGAGATTTTAAATCCCCAATTTTAAGCTTAACAGGAGTGATGGGAGAGTAAGAATGGCACGGATACTCCGCACACACTATTAAGCTGCATATCCGCAGGGACCGATAAATGGACATCGTAAAATCTCACTGGAGTCTTTTTCAAATGCTCATCGTTTTCTTTACATGTCTGAGAAATTCCTTCTTGGCATTCGAATACTTCATTCCAAACAATGCAATGGATTCAAGTATAGGCCTTAAGTCCAGCCCTTTTTTAGTAAGCTCATATTTTTTCCGTTTTGCTGTACCTGTAAAGGTGATGAGCCCGTCTTCCGTCAGTTTAATCAATCTGTCGTTCAGTATGTTTGTGGAAATGCCTTCTCCTGAACTTAAAAATTCATTATAACTTGTTTTTCCAAGGTAAAGCATGTCCCTGATGATAAGCAGGGACCATTTGTCGCCTACCAGATCCATAGTACAAGCAATAGGGCATTCCGACCGTATTTCAGTGGTTTCGTGGACTTGCTTTTTCATTAACACAAAAGTAACCAAAATAATTACTTAAACTTGCAAAATGCAAGTTTAACTTAATACCTTTGTTGACATAAACTAAAAAATTGAAAATATGGAAGCGAAACATGTAATCGTGAAATCGGTACTGGATGCCTGGAATTCAAGAATTGAGGCAGCTAATAAGCTATTCGAATCGTTTACAGATGAGGACCTGCAAAAGGAGGTTTCTCCAGGCAGAAACAGGGGTGTTTATTTGTTAGGGCATTTGGCTTTGGTACACGACAAAATGCTCCCCTTGTTAAATTTTGAAGCGCAGCAATACGCACACCTGGAAGAGGCATTTTTGAACAAACCTGATAAGTCTGTGGAATTACCTGCAGTAAAAGAAGTAAGAGCCATCTGGAAAAATGCAAATGCTAAATTGTCAGAGCACTTCAATAAATTAAGTCCCGAGGAATGGTTTCAGAAGCACAGTGCTGTATCCGCAGAAGATTTTGTGAAAGAACCACATAGAAACAGACTCAACGTGGTTATGGGCCGTATCAACCATATGCAGTATCATATAGGGCAGGTAGCGCTCATAAAAAAGTAACACACGAAGTCTTTTTAAATGAATGTGGGGAATTTATCCGAAAAAACATAACCAATGGCAGAAGAAAAAAAGGAAAAATGGTTGAATTATCTTTCTCTAACTACAGTTTTGTTTGCCGTTTTTGCCACGCTGAGCACCTTTAAAGGTGGGGGATATAGCACCAAGTCGCTGTTGAGCCAGAGCAAGGCAAGTGATGCCTGGGCATTTTATCAGGCAAAAAGTATTAAGGGCTATATCTACGAGATGCAAAAGGAGAATCTGGAATTGCAGCTGGATAATCCGGCGCTTACTGTAAGAAAGGAGGAGCTTCAGAAAAAGTTGGATAAGTATACCGCGCAGATCAGCAAATATGCTTCAGAAAAAGAACAGATCAGCGCCGAAGCCAAGAGCTATGAGGCGACGAGGGATGAATCAAAAGGACATTCCGAAAAATTCGGCATTGCTGTTATCTTTTTGCAGGTCTCCATTCTCCTGGCTTCTATTGCTGCTCTTGCCAAAAAGAAGATACTCTGGCTACTAAGTATTGGGGTTGGGGTATTTGGCTTTATTTATTTCCTGAATGGTTTCTTTGTGTTCTTCTGATAAAAATGCTTTGTATTCACCAGGAAATCAACCGGAACGCAGACAGACATCCGGATTTTCTGTGTTCCCGGACCTATTGCCTAGTCGTGGGCGCACAATAAAAACTAACATACAAACAGTATAAATAGTTAAAGGAAAAACAACATGAGAAAACTAATATTCTTCATGCACACATCACTCGACGGTTTTGTGGCAGGACTTAAGGGAGAGATGAACTGGATAAACCTGGACGAAGCCCTATTCGACTTTGTTGGCACGATGACAGACAAATCCGATACAGCACTTTATGGACGAGTGACGTATGAAATGATGCAAAGTTACTGGCCCAAAGCAGGGGAACAACCTAACGCCTCCAAGCACGACAAAGAACATTCCGCTTGGTACAACACCGTATCTAAAGTGGTATTGTCAAAGACCATGAGCGAAAAAGGGCTTGTCAACACCAAAGTTATAAGCGACCAACTTGCAGACAACATCAATAAAATAAAAAAACAAGACGGAAAGAATATTCTGATTTTCGGAAGTCCGAGGGCTTCGCAATCACTTCTAAGTCAAGGTTTGATTGACGAGTTTTGGTTGTTTGTTAATCCTGTTTTACTCGGACAGGGTATTCCATTATTTAAAGGGATTACCGAAATGACCAAGCTGAAACTGGTAGAATCGAAAACCTTTCCTTGCGGAGTAATCGCACTTCACTACGAAACAAAACGCAATTAGTAAAATACGACCTTCTTTACCTGGTTTTCACTACCCTTGCTGAGCTGAACGGTATACATGCCGGCAGGGAGGCTGTTGCGTGAAACATAAGTGTTCTCATCGGTCAACTGCTGAGTCCTGACTTCTTGTCCCAGTGCATTGTAAACACGCAATACCCAGTTAATGCTTCCGGGCGAGGTAACGCGGATCTCAAACCCTTCGTTTGCGGGATTTGGGAAGAGTGTCCAGGAGCTGGCTTCGGGTGTGATTTCAGAAATGCCTGTTAAAACATTCAGATGATATTGTGAAAAGAATCTCCAGATCTCCCAGCTGGCGTTGAAATCGCGGTTGGTATTGCCATTGGAGGTATTCACGGGAGCGTCGGGCCAGGCGTGTCCTCCCCCGATCACTTTATAAAGCTCCACCGAGCTTCCTTGTCTTCCATTGCTGTAGACCTGATGCTCTACCGTGCAGCCATCGGTGGTGTTGGTGTTTGGTAATTGCGTGACTACCGGAGTGACCGTGGCATGATCATACACTACCCAATGATGGACAAGCGTATCAATATGAATGGAGGCTACGATGCCTCCGTTACCGGGATAGGATACCACCGGGTCAGTTGTTCCGTGAATCTCCATGACGGGAGTGGGATGTGTTGCGTTGCAGGCAGCGTAATGGCTGGCAATCATGCTTCCGCTGACAGAGGCGATGGCTGCAATGCGGCCGTCCAGGAAACAGGCCAGGTCATAACTCATAAAACCTCCGTTACTCATGCCGGTACTGAATATCCGGTTGGGGTCGATGCTGTATTTCTTTTCAAGGGTATCAATCAAGGCCGATATAAAGCCAAGGTCGTCGACTCCTGATCCGGGTGTTCCGAAGTTGTTCCAGCCTTGCCCGCTGGGACCTACGGTGCCATTGGGGAGTGCAATAATGAAATCTGCTGTGTCGGCGATGGGTCTGAAATCTCCATAATACTCCTGCTGCAAGGCATTCGAACCCAGTCCGTGCAGGTTAAAAACCAGCGGTACGGCTTTCGTGGAATGATAGACAGCAGGTACGTAAAGCCGGTAATTTCGGTAAACACCACCATACATAAAACTATCGATAACTGTTGTTTGGGCAAACAAGCCCCCCGATAACAGAAGCCCAAAGGCTGCAAGCAGGGAACGGAAGGCGTATGATCGTAGCATGTGCTTTGTTTTAAATGGTTTATAATGAATGGAAGGTAGGTATTTAGGACGATAGCCAAAACAGATCCTGCCTGAACGGAGATTTCTTATCTGATAAGATCAAATTTATCCCCCCTTTCTTCGGGCTTGACAGGGACAGGCATTGCGAAAAACGCTACTGTGCGTATTATACCCTTCGTTTAATGGATAAATTATGAGACAAAATCCTGAAACCTAAAACGAAAGCTGGTTGGCAGATATCCTTGCTTCAATTTTCTAACTTTGTGTTTGAAAGCAAAGCTACTTTCTGCCAAAAAACTTACATGCTGGAAACGATAAAAAAACAAAAAATGAAAAATCTGTTTAACGAAAACGACACAAAGGCCATTTTGGCCCGAATAGACAATTTGAAGTCCGATTCCCCGGGTCTTTGGGGGAAAATGACTGTTGATCAAATGCTGGCGCATTGTACGGCAGGTTTCGAAATGGCAAGCGGGAAAAAAAACCTGCCAAGACCATTTCTTACCGGAATCATCGGCTTTCTTTTGAAAAAAGTGTATTCAAACGAGCAACCTTTCCGAAAGAACTCTCCCACAGCCCCTTCCTTGATAATTACTGATCACCGGGATTTTGAAGCGGAGAAACAAAAACTAAAGAGTGCCGTTATAGACTTTCAGGCAGGCGGGGAAAAGAAATGCACAACACACCCGCATCCTTTTTTTGGCAAACTCACACCCACCGAGTGGAGCATTGGTGTCCACAAGCATCTGGACCATCACTTAAGACAATTTGGAGTCTGACGCCAGTTAACCTTGGGCAATAAGTATGTACCCCTATCACAACAAAATAAAGCAGCGAATAAAGAATAACGAGCTGCAGCGGTATGAATATCTGGATAGTTACAGGGGGATTACTCCCTGCTTGTTGCTCCATTTTAATACGGAACCATTTACCCGCCCCATCAGACAGCACCGCTTTAAGGAGTATGAAGCGTTATTCAAGGAGATAGTTAAATAAGGTAATGGAGCGGAGTTGGACTAGCGGATATGCGTTTTCCCTCCATGACTTTGCATGGACGATCAATGTAAGTGACCGTCCATGCGCAATCTGGTATATGTATATTCTGAGAGAAGGTTGCTTGACCTAATTAAATGCCAAACAAAACGCGGTTTATTCTACTTTTCCGAAATTGTCAAAAGTGATAACGGAGCCAGCCAGAAATAAAATAGGGGTGGAGCCTCCGGATGCATATAAATAGGTGTTGTTATTCAGTGTGCCACTGCGTAATTTGCCTGGCTGTCCGCTTGCAAAAGTTACGGGAGTTAAACCTCTGAACAAAATGGAGGTTGATCCGCCTGCCGCATAAAAATAGGTGTTATTAACCAAGGTCCCGGTAAGCACTTTCCCCGGCTGCCCGGCATCAAAGGTTATGAAACTGTTGGCAAGGAAAAGAACAGAAGTGGAACCCCCGCTACCATAGAAATAGGTATTATTCGTGAGGGTGCCCGAAATTACTTTTCCGGGTTGTCCTGTAGCGAAATTAACAACGGTACCGGCCAGGAATAAGATGCTGGTTGATCCGCCGCTGGCATAAAAATAAGTGTTGTTCTCAAGGATTCCGGAGAGTACTTTCCCTGTGTCACCCGCTGCAAATGTTACAAATGTGTTGCCTTTAAAAAGGATAGATGTAGAACCACCGGTTGCATAGAAATACGTGTTATTTAAGATAGTGCCTGAAAGTACTTTCCCTGCCTGTCCCACTGCAAAATTAACTACTGTATTTCCTTCAAACAGAATAGAAGTGGATCCGCCGGTAGCGTAGAAATAGGTGTTGTTTACGATGGTTCCGCTGATGACCTTGCCTTGACCATCAAACACCACATTGGTTCCGCCTTTAAACAGGATGGAGGTTGAACCGCCGGTTGCGTAAAAATAGGTGTTGTTGGCAATGACGGAGGCTACGGTAGGACCTGAATTTCTTGCTGTGGAATAATTATCCTTTAACATCTCAGCCTTTGCAGGCCCGGTAATTTTCTCCTTGCTGCAACCGGAGGCGAATAAGCCCAGTGCAATGACCGCAATTGAATAGTAATTGAATTTTTTCATGGATATTGTTTAGTTAGGTTAAATAAAAATTTAAATAGTGAAACTCCGTTTTGTTCGCAGGACGCTAATGTATGATTAAATCATTCTGTTTTACATAATGTATTTATATTTAACATTTCACATATAAAATATGCAAAGAAGATTCGTTGCTGAATCGAAGGATTTTGAGGATGTGCGGCATATTTCCGGGATGGACTGAAAAGATGCTGAATTGGTGCCAAAGCTCACCGGGGAAATGTGCTTAAACATTCCTAAATTTGCAATACAAACAGCTAACGCCAAAAGTCATGGAAAAGCAAGTCAATTATGCCAACGATGAAATTACCGTAGTATGGAAGCCTGAATTGTGCCAGCACTCAGCCAAATGCTGGAAGGGGCTTCCGGAGGTGTTTGATTATAAAAAGAAGAAGTGGATAGATCCCCAAGGAGCGCCCTCAGAGCGGATAATTGAACAGGTCAAACAATGCCCGTCCGGGGCGCTGTCGTTTATTTATAATAGGTAGTAAAAGGCTGTAAGTGTTGCACGTTAACATTTGAATGTGTCATTTCAATGGCCGACTACAAAGAACGGAGCCTGCAGAAATCGCTCCCTTTTGCAGCAGTTAGCTGAGACAGACTGTCATAATAATTTATGCCTGTAAGTCCTGTTCCGTTTGGAGCAGTCGTTGTTTCGGTTAGCAGCAAGCCATTATCAAGTAAAAAATAACCCTTTTCACCCATTTCGTTGTACCAGATGAAATCAGTTATTGCTCTCCCCTGAAGGTATTTCAATTTGTTTTCGTGATAATCCACTTTATAAGGCTGATACGCTTTTACTAGAGCAGTGTGCCCGAGTAGCCAGCTACGAATTCTTAATAACAGAGAGCCATTCTGCTGTTGATAGCCGGCGGCCAGCTCTCCAATGGTTTTATGTTCTGGGTTGACGTGATAAATAGGAATGTCGGATAAGTCGGTAAAGAGGCTGACGGCTTGAGGATCCAGCTCTTTAATTGCAACTTCTTGGTCAGTATCATAGGGTATACCAATGATCAGGTGGTCGTCAAATTCAATAAAGCACTCGCCGGTGTCTAATCCGCCGGCTTCTGTTTTCACCAGTTCATAGATATTGGCTATTTTCCTGCCTATCAGCTCTCTTATTTGCATGCTTTTCGTCTATGCCTCGGCATTTTGGGAGTAAGTATTCAAACTTAATAAAATAAAACAAATCTTCTGATTCTCTACCTGAAAACGATTACAGCTAGGTCGAATTATATGGATGGACGCAAGAAGGGCTGTGCCAAACAAATGTTTATTTTTGGTACTCAGACGACTAAAAATATAATCTTGTCCATGTCTCTTAATTCGGATCAATTCAGCTTTCGGGAAGGCACCCTGCACGACAAGGAGCAACTGAAGCAACTCGGTATTCGTTCATATGGAGCATTCGTCACAGTTCTGGAACCCGAACATTGGGCGAAATTGAATGGGTTTCTGAACAACGATAGAAAATGAACAGGCACGACATAACCGACTTAAAGAAATTCATCAGTGAATACATAACGCTTCCCGAAGCAGAGCTGGAGGTCATTGCCGGTAAATTCAAACGACGTACTGTTAAAAAGAACGATTACCTGTTGAGGCAAGGGGAAACCTGTAAAGACCTGGTATTTGTACAACAAGGCTGCCTGCGTTTGTATTATCTGGTTGAAGACGTTGAGGTATCTGTCTGGTTTGCATTCAAGCAGAACTCTGCTATAGAGATTTATAGCTTTATCAGCGGAAACCCTTCCAACTATTTTCTTCAGGCGATAGAAGACAGTGAAATACTGTATCTCCCCAAGGCAGAACTAAATAAATTGTATCTCACCCATCCCTCCATGCAGGAAATGATGCGGAAGTTCTGGGAGGATGTGGTGCTGAACCTGATAGACCGGTTCACAGCCCTGCAACGTGATACGGCGGAGAAGCGCTACAGGGATTTGCTGAGCAAGCCGGCCTACCTGCAAACGATACCTCAAAAATACCTCGCTTCCTTTATCGGTGTTACTCCAACCTCTCTGAGCCGGATACGGAAAAAGATCAGCTGACTTCATTAGTTGTCCTGGGGCAACTTTTTTCTGTGAGGGTGTATCTATCCTTGTGGTCTAAAAAACAACCTATGACCACCACCAGAGAAAAGCTTGTTGAAGCGGAAGCCCAGGCACTAGAGCTATTTAAAGTTATCGAAGAGCGGGGACTAATTGTTCCGGGCAAATCGGAGAAACAACTGAATATCGATATTTTCAATCTGGCCTTTGAACTATATCGTATAGACACCTATTGGCACAAACGCATTGTGCGGGCAGGGGCGAATACCTTACGGCCTTATGATGACAATCCACCTAATCTTATTTTACAGGAAGACGATATATTGTTTTTGGATTTAGGTCCCATCTTCGAAGAGTGGGAAGCTGATTTTGGAAGAACCTATGTCCTCGGCAACGATCCCGCTAAACTCAAACTGAAGCGTGATATCGAACAAGCCTGGTATGAAGCAAAGGCCTGGTTCTTGCAACAGACGAAACTGACCGGTGCTGAATATCATCAGTATATTCTGGAATTGGCGGCGAAATACGGCTATGGTTATGGGGGACAGTTGGCCGGACACCTCATCGGACATTTTCCGCATGAAAAGCTGGAGCCGAAAAATTATGGACTCTATGTACATCCCGAAAATCACAACGACATGTTTTTGCCTGATGCGAATGGACACAAACGGCATTGGATATTGGAGATTCATTTCATTGATGCTGAAAGGCAAATCGGAGGTTTTTTCGAGCAGTTATTGACCTGAGCGGGCATAGCGGTTTTACATTTATTGACTATATTTAAGAATACATTTAAATATGGTTGATAAACACGGCTGTGCAGTTATGCGATATGCTATTCTTTTTCTGTTGCTGATTACCCAGCTAGCTGTGTTCGCTCAGGAAGAGGAAGAAGATAAGGGGGTGACCTGCAACTCCTACCACAATCGGATAAACCGCTACAGGAGCAGGTGCTTTTATGCCGATGGGAAGAAAAGGTCCCGCGGGAATTGCGACGTGTTTCGTGTATTGCATTCTATCGTGTGGGATGAGCAGGGGCATGTGATCAAACGAGCCAGGCAGTATCCATTTACTTCTACTTCGTATACGTATGTAAGCCGTGAAATGCAGTACAATGGAAACGGCAAGCTGACGAGATACGAATACCGCAAGGAAGCCGTAGCCTGCTTTGGTGGTGGCCTCATCCGGGAGAAAATTATTGAATACGATGAGCAAGGAAGGATAAAGACACGGACAGTCAAACGCCGGAGAGACCTGAACAAAGAAAAAGTAAAGGCTTTGTTTTAAATAGAATGTCTGATTGATGCAGGTCGAATAATCCCTGCCGATTGAAAACAATGATTGGCCGAAATTCCATTACACACTCTTTGCTCCCTTCCTATTTTTAAGAAAATAATCAAGCCACCTGGAACGTTGTGTTTTCCAGGAGCTTGAGCGTAACCCTAAAATCCAAAGAGATGAAACACGATAAATTGATTGCAGAAGCTTCGGTACTCATCAATGCCCCCGTAGACCGGGTGTGGAGAGCACTGACTACCCCCGAGATGATTCGGAAATACCTCATGGGTACGGAGGTGACGTGTGAGTGGAAACCAGGAAGTCCGATTACCTTCGAAGGAGAATACCAGGGAAGAAAATACAAAGACAAAGGAGAGATCAAGAAAATAGAACCTCCCAGAACCCTGCAAATGACCTACTGGAGTTCAATGGGAGGGAAGGTAGACAAGCCGGAGAACTATAACCTGGTTACCTATGACCTTGCCCCTGTAGAAGGGATGGCCAAATTGACTGTTACCCAGGATAACGTTGCTACTGAAAATGAAAAGGAGCATGCCGCCGGTAACTGGAAAATGGTTCTTGCCAAACTAAGAACGGTGATGGAGCAGGAGTGAAGGTGACCTGTTTCATAGAGAGAATAATAATTAAGAAAGCCCACCTCTTTGATAACTTTGTATATTAGTGTCCGCATAACACCCGAACCCATTAACATACATTCCTCATGAGTTTTCAAAAGAGTCGTTTATTCTTAGTTGTATTAGTTTCTTCCCTCCTGAGTATCTTAATCATTCCCGGGGCCGTGAACGCTCAAATTAATTTTGAGCACGGCACCTGGTCGGAGATCAAGGCGAAGGCTAAAGCCGAAAACAAACTCATTTTTGTAGATGCCTACACCACTTGGTGTGGCCCCTGCAAATGGATGGCCAAGAACGTGTTTACCAACGACACTGTAGCAGCATACTATAATTCCACCTTTGTAAATGCCAAGATAGACATGGAAGCCGGTGAAGGAAAAGACCTGGCTGTGCTCTATAAGGTGAGAGCCTACCCTTCCTTATTATTTGTAGATGCTAATGGCGATCTGGTGCACAAAGCAGTGGGCTCTGCGCCTGCAGCTGACTTCGTCCAGCTCGGGAAGGACGCCCTGGTGCCCGAAAAGCAATTCGGTACGCTGGAAAGGAAATATAAGAGCGGTCAGCGCGATCTTCCCTTCATCAAAACCTATTTGGCTGCCCTGAGTGAACTGCATCAAAGTACCTCTGAGCCGCTTGCAGGATACTTGCAGACACAGCAGGATGAAGCATTGTCCAGCCCTGAAAATTGGTTTTTGATACATGCCTACCTGACTGATCCTCAATCAAAATCATTCATTTACCTGGTGAAACACCCGGAAGCGTTTGTTAAAAGATACTCGGCGGATACCGTGAATGCCAAGATATATAGTGTGTATGTGACCGAATGCTACCGGCTCATCTTCTCCCGCAAAGCAGACAGTGTGGATTACCTCCCATTGAAGGAGAAGATTCAGCAATCGGGTTTTGCACGGAAAGAAGAATTGTTGCTGGAGGCAGACCTGGCATATTATGACAAACGACACGATTCCAAAAGCTATGCCCATACCGCCACTGTATACATTGATAAGTATAAAGGCAACGATCCGAATGTGTTGAACAACTGTTCTTACTTTTTTTATGAAAACGTGAAAGATAAGGTACTCCTCTCTCGGGCAGAACAATGGGCAAAGAAAGGATACACACTTGATCCTAATCCGTCTACTTCTATGGACACATATGCATGTCTCTTATCCGTTAATGGAAAAAAGGAAGAAGCCATTAAACTGGAAACAGCAGCCATCGCTCAGATTAAGGCCGCACCGGACAAATACGATCAAAGTGGTATTGGTGATATGGAAAAAAAGATCGCTTCCTGGAGTAACAAATAATTATTCACGTTATGGTGGTGTTCCATCCGGCCGGTTTTTGACTACTGCATCCGGCGCGGGCTCGATTTTACCATCCCTTTTAAGTGTAAGTTGTTTGATAAACTCTGCTCCGAAGAATAAAATCATGGAGGAATAAGAAACCCACAACAATATTAGTACGATAGAGCCGGCAACTCCATACGCCGAAGCAGGCTGAAACTTGCCGAAGTACAAACCCATTGCATGTTTACCAATTGTGAAAAGGAATGCCGTTAAGCCGGCACCAGACCAGATATGGCGCCAACCGATCCTGGCATCGGGAAGGATTTTAAAGAGCAGGGCAAAAAGTACTGTGATAATAACAAATGATACTCCAAAGTTTAAGCATTCGAGCAAAATGGTACCCAGGTCGGTAAACCGGCTTCCGATCCATCCTGCAAATGCCGTCAGTAAAGCTGTAATGACCAACGATACAAGCAAGAGAAAGCCAATCGATAAAATGAGACCCAGGGAAAACAGGTCGTTGCGTAATGTCTTCAGAAATTTCCGCTTGGGCTGAGGAGCCACTTCGTAGATGTAATTGAGTGACTTCTGCAATTCGGTAAATACACCAATAGCTCCCGTAAGCGTGGTTACAACTCCGATGATCAACGCATACCAATGTTTCCCGCCCAGGCTGGATCGGGCGAGGAGTACTTGGACCTGATCGGCAGTGTCTTTTCCTGCATAACCGTAAATTGTACCGAGCACCTGGTGTGTGACTTGCTCGTGCCCGAAAAAGAAACCGGCTACGCTTATCACAATAAGCAAGAGGGCAGGCAATGAAAAAATCGCATAATAAGCAATCACTGCGCTTTGCCGGAAAGGATCGGCTGCGTTCCATTTGCGAATGGTGTTTTTGAAAACTTCCAGCCAATCTTTTGCAGTTAGCCAATCTGGATGAACCGTTGAAGTGTTCATTAAATAAACGATTAATAAATTATGAAATAAATGTAATCGCTCTTGAAAAACCAATCCTTTCTATTCGGTGATCGCCCCAAGAACAGAGGTAGACAGAGGAGTTGGGCAGTTGGATGGGAGTAGCAAGAAACATTATCTGTAATTCTAAAAGTAGGAAAAATGCAACTTTCTCTCCTTTGCGTGTAAGCATTTGTCAGCCGCCTTGACGGACTTTTGTGGAAGAAATAATAACATTAACCCAAACCATACACGAACATGAAAACATTAACTGAAGGAACATCAAGAAAAATAAAACGAGGAAAAAACAAGGTGGTGTTTGCCACGATACTGTTAGCAGGAGTTTTAATGCTGATGATGCCGAGCTGTAAGAAATATCCAGACGGGCCTTTTATCAGTTTGCATTCTAAGACCGAACGCGTAGCACAAACCTGGAGAGTGGGTAATTACCTGAAAAACGGAACAGACAATACATCCATGTATTCGAATTATTCAGAAACCTATACCAAGCAGGGAAGTTATTCTTACTCCTGGGGTGTCTTATCCGGTTCTGGTACCTGGGCCTTCACCAATGACGCAAGTGATATTCAGTTGACCGGCACATCAAATCAAAATTCATACACCTTGGTGATCTTGAAACTGGAGCAAAATGCATTTTGGTATTACTACATGGATGGAGCCGATAAAAAGGAATTCCACATGGTACACTAAACATATGCTTTCAGCGGCAAACAGGTTCCGTACTGTTTGCCGCTATTTTATTACACAGCGGGTTATTAATCGTATTCAATTTAACGATACTAAATACTTAAACAATGGGAAATTTACTTTATTACCTCGCAGTTATCCTGATCATCGGTTGGGCCATCGGATTCTTTGGTTATGCAGCCGGAGGGATCATTCACGTATTATTGGTTATCGCCGTCATTGCTATTATTTTGCGCGTTATTCAGGGGAATAAACCCATCGTATGAATTCCGTTGCTGTAAAAAGCACTTATAGCTCGAAGCTGGAATAAACAAGTTCGGGGGCTTGCCACCGAAAGTGAAAACTGTTTCCTAAATTTGATCCATGAACCTGGTCCTCGATATCGGCAATACACGCTCAAAACTTGCTTTGTTTCAAGGAGATACCCTCGTTTCTGCAGGGATGTTCGACCTTTCTGAACCGGCTTCGGTAGCCCGCTTTCTGGGTGACCGTAAGGCGGATCATATGCTTATTTCCACTGTCAAGAAGCATCTGCCTGCTTTTTTGGAAGACCTGGGGAAGCAGATACCTCTCACAGCCTTCACGGCCGACACCCCTGTTCCGCTGAAAAATGCCTACACCAGTGCTAACACGCTGGGTAGCGACCGTTTAGCCGGCATCATAGGCGCCTGGAAGCGGTACCCGGGAGAAGCGGTTTTGCTGGTGGATTCCGGTACCTGCATCAAATACAACTACCTTACCCCTCAGGGTGAATACCTGGGTGGAGGCATTTCTCCGGGTATAGATATGCGGTTCAAAGCGATGCATGCATATACCGGCCGCCTCCCTGAGCTGGCTGCCGACTATAATTTCGATACCCTTATTGGTAGCAATACCACCGAATCTCTCCTTTCCGGGGTGATGAATGGGGTGGTGGAAGAGGTAGGTGGAATAATAAAACGCTTTGAGACACAATATCCTGGATTGAAAATCGTTCTGACTGGCGGCAATTATCATTTTTTTGAGAAACGGTTAAAAAAGCCCATCTTTGCCCACCCAAATATTATCCTGGAGGGCCTTAACGAAATACTGGAATACAATGTCAAGAGTTGCGCGAATTCAACGAGTACCTAGTTTCTTTTCTTTTTTTCGTGATATTCTTCCCTATTCCTTTCTTTTTCTCGCTTTCTTTCTCATTTCTTCCCGATCTTATTCCCAGGGTCTTACCAGCTCACCTTATTCCCGTTATGGCTTAGGTGACTTGCAGCCTGCCGGAATGGCCCAGAATTTCGCACTTGGAGGTGCCGGAATTGCCTGGAGAGCTGATACACTTACACCTTCTTATGTCAATGTACTGAACCCTGCTTCTTATGCTGCCCTGCGAATCACCGCTATCGAAACGGGTCTGATGAGCAATACCACACATTATAACGATAACGGTTCCCAGTTTAATCTCAACAGTACTTCATTTGCCTACCTCGGTGTTGGTGTGCCGGTGAAAAGATGGTGGGGACTGTCGTTCGGTATCATGCCTTATTCAACTGTAGGTTACAACATCCATACCCAGCAAAACCGTGATACGCTTGGTATTGTGGATTATTTTTATCAGGGTACCGGAGGCATTAATAAAGCTTATATCGGGAATGGTTTTCGATTGCTAAAAGAAAAGTTTGTACAACGCACAGGTACCGACCTGAGCCTGGGTTTCAATGCAAACTACGAGTTTGGAGCGATTAACAATATCCGTCATGTTTATTTTGAATCACCGGATAATTATAATACCCGGATTGACCAGACCATACGTATCCATGACTTTTCCTACGATTTCGGTCTCCAGTTTAAATTTCGAATTGATTCCATCAAAAAGAAAAGGGATGTAGCTGAACGTGTTGGTGACAGTACCGTTATTGTCCGCAAACGGGTGAAAACCGATATTGAAGACATTACCTTTGGGATAGGATTGACTTATTCTCCTCCAATGGGCCTAAGTGCTTCCCAGGATTTTCTGGAGCAGACTTACACCGAGCCGGGCTCTATCGAGATACTTAAAGACACACTTGTTAACGTACAAAACCAAAACACTATTGCTAAAATCCCTGGTAAATACGGTTTCGGTATTTCGATCAACCGCTCCTACCGTTGGAACATTCTTGCCGATTACACCTATCAGCAATGGTCAGGATATTCCTTTGCCGGAGATAATCCCGGTCTTCGGAACTGTCAGCAGGCCTCTCTGGGTTTCCAGTTCCAGCCTGCACTGCGCGGTTCGTATTTCAGCATTGTACGTTACCGTTTTGGTTTGAAATACAACGAAACCTATGTGGATGTAGCCAATACACAGCTTACCGAAATGGCATTTACATTTGGAGCAGCTTTTCCTGTAGCCATCTCCCGTGTCAAGAAGCATGAGTATGACATCAACCTATACCGCAACTACTCCATGGTGAATGTGAGTGTGGAGCTTGGACAGCGGGGTACTACTTCCAACGGATTGATTAAAGAAGATTATGCCCGTGTGGTGCTGGGCTTCACGATCAACGACAGGTGGTTCCAGCATTTTAAATACAACGACTGAGGACTGACGGGCCCTCCGCCGGTGCTAACAGACACAACTCATGTACCGCATACTTGCCTTGTTCTTCCTGCTTGCCTCCCTGACTTCCTGTGAGAATGACATGCAAACCGTCAAAGACGTGACTATGCGTCCCGATTTGCCTATCCGGACCGCCCACAATACTGAAATACTCTATAGCGATTCCGCACATGTTAAAGTAAAACTCACCGCCCCTTTGCTCGATCAGTACATAGGCGACAATCCACGTATTGTTATGCCAAAAGGTGTGAATGTGAGTTTTTATAACGACAGCCTGGTAGTAACCACCCATCTCACCGCCGATTCGGCGATACGACTTGAAAAACAAGGTGTGATGGAAGCTTATCGCAAAGTGGTGGTGGTGAACCGGAAAGGTGAAAAACTGCATACTGAAAAACTGATCTGGGACGAAAAGAGAAGGATCATCTACACGGATAAGCATGTGCTTATCAATACCGCAGATGACGATATCCTGGAAGGAGAAGGACTAGAAGCGAATGAAGATTTTACTAACTATAAAATTAAACGCCCGACTGGTGATAAGAGTGTGGACGAGGACGACAAAAAACCCAAATAATGAAGGCAAACAAACTTTTCAGGTTCAGTGAAATTATGTGGATGATCATTGCGATTGTCTGCATTGGTACGGATATCTATATTTTCGCTGTGGTGCGAGACAACCAGAAAGGTGTGTTTTTTCTGGGCATGACCGTAATGGCTTCGTTGATGTACTTTGTGCGGAGAAAGATGCGTATCCGTGCCGATGCTTCAGAAGCATTGGAAGATAATCAGCCGGCCAAAGAAAACCGGAAGAAGTAATAAATCCCTCATGCTCTTTATCTCGGTCTTTTCGTTTGTTGCTGTATTGTTCTATTCGGCCATGCGAGCCTCTTTAGGGTCGGCCTTATGGTTGAGACTGGAGTTGGAAAGTCATAATACCACAGCTGCGGGCAAGGCTTGTGCTCTCTTCATTAAAGAAACTGTAAGGGTTTCGTTATCCCTCAAAGCTTCTCGTATCTTCTTCCTGGTCTGTTGGGGGCTCTCCGCATTCCACCTGATTACCCATACCGGAAGAACCGGAATTTTACAGATCACACTTTTTTCACTTCTGCTTTCCTGCTTCTTGTTTTTGATTTCTGACATGGTCATAGGCAACTTGAGCCGCCTCAACCCATATGCACTGTTACGACTGCTTTCTCCGTTCTTTCTGGTGAGTTATGTGCTTTTTTGGCCGGTGACGAGTGTACTCTACTATTGTCGCAAAATCATCTTTGCCATGCCAGGAAAATTACCCGACACAGGAGAGAAAAGGGTTAGGCGTGCGGAAGATTTTGAAGAACTCGTAAACAGCATTTCCGAAGGCAATCCCCATGTGTTGCCTGAACCGGAAGTAGAGATTCTTCAGAAAGCACTCGACTTCGGAGATGTGAAAGCCGGAGCCTGTATGATCCCTCGCTCGGAAGTTGTGGCCATGGAAATCAACGCACCGGTGGAAGAACTCATTGCCAAATTTACAGCTACCCGTCTCACCCGTATTCTCATCTATCGCGAGAATATTGAAAATATCATTGGGTATGTACATTCATTTGAACTGTTCCGTAAGCCGGTTTCCATTATCTCCATTATTCGTCCGGTGGCAGTTGTTCCCGAAACTATGCCTATCAATGACTTACTTACCTTGTTTATCAAACAACGACGAAACATTGCCTTGGTTGTAGATGAGTATGGTGGTACCTCGGGAATACTTACCATGGAAGATGTCATTGAAGAACTCTTTGGAGAGATAGACGATGAACACGACAACGATCAGTTACTCGAAAAAGAACTGAATGAAAAAGAGTACCTTTTCTCTGCACGGCTGGAAATTAATTACCTGAATGAAAAATATGGTTTCGATTTTCCGGAATCGGGAGATTATACGACGTTGGGTGGTTTCCTCGTTCATTTGGGTGAAGGAATTCCCCGGATCCGCCAGCGGCTTTTTTACAGCCATTACCGTTTTGAAGTAACCGAAATGAATGCCAACCGGGTGGAAAATGTGAAAGTAATCCGGAAGTGATTTTCACCCCCGGAAAGACAGCTCGAAAGAGACCCTGGCAAACCCGTTAAAAGTGCTGTTTTTGTCATTTGCTGAGCCATTGTCTATCAAGTACTTACAAGTCGAATAATCACTCCCCGGGAGAGTTTTGCTGTTTCGGCTAAGATGTGTATATTCGTCCCCCAATTAATATAGAGCTAATTATGTCAGTTTTAAGTTCCATCAGAAGCAGAGCAGGTCTTTTAGTAGCCGTTATCGGTATTGCATTACTTGCATTTATTTTAGGTGATATTTTCACTTCCGGCCGGTCCATTTTTTCCAGCCGTGAAACAAATATAGCCGTCGTGGGAGGGGAAGACATTTCCTACCTGGAGTTTGAACGCAAGGTGCAGGAAGTCCTGAACCAGCAACTTAACCAGATGAAACGGAGCAATCCGAATGCCACTCTGGATGAGAATACTTCTGACGAGATTGTCAAAGACACCTGGACCCGTACCATCAACGAGAAACTCTTCAACCATGAGTTTGATAAAATCGGTGTAACCGTTTCCTCCGACGAGCTTGTAGACAACTGGCTGGGCAGAGACCCTAACCCGGAAGTGGTCAGATACTTCAGTGATCAGCGTACGCACCAGGTGATTCCTGAATATGCCCGTCCTGATGGCAGGCTAAACCCCATCGCTGTTAAAAGATATCTCGATAAGGTAAAAGACGAAGAAGAAAAACAAGTGGTTCAATTGGAGAATTATATCCGCACCACCCGCAAACAAACCAAATACCTCAACCTGATTAAGAAAGGTTTGTATGTAACAACTGCTCAGGCCCGTCACGACTCCACCGATGCCTCTACCTTTTACACAATCCGGTACGTAGGCAAGAAATACAACACTGCAACAGATAGCGCTATCAAAGTAACCGATGCCGACCTGCTTACCTGGTACAATGCTCACCAATATAAATTCAAGGTAAAAGAAGCAGTACGCAGTGTAGACTATGTTAACTTTGATATCACCGCTTCCCGTAAAGACATCAACGACCTGAAAGGTGATATGATCTCTTTGATCCCAGATTTTAAATCCAAAAAAGGAAAAGAAGATTCAGCCTTTGTACAAGGTGAATCAGATTCCCGTTCTTACAAGACACGTCTTGTTCGCAAAGGGGTATTGAAACCGGAAATTGATTCTGTGATTACCCAAGGTACACCTGGAGTGGTGGCTGGTCCGGTAGAAGAAGGAGGGAAATTGGTGATCTACAAACTGGTTGGCACACAACATGCCTCCGACTCTGCCAAGGTGCGTCATATCCTGATAGGTTATAAGAGTCCTAACAGCCGCGACACCACCATCACCCGTACCAAGGAGCAAGCCCGTCATAAAGCCGACAGTTTGCTTGCCCTGATCAAGAGCAAGAAAAAGAAGATGGAAGAGCTTGTTAATGCCAACAGCGATGACCCGGGCTCCAAGAACCCGATGACCAAAGAAGGTGAAATGGGTTACCATGGAATCTATGGCTGGTACACAGCAGAAACAGGTTTTGCCGCCGAGTTCAAAAACTTTGGACTCCAACATAAAAAAGGTGACATTGCAATCGTGGAAACCGAGTTCGGCTTTCACATCATGGAGGTGCTTGATAAAACAAAAGAATCTGAAAAGTTCGAAGTTGTTACCATCGAGCGTCAGATACAGCCTAGCAAAGCTACGGTAGACTCCGTATTTACCAGTGCCAATAAATTTGCCGGCATGAATACGAATGCCGAATTGTTTCAGAAAGCTGTTATTAAAGAGGGACTCAACAAACGGGTAGCTGCCGATATCCATGCGACTGATCATACCATCAGCGGACTCGAATCGCCCCGTGACCTCATTCACTGGCTCTATGCAGACGAACGCAAAAAAGGAGATGTGTCTCAGCCATTCCAGCTCGGAGAACGTTTTGTCATCGCAAGCGTGACTTCCATCAAAGAAAAAGGAGTGGCTCCTTTGGAAGAAGTGAAAGACAAAGTGGAACTGGAAGTAAAGAAAGAGAAGAAAGCAGAGAATTTCATGGCCATGTTTACCAAGGCCAGTGCTGGTGTAACCAAGATCGAAGACCTCGCAGCCAAACTGAAAGAGCCTGCGCAGGTAGCTGAGAACCTCAACTTCTCTAACACCTTTATCCCTGGCCTGGGTCAGGAATACGATGTGATCGGATTCATGGTTACCTCGAAAGAAGGTGTGCTTAGCAAACCTATTCAAGGCAATGCAGGAGTGTACGTAGTGGTGATTGAAAAAATTGCCAAAAACGACAAGACTGAAGGGGTGAAATTATTTAAAAAGCAAAACCTGGCAAACATGCAAGCCAGAGTAGATCAGGATGTATACGATGCGTTAAAGGAAAGCGCCAACATAAAGGACAACCGCGCAAAGTTCTTCTAAACAAAGATTTGATTTGAAAAAGCAGAAACCCTGAAGTGATCTCTTCAGGGTTTCTGCTTTTGTTTATAGTCTATGTTGTTTATTCATGCAAGCATGGAATCATACCACCTTCTCTAATCCTGTTTCGGTAATCACAGATTCTTCCTGGTAGCTATCGTAATCGGTATTGATATCCCAGAGATTGTGACTGGCTCCCTGGCTGATATTTTCTGAAGCGAGAAGTCCCATTAGGATGGAATGGTCCTGGTTGTTGTATTTGAAGGCTCCATAGCGTCCGATGACAAGCAGGTTCTGAATGCTGCTGAGGTAATTTTCAACCGGCTTAAGGTTTTCCTTGTATCCGTTGTCATAAACGGGGTAGCAACGCGGGATGCGGTATATTTTGCCATCACTAATTTGACCGGCAGGAACAAGGCCGGTTGATTCGAGTTCTTTTCGGCCCAATGCCACCAGTTTTTCTTCCGGCCAGGTCCATATGTCATCTTCATCATAACACCAGTATTCCAGTGCCATGATGCTTCCAGTTGATTTGCCATAAAGTTGAGGCACCCAGTTGCGGAAGTTGGTTATACGTCCGCTTAGCATGTCCGCATTGTGAACGTATATCCAGTTGTCGGGAAAAACATCCGTTGCCTCTACATGAAGGTATACCAAAATGGTGTTGCGAAAGCGGAGCTTGTTGCTGCGAGCAAGGATATCTGCAGGCACTCCGGGGAGTCTGCTGACAAGCAATGTCATGGGCATAGATGAAATCACGTAATCATAATGGGTGATTGCCCCTGCTTCTGTCTCCAGACCGGTGACACGGCCATTTTCGCTTAGTACGCGCTTTACTGGTGTGTTCAGTAAAATTTTCCCTCCCTTTTTACGAATAGCTTCTGCCATTCGCTCGTATACCATTCCTGTGCCTCCTATTGGGTAGGCAAACTGGTCAACCAGCGTCTTGTGTTTATTGCCCCGTCCTCCCAGAACACCATTTTTAACGGCTTCCCACAGCGACAGTTTCTTGATACGTTGTGCGGCAAAGTCGGCATCCAGTTCGGAGGATTTTATACCCCATAACTTTTCGGTATAGGTCTTAAAGAAAATGAGGAAGAGTCTTTTTCCAAAGCGACTCGTGACCCAGGATTGGAACGAATTATCTCCCTTGGTAGGTTTAATTTTTTCTGCAAAAAAACTGAGCATACAACGGGAGGCTTCCCAGAGTCCTAGATTTTTTAAAGCGTCGAAAGGTTTTAAGGGATAATGGAAGAATTTGTTTTTGTAATAGATCCGAGTAAGTCTGTCCACCATGGCATAGTCTTTCCCTACCACCTCCAGCCATAACTCGTTTACTCGTCTGTCGCTGCTGAAGAAGCGGTGAGGCCCGATGTCAACAGTCTGATCCCACAGCCTGATAGATTTGGCTAGCCCCCCAACACTACTGCTGGCCTCATAGACCTCTACATCCGGGAACCGTTTGGAAAGCTCATACGCCGCCGTCATACCTGCTGGTCCTGCACCTATTACGGCTATTTTCATGAAGTGATTGAGGATTGAGGATTTTCGGATTTGGGATTTGAATGCAAAAGGGAAGGGGTCAAGATTTTTGAGATTTTCGGATTTGGAATTTTTATGGTATGTAAATTTAAAAAGTTCAACACAAGAAGTCAGCTATGAACCAAAATTAAGAATATACCCGTACAAGCACAACGCCTCAAAAAACAAAGATCTATTTTTTTAAATCCTAAATCCAAAAATCCTAAATCCTTAATCTTTTTTACCGGAGAATCATCAACCGTTGAGAGTCCAGCTTAATAAAGATAAAAAGCAGTATGGTAAAGGCCCAAAGGGAAGAGCCTCCGTAGCTAAAGAAGGGGAGGGGGATGCCGATAACGGGTACCAGGCGGATGGTCATGCCGATATTGACGAGTACATGGAAGAGGAAAATGGAGGCCACGCCGTACCCATAGATGCGGCTGAATGCCGAGCGCTGTCGTTCGGCCAGCAGAATGATACGGACAATGAGAAAGGCAAACAAGGCAACAATGAAGGTGCTGCCCAGGAAGCCCCATTCTTCTCCTACTGTACAAAAAATGAAATCGGTTTCCTGAGCTGGCACAAAATCATACTTCGTTTGTGTGCCTTGCAGGTATCCTTTGCCTGCAAACCCTCCGGAACCGATAGCAATAATGCTTTCGTTTTCGTTCCATTCCTTGTCTTTCTTGCCGGTTTCAATACCGAGGTAAACACCTATCCGCTTTTTCTGGTGTGCCGGAAAATGTTCAAAAACAGCTTTCGCGCTGAGGATAATACCTGCAGCAATGGCCAGGCCTGTAAGGATAGTCAGGATACTGCGAAGCTTTTTCTTGGCGATGATGAAAGCCACCACTGCCAGGCCACCACATATGGAGATAAGTATGAGTGGGGTGTAAACCAACGAGGCAAAGAATAGGAATGCCATAGCCAGAGCCAGGAGTAAGAGATATCCTGGAAGCCCTTCGCGAAAAGGCACGAGGATGAGAATCAGTAATACAATGGCACAGCCGGTTTCTTTTTCCAGGATGATGAGCAAGGTGGGTAAGAGAAAGATACCGCACGCCACCACGCGTGTGCGCATATCAGACATTTTTAAGTTAATATCACTCAGGTATTTGGCGAGGGCCAGGCATGCGGCAAACTTGGCAAACTCTGCCGGCTGTATACCAAAGTCGCCAAAGCGGAACCACGATTTGGAGCCCGCCACCTCCCTTCCAAGAAACATCACCGCCACGAGCGATACCATACTCACTCCATAAATGATCCAGGCAAAGGTGGGATGGAATTCAGCGTCGATGATGAGGAGGATAAAGGCGAGTACCACGGCTCCGGCAATCCAGAGCAACTGCTTGCCATACTTCTGACTCATATCCAGGATAGCAGGATGATCTTCGTCGTATACTGCCGAATACACGTTTGCCCAGCCAAGTCCAAGCATAGCCAACCAGATCAGAACGGTGATCCAATCGATATTACTGAATATACTGGTGCTTTCGGGCCTTCTCACTAGTGTTCTTTGTGCTTGACGTAAACTTTATGAATCAGATCGGCTTCAACCATTTTCTTTTCCAATGCCGGACGGGTCACTTTCCGCGTAAGGTATTTTTCTATCAGCAAGCTGGCGATAGGGCAGGCCCACTCAGCTCCGTAACCGGCATTCTCTACCAATACCGCTATCGCAATTTTAGGATGATCCTTGGGAGCAAAGGCCACAAAAACCGAGTGGTTATCCCCATGCGGGTTTTGAGCGGTACCTGTTTTTCCACAGATATGTGTTGTGTCGTCGTATTTGGCTATGCGACCAGTACCGGCAGCAACCACCTGCTCCATACCGTCCACCATGATGTCGAAATATTTTTTCTCAACCAACGTATAGTTGCGTTCGTTGTAGGAGTGGGGAACCAGTTTCTTGTCGCCAATAGATTTCAGGATGTGGGGAACGTAATAATATCCCCTGTTGGCCATGATGCACATAATGTTGGCCATTTGCAGCGGAGTGATGCCCAGCTCGCCTTGCCCGATTGCGAGGGAGACGATGGTGGATGACTTCCAGGATCCTTTTCCGAAATACTTGTCATAATACTCCGGAGAAGGTACCATTCCCCGCAACTCATGCGGGAGGTCGGTATTGATTTTCCGTCCCACACCAAATGACAATACGTAGTTTCTCCACACCCGATACCCCTCTTCTGTAGTACTGAATTTTTTCTGATCGATAATACTCCGGAATGTATACGAGAAATAGGAGTTGCAGCTCTGGGCCACCGCCTGCTGGAGATCAAGCGGAGAAGCATGTTGGTGGCATCCTGGCTTTCCGCCCATTACCGGATACCCTCTGGCGCAGGGGTAACGTGTTTCCGGAAATAGCACGCCTTCCTGTTGGGCCACCAGCCCGTTGATCAACTTAAAGGTAGATCCGGGAGGATAGTAGGCCATCAGGGCACGGTTGTAAAGTGGCAGCCGACCGTAGCTGGTATCGCTCAGCAGAAGACCGTAGTTGGAAGAGCGGTCGCGTCCTACAAGCAAGTTCGGGTCATAACCCGGACTGGAGATTACACAGAGAATTTCACCGGTCTCCGGATCAATCGCTACAATACCTCCTTTTTTTCCGGCCATAAGTTGTTCACCATAGGCTTGTACCTCTTCATCCAGAGATGAGGTGAGGTATTGTCCGGGAACAGATGCTGTATCGTATTTCCCGTTTTGGAAGCTGCCTTTGGTGACGTTGTGAACATCCACCATGACAATGCGCGTGCCTTTTTTACCTCGCAGGTACTCTTCGTAAGTTTTTTCAATACCACTGATTCCGATGTAATCGCCTTCGTGGTAGTAGGGGTTTTTCTCAGTAACCTCTTTGTCTACCTCACCAATGTACCCCAGCAGGTGTGCCGCAATACGGTCGGGGTATTTGCGGATGGTACGTGTTTGAACGAAGAACCCTTTGAACTTGTAGATCTTTTCCTGGAGTGCTGCATAGGTCTCCGCCGTCATCTGCTTTTCAAAAATAGAAGGCTTGATGGGAGAGTTGGGAGCCTGCTTGGCGATCTTCATCCGGCGGATATACGATTCCTCCGTAATTCCCAGCAACTTGCAGAAAAGCGCGGTGTCAATGTTCTTGGCCTGTTTGGGGATAACCATCAGGTCATAGGCGATCTGGTTAAAGACAAGCAGTTTGCCATTGCGGTCGTATACATATCCCCGGGGAGGATAATCGGTTACATAACGCAGGGCCTGGTTCTTCGCATCCAGCTTGTACTTATCTTCCACGACCTGCACAAAAAAGAGTCGCACGGTATACACCAACGCAATGAGGATGGTTAACCCGATCAGAATATACTTTCGTTCATTGAATGGGTTCATGCGCTCTCCTCTTTTGGACGGTTGAAGAGAAACTGGCTAACCACCACCAATAACAACGTGGCCAATGTGCTGAGGAAGACGGTGAGCAAGGTGTGGAAAAACTCCTTGAAACGAAACACTTCCAGGTAAAACAGAAACAAGTGATGGAGCAGACACAGGATTCCGGCATAAGAGATGAACCAGGGCCAGCCCATGGAATAGATCCCCGGCTGCATCGTAAACTCATACCCTTCCCTTGGAGAAAGCAAACGCAGAATGTAATGGCGACTAAAAGCCATGAAGGTACAGGCAGCTGCATTTACCCCCGGGGTATTGTAAAACATATCAACCATCAGTCCTGTGATGAAGCCTGCTATCAGCACCAGCCAGGGAGCTGCATCAAAGGGGAGTAGCAAAATAAAGAGCACATAAGGAAATGGATTAATATATGTACCCAGGTCCATATTTTTGATGATCAGTCCCTGTATCAGGATCAGCACAACAAAACGAAACAGATTTTTGAGGATATCATTTATCATTTTTGTTGCCCTCCTCCAGCTTGTTTTGTTCGTCACGAAACTTATTGTGGACGATGTATACGTATTCGAGTTTATTGAATGGTGTCGTGAGCCGGACTTTTGCGGTAAAAGAAGCTTCACCGGATTTTATGCCAAATGTTTCCACTGTCCCCACAAGAATATTTCCAGGATAGGAATATGGATTGGTAACCACAGTATCCCCTTTTGTCATTCGGGTATGAGTAGGAAGACCAGAGAGGGTGGCCATCTGGGGGTCGGTCCCGTCCCAGGTGAGGGAACAACTGTTGCCGTCCTTTTTGACTCTTACGTTGACGCTTGTATTTTTATGGAGGACTGACATCACCGTACAAAAATTATCAGAAACCTGATCTACGACTCCTACGATTCCGTTGCTGGAAATAACGGGCATATCGGAGGAGATGCCTTGTTTTTTTCCCCGGTTCAATGTAAGGTAATTATTCCTTCTGTTCGTGGAGTTGTTGACTACTTTGGCTTCGATGTATTCATATTGTAACTGTCGGGCCGAATCAAGTACCCTTACGGGTTTAACGGTGAAATCGATAAACGCTCCAGGCAACTGAGACCGTAACGCCGCATTTTCTTTCGCCATCATCTCGCTGGTTTCTTTCAGGTTCAGGTAGGCAGTGGCATTATGCCAGGTATTGTCAAGGGTGCTGACTACGGCGTTGGAGGAATTCACAAAGCCTGCCCTGTGATAGAAATTGTACCGGGAAACGAGATAAATGGCAAAAAATTCCAGCAGTAGGAAAAGAAAGAAAAAGTAGTTTTTATATATGAACGTCAGAAGGTTGCGCATAGGATCTGGTATTTCCCTTCTTGGTCCCGTACTCCGGGATGAGTCTGATTCAACAAAACGGAGGACATCACTTGCCCGGGATGACCGGTACGGCTATTACTTGATGAGGAATGGGAATTTGTTGATGTTCTTCAACGCGATACCTGTTCCTCTGGCAACTGCGCGAAGCGGATCTTCGGCCACGTGTACCGGAAGCTTTGTCTTCAGGGAGATACGTTTGTCAATACCCCGCAGCAAGGATCCGCCGCCAGCCAGGTAGATACCGGTACGGTAAATATCGGCCGACAGTTCTGGAGGAGTCATTTCCAATGCATTCAGAATGGCCTCTTCCACTTTGGAAATGGACTTGTCCAATGCATGTGCGATCTCCACATAGGAAACATAAATCTCTTTCGGTATACCGGTCATCAGGTCGCGTCCGTGAACAGCATAATCCGGTGGAGGGTTTTCAATCTCGGTCATCGCTGCACCCACTTCAATCTTAATGCGTTCGGCTGTACGTTCACCTATGAGGATGTTGTGCTGACGACGCATGTATTCTTCAATGCTGGCTGTGAATTCGTCACCCGCGATGCGGATAGACTTGTCGCACACAATACCACCCAGAGCAATAACTGCAATTTCGCTGGTACCGCCACCGATGTCAATGATCATATTACCCATTGGCTCTTCCACATCGATGCCAATACCGATTGCGGCAGCCATTGGCTCATGGATCAGGTATACTTCTTTGGCTCCGGCATGTTCTGCAGAGTCACGTACGGCTCTCTTTTCCACCTCGGTAATGCCTGAAGGGATACAGATTACCATCCGCAGAGAAGGTGTGAATAAACGCTTGCCCGGGTTGATCATCTTGATCATTCCGCGAATCATGTGTTCGGCAGCATGGAAGTCGGCAATTACCCCGTCTTTGAGCGGACGAATGGTCTTAATATTTTCGTGGGTCTTGCCATGCATCTGCTGGGCCTGCTTACCAACCGCAATCACGCGTCCGGTAATCCGGTCGACAGCCACGATAGATGGTTCATCCACCACTACTTTGTCGTTGTGAATAATCAGCGTATTGGCCGTTCCAAGGTCAATGGCAATTTCCTGTGTAAAAAGGTCTAATAATCCCATATATGTTTGTTGGTCACCGGCTGGCCTTCAAGCACAGTCGCTGCCGAATTAATGTTTAAAATGTCGTATTCCGGTCATCACCATAGCCATTCCATGCGCTTCGCACCAGGCAACAGATTCTTTGTCTTTTATGGATCCGCCTGGTTGCACTACGGCGGTAATACCTGCCAGATGTGCGATCTCCACACAATCGGGGAAAGGGAAAAATGCATCCGAAGCCATCACGGCTCCATGCAGGTCGAATCCGAAATGCTGTGCTTTGGCAATGGCCTGACGCAGGGCATCTACCCGGGAGGTTTGTCCGGTACCGCTTGCAAGCAGTTGGTTGTTCTTGGCCAGCACAATGGTGTTTGACTTGGTATGCTTTACGAGGATGTTGGCAAATTCAAGGTCCTGGTATTCTTTATCAGTAGGTATTACACTAGTCACGGGACGCATTTCGGTACGAGTCTCCCGGCGCAGGTCCTTGTCCTGTGCGATCACTCCATTGAGCAATGAGCGGAAAGAGCGGGAGGGGAGGGCGATGGGTTTTTGAACGAGTATGATCCGGTTGGGTTTTTGCTTCAGCAACTCCAGGGCTTTTTCTTCATATGCCGGAGCGATGATTACTTCAAAAAAGAGCTTATTGATTTCTGTTGCGCTGTCGAGATCTACTTGCCGGTTGGTGATCAGGATTCCACCAAAGGCTGACTGCGGATCTGATGCCAGAGCTGCCTTCCAGGCATCCACTAATACCGGACGGGTGGCAATGCCACAGGCATTGTTGTGTTTCAGAATAGCAAAAGTGGTATCTGTAAAGTCGCTCAGTAAGCTGACTGCGGCATCTACGTCCAGCAGGTTGTTATAAGAAAGTTCTTTTCCACCCAGTTTGTCGAATAGCACATTCATCTTTCCATAAAAGATGCCTTGCTGGTGCGGGTTTTCTCCGTAACGCAAGGTCTCCGAAGTGCGGATGCTCTGTTTGAAAACAGCGGTATCGTTGCCGGCAAACCAATTGTAAATGGCAGAATCGTAATGGGAAGAGATGTCAAAGGCCTTTGCAGCAAGCATTTTCCTGTCGGCAAGGGAGGTGCTTCCTTTTCCTTCCTTCAGCAGTTGAAGTAGTTGGGGGTATTGTTCCCGGGAAGATACAATCACCACATCGTTGAAATTTTTAGCTCCGGCACGAATGAGGGAAATGCCTCCGATATCAATTTTTTCCACGATTTCCGCCTCCGGAGCGCCAGCGGCGACGGTAGCTTCAAACGGGTATAGGTCTACAATGACGAGGTCTATTTCAGGGATTTCATATTGTTCCAGCTGGGCGATGTCACCGGTGAGCTCCCGGCGTCCGAGGATGCCTCCAAATACTTTGGGGTGCAAGGTCTTAACCCTGCCTCCCAGAATGGAAGGGTAGGAGGTAAGGCTTTCTACCGGAGTTACCGGAACACCAAGTTTTTCAATAAAATCCTGAGTACCTCCGGTACTGAAAATAGGAATTTGAAGAGCTTGGAGTTCCCGGATGATGGCTTCCAGATTGTCCTTGAAATATACTGAAATCAGCGCGTTTTTTATCTTTTTCGAGCCACTCATATTAACTGCGGGAATTAGCTCCAAAACTAAAGATTTTTAAGACGTTAACATAGCTGTAATACGCCGTTTTTCGCTTTGTTGATAAATGCCTCGGAATTGTTCATAACAGGCGGGCCGGGACAGGTTTACGGTACCTTGGGCCGGGACATCATCTCCCGACCAGCGGATCCAAATTAAAGCGGTACTTTTGTTTCAAACCGTGCCGTATGTTATTTCTGAACTTATTCAGAGAAAGTTTTTATTTCGCCTTGACAGCCCTTCGGGTGAACAAGTTGCGTACGGTACTTTCGTTGCTGGGTGTGACGATTGGTATTTTTGCCATCATCTCCGTCTTTACCGCAGTTGATTCGCTCGAAAAAAAGTTGCGTGACAGTGTGGCCTCCCTGGGCGACAACGTGATATTCATCCAAAAATGGCCTTGGACCTTTGGTTCGGACTATCCCTGGTGGAAATACATTAACCGGCCCCAGGCTTCTCCGGCCGAGCTGGAGGTGATTCAGCGCAGGGTGAAATCGGCTTCTGCTGTGGCTTTTGAGGTAAGTGCCAAACATACGGTACAACACGAAAATACGATGATTGAGAATGTGGATGTGCTAGGCGTTTCTCAGGAATATGAAAAGGTATCCAACTTTGAGCTGGCGGAAGGGCGTTATTTTGTGGAGTCGGAGTCAGTGGGCGGAAGGTCGGTGGGAATCATCGGAAGTAGTGTGGCAGATGCGTTGTTTCCCAGACAAGATGCGGTTGGCAAAGACATGAAACTCTTTGGCCGCAAGGTGACGATTATTGGGGTTTTCAAGAAACAAGGAGAAAGTATTATAGGCAACAGCACCGATTCGGAGGTATTGCTACCACTCAATTTCATGCGTGATTTTGTAGATACCCGGAAAGAAAGCGCCAATCCCCTCATTCTAGTCAAAGCCAAGCCCGGTATCAGTAATGAGCAGCTTAAGGACGAACTTACAGGCATCATGCGCGGGGTGCGTAAGCTGAAACCATCGGTTGAAGAGAATTTCGCCTTGAATGAGACAAGTCTCATTTCCAATGGATTCGATGGTTTGTTTGGCATTGTGGGATTTGCAGGATGGTTTATAGGAGGTTTTTCAATCCTGGTAGGAGGCTTCGGCATCGCCAATATCATGTTCGTTTCTGTGAGGGAACGGACCAATCAGATAGGTATACAGAAGTCCCTGGGTGCCAAAAACTATTTTATCCTGGCTCAGTTCCTGCTCGAGTCGGTCTTGTTATGTATGCTGGGAGGTTTGATCGGTCTGCTGTTTGTTTTTATTGGAATTCAGATTGCAGATAAGGGAATGGATATTTCCTTGTCGCTCTCTTCCGCCAACGTCATTCTGAGTATGACCATTTCTATTCTGATTGGAATTATTTCCGGTTTCATCCCGGCATACTCGGCTTCCCAACTGGATCCGGTAGAGGCTATACGGATGAATTAATTAACTGTGAAAACAGTATATACATGAGAGCAGTTTATAAACGTACCCGGTATTTATCTCTGATCAGTGGTGTGGGAATCCTTTGGTCTTTGCTGAGCTTTCTGTATGTGTTCTCTCCAACAGTTAAAAAGGTAGGAGCCTGGTTCCCGGCGGTGTTGGGACTGGTGGTCGCCTTACGCTTTATCTCCATGATTGGGGTATGGCACATGAAGAAATGGGGAGTGGGCGTTTTTCTGACTTCTGTCTTTCTGAAACTTTCCTTGTCTGTAATCCTTGATCAGCTTTCCATTGTGGAGGTAATCCTGAGTGTGTGGATTGGCATCTCTCTGCTGCCTTACTTTTCTAAGATGGACGATAATCTTTAACCTGCTCAGGGCAGCATGTCCCGAACAGCTTAAAGATTAATTGCACTATTTTTTTTCCAGCACAACTTTAACGGATGTCCGGTAATCGCCTGAAACAAGGTGGATGAAGTATACCCCTGAAGTAAGGTCTGCCAGGTTAAGCAGTTGGTTTTCGTATTGGCTTTTTCCTTTGAAGTTAAAAGAAAGTACCTGTTTTCCAAGTATATCACTGACGGTAATCAGGTAGTCAGTTATCTTGGGGTTTGCAAATGCAAGCATACATGAACCCGAGGAAGGATTCGGGAATAACGCAACGGTCGTCTGGACTTCCTTTAAAGGAGCAATACCGATATTGTCACAAGGGTTTATCTCCTGACCGACCGGAAGAATGGTTGTATGCGTACGGCTTGTTATTGTAGGGGTACTCGCAGAAACTGACGCGGTATGGCTCCCAACCACTGAAGTAGAATGTTTCCGTGGGGCGCTGAAAGAATGCGTGTTGCAATCCGGACTTCCGTCTGTTTTTATAACTAACACATCAGCCGCACCGGCACCAAAACTGTTGGCAAAACCGGCCATCGCGTAGGTGCCATCGGAACAAACAACTACACTGTTGGCTTCGTCATCATCTGTTCCGCCATAAGTGCGGGTTTTCAAGGTGTCTCCGGTGGCATTTGTCTGCATGAATAAGGCATCGTAATTTCCGTTTCCAAAGCTTCTTGTATATCCAACTAAGGCAAAGCCTCCTCCCGGGGTTGGTACCATACTTTGACAAAAGTCAGACGCAACTCCACCATAGGTTTTGGTAAAAAGGGTGTCGCCGAGTGTGTTGGTCTTGATCAGGTAAACATCCAGGTCGGCCGAGGTGCTGTCGGTGCTGTAGGTACCACCAATCATATAGCCTCCGTCGGGGGTAGGTATTATCGCATTCCCCCAATCGTATCCTTTGAATCCATATGTTCTGATATACTGAACGATGCCCAAAGAATCGGTTTTGGCAAGAAAAGCATCTCCATTGGGTTCGCCGAAGGCATTTGAATAGCCCGTCATGGCATAACCGTGATCGGGTGTCTGGGCGATGGCATAAACGTCGGTTATCTCATTGGGACCACTGAATGTCCGGCTCCACTGGAGATTTCCTCCGGCGTCCAGTTTAAGGATATAGGCGTTGCCCGAATCTACATTGTAACTGTAACTTACGGTATACCCTCCAATGATAAAGCCTCCATCGGCTGTTTGCTGCATGGCATTGCCGAAATCGTCCAGGGGACCTCCGTAAGTTTTAGTCCAAAGGGTATCTCCGTTAGGGTCGGTGCGAATGAGGTATACGTCATATGCTCCAGCTCCGAAACTTTTCGTATATCCGCAGAAGATGTATCCGTCATCAGCAGTTTGTTGCACTATATATCCCTCATCGTCCCGTGGACCTCCATACGTTTTCCCCCATAGGAAAACCCCATTGGAGTCGGTCTTAAGCAGGTAACAATCACTGCCACCTATTCCCTGGCTGTATGAATAGCCTCCCATGATAAATCCTTTGTCGCGAGTTTGCACAAGCGAATAGGCCTTGTCATCCGAAACTCCACCAATGGCTTTCTGAAAACGGTTTTGCGCAGGCAAGAGGATGCTGAAAAAGAGTGTTGAAAAGAGTAGGAGTAGGGTAGATTTCATATTTCCGGATATGCGTGTGAATTACAAAGGTTTGGTTTATTCCTGGTATTTTAAAAAAATTTCGACTAAAAATAAAGGACATTATAACCAACTAAATCACACCTGCACGCATCATGCCATAAGCACCGGGCTGAGGGCATGGATCGCTTCCTTTACCGATCCGATGTGTTCGAAGGTCAGGGTAAGTTTATTGTTTCCTTCTTTCATCTTCACACTACGTGCATTTTTTTGAACAAAACGGAGGATAGCGGAGAATGCCTCGCTTTGATAGAAAGGCGATTGCTGGTTTGGGATAAAAAAGCCCACCATTTTATTGTTTTTAAGCAAGAGTTTGTCAAACCCCAGTTCCATGGCTTGTCTTCTCAGCCGGATGGTATCGATCAGCTCGATGGCCGGTTCGGGAATTGGTCCGAAGCGGTCGCGCAGTTCTTTCTCAAAGGCAGTGAGTTCCTCTTCGGTATGCAGGTCATCCAGTTCCCGGTAGAGGCTCAGGCGCTCTGTAATATTGGTTACGTAGGTTTCTGGCAGGAGAATCTCCAGGTCTGTATCAACCTGAGTGTCTTTTACAAAATGCTTTACTCCTCCTGTTTCCTTTTTTCGCTTGTGTGTAAACGAATCGGAGTTTTCCTCAAACAATCCTTTGAAGGTGGTTTCTTTGAGTTCTTCCACTGCTTCGTCCAGGATCTTTTGATAGGTATCGAATCCAATGTCGTTGATAAAACCGCTCTGTTCTCCTCCGAGGAGGTTACCGGCGCCTCGTATGTCCAGGTCGCGCATGGCGATATGAAAGCCGCTGCCGAGTTCGGAAAATTCTTCAATGGCTTTAAGCCTTTTACGGGCTTCGTCAGTGAGTACACTGAGGGGTGGGGTGATGAGGTAACAAAAGGCTTTCTTATTCGATCGTCCCACCCTTCCGCGCATCTGGTGCAGGTCGCTGAGTCCGAACATGTGAGCGTCGTTGATGAAAATGGTGTTGGCATTGGAGATGTCGAGTCCCGATTCAATGATGGTAGTAGATACCAGCACATCGAAATCACCTTCCACAAATCCCAACATTACTTCTTCCAGCTTGTCTCCATCCATCTGTCCATGGCCAGTAGCCACTTTCAC
>Ga0206898_10027_pt1 | contig 43982 bp, 47 predicted proteins | sample Alteio_BWOrgHeat_50_FD_153237 | JGI IMG/M metagenome (GOLD analysis project Ga0206898, IMG submission 153237) | Enriched cells from forest soil in Barre Woods Harvard Forest LTER site, Petersham, Massachusetts, United States -... | ecosystem: Environmental > Terrestrial > Soil > Temperate forest >...
TCATAAGCCAGCAAGGTTTGCGGGTGTATGGCGCTGGGCATATCCAGGCCAACATAATAAGCTTTATCCGGGGTTTCCATACCTACATATTGCATTTTGGTATAATCATCCAGATTAAAGTGTTTTATAAAATCACTGAACTTTACGCCCGCCCAGTGCGATATCTGGTCCCAGCCTTCCACGCATTTAAAATCGTAAACAATTTCGGTTTTGGGTAGCGCCCTGAGTTCATCAATGCTAATTTGCAATACCTCCCCGCCCTTTTTTACTACTTGCAGTTTCCAGGCTTGAGGATCAAATTTTTTTCCGTCTACACCTATATCGCTGTTTTGTCTTACATGTTTCGCGGCCATTTCTTTAGGATAGGTTTTCACCAGGTGATTTTCGCTGAACGCAATCCGCCTGAAAAATATTTCGGTTTTATTGAGCGCCCTGCGCAGGGGTTTCTGTACCCCGGCGGTTATTCCCCCGGCAGCTTCCTGGGGTGCTTTATACAACCAGCGCCAGCCCTCAAACGCACTAACACCTAAAGCGGTAAAAGTGGCAAATGATATAAAGTTGCGCCTGTTTATCTTTTGCTCAATGGTGAGTTCCCTTTTTTCTTTTTTATCCGGCGTTTTCATCTTCGTTTTTGGTTTGGGCAGGTGATTGGGGTGTTTTATCAATTGCTTTTGGGGGAACGGAGGCCGTGGGCTTTTCTTCGGTCGTATCTGTTGCTTCCCCAGCATCAGCATGTGTAATTGGCGCAGCTTCATTGGGGGTTCCGGCAAACTGCATGGCTGGCGCTGTTTCCAGGTTTACTACCTCAAATCCCGATATAACCGACCTGAAATTATTCCACCCGGCCACTATTACCTGGAAAACGTGGATCAGGAAGAACAGTACATAGCCTATGGTTAAAGCAAAATGCAATATCCTGGCAAAATGATAACCTCCGCAAATCCAGGTTAAATAATAAAACTGCACGGGTTTATAAATAGCCAGCCCGGTAATTAAGGAACCAAGCCCCATCACAATAATTGCCGAGTACGCAATGCGCTGGGCGGCATTATATTTGTTTTGCGGCGGTGCGCTTTTACGGATATGTAAATCGTGCAGCAACACCAGCCAGGCTTCTTTAAACGATTTTTTTTGCGGCACCATTTCGCGCCAGTCGCCTGATATAATGGTGTAGGCCACATACAATATCCCGTTAAGGGTAAAAAACCACATAAACAGGAAATGAAAGGCCATGCCCTCGGAAAGGCGGAACGGAATCTTCAGCGTTTTATAAAACCAATCGGGGAAGAAATGGAAGAATTTATGCCCAAACAGGGTGAATGAATATTCGTCGTTGGCCCAATAAATGAGCATCCCGCTCCATATCATAACGGTTAGTATCGGGAAGTTTACCCAATGGCACCAACGCATAGCTAAGGAGTGTTTTTCTTTAATGGCTTTCATAGCAGGCGATAAAATCTGGCAAAAAAATGTAATTCATTTTACTTACGTAAAATCCGTCAGGTGAAGTTAGCTAATAATTGATATTTATTGGGGATTTTTTACGGCGGCTATCTTTACGTCCGCTGCAAATTCGGCTTTTGAAGCGCCGGTAATAGCGCCGTTGGCAGTATCCTGTAAAAAGCCGACGATCTCCCAGCTTTGGCTGTCGAATCCTTTGGGCAGACTTACTTTTACTTCGCCGCTATCGCCGTTCAACGCCACCTTTTGCAGTTTGCGCACTATTTGCACGTGCGATAAGGTGCGGCCGCCATTTTCGCCGCGTTCAACCCGCGTTTGGGCGTTTTTTTGCACTATAGCTATGAACAGGGAATTGTTTTTACCCGCGCCCCTGGTATCGTATTTTAATGATGCCTGGCTTTGGTCGGCCGATGAAACATTTAAGCTTAAATTTGCAGCCGGTGTTTTCGACAAGCTGGTTTTTATGGCATTGCGTAAAGTACCTTCTTCCGACCCTACAAACTCCGTTTTGCCGTTAACCACAATCTGCGGCGTATAAACTGATTGAAGGTGCAGATAACTCGCATAGTCGCGTTGCCTTTTTGAAAAATCGGCGCTGCTGAAGGCATCCTTCCAGCCCAGGCTGTTCCAGTAATCAACGTGGTAGGCCAGTATATATACCGGTTTATCGTTGCTTTCCTTTTCAATTTTAGCAACCAGTGCATCCGCAGGGGGGCAACTGGAACAGCCCTCGGAAGTAAAAAGCTCAATGACCGCAAAGCCCTTATTATCGGCATTTACTTTTTTCAAAATTTTGGCGTTCATAAACGCGCTCGATGCTAATGCGCCGATAACGAGCAACACCCACAGGCTAATTATTTTATTCGATTTCATTTTGGTGTAAATTAAATTTATCGTTTTCATAGCATTAGTCGGGCGTGTTTTTAAAACCTTACAATAAAATTAAAGTATTTTATTTTTACTAATTTGGATGAACCAACTTGTATCAACTTGTACCAAAAAGCATCTTAAAATAAACCCCTGCACTTTGTAAGGATTTACTGTTAAAAACGACTAAATATTAAAATGATTGCACAAACTGAATCTATATGACGCTTAATCCCCATAATTGGGTGTCGGCACACGCCGATTACCTTTATTCTTTCGCCATTACCCGCCTTAACGACGAAGAGCAGGCAAAGGACCTGGTGCAGGAAACTTTTTTAGCCGCCCTGCAAAAGGTAAATAATTTTGAGGGCAAAAGCTCGGAACGAACGTGGCTGACCGCGATCCTAAAAAACAAGATCATTGATGTTTACCGGAAAAAAATCATCGGGACTGCGGCCGGTTGATGTAAAAGACACTGAACACTCTGAAGACTTTTTTGAAGAAGACGGGCATTGGAAAACCGAACATGGCCCAAAAGAATTCGGCATTGAGGATAAAGACCATCTGGTTACTAAGGAGTTTGAGCAGATATTAAAAAACTGTATGCAGAAGCTCCCGGCATTGTGGATGGCCGTTTTTACCATGAAACACATTGAAGACGAAGCCACCGAAACTATTTGTACCGAATTAAAGGTAACCGCATCAAACTTTTGGGTGATTATCCACCGCGCAAAACTTAACCTGAGGGCTTGCCTTCAAAAAAACTGGATTTAAACGAAACTAACCATGAGCCATTTGAAGAAAATTATATATAACTGTAAACAGGCTACCTACCTGATTGAAAAGAAATCGGTACAGCGGTTAAGTTTTCGCGAAACTGTTGAACTGCGGATCCATTTATATGGGTGTTCTTTTTGCCGTTTATTCAGCAAGCAAAGCGCCGTTATTAATCATATGGTAAAAGAACTGTTTCATAGTTCGGCCGGGTCGGGTATTCATCTTGAAGATGATTTTAAAAAAGAGCTGCAGCAAAGGATAGAAGAGGAGTTGAACAAATAAATTAAGATACTTTGTAAGGTTTTAAAACCACCCCCGACAAACGGGTAAATATTAAAACTAAAAAAAGTATGAAATCAATTTTTTCGGGCGCATTAATCGCCACCGCTATTGTAGCTTGTTTAAGCCTTAACGTTCAGGCTAATACTGTTAAACCGGTACATACCATCGCCGTAATCGACACCGGCAAAATGAAAATGGCCAAAATGAACAAAAAGATGGACAAAAAAATGTCCAAAATGTCGGCAGATACTTCGAAGATGGCCAAAAAGATGGATAACAAAATGAACAAAAAAATGGATAAAAAGATGTCCAAAAAAATGGCAAAGGACACTGCCAGTAAAATGTGAGTTGTTTTTGTTTGTGACGGGGGAGGGGATTTCTCCCCTCCTTTTTTTAAAACCAATAAATAAATTATGAAAAAATACTTACTCATTATAACTGCCCTTTTCTTTAGTTTACAGGTTTTGGCGCAAAGCGGTCTAAAAAAGGACACACAGGCGCCATTGTTTACCGCACGGGATAACTCGGGTAAATTGCTTGATTTGAAAGCGCTGCTCAAATCGCACAAGGCTGTTGTGCTATTCTTTTATCGCGGACAGTGGTGCCCGTATTGCAACAAGCAGATAAAACAACTGCAGGATTCGCTGCAATTACTTACCGGCAAAGGCGCTTATGTAATTGGCGTAACGCCCGAAACCGGCGAAAACATCAACAAAACTATTGATAAAACACACGCTTCATTTTCCATCATCCAGGATAAAGGCTATGCCATAATGAAGGCCTATGATGTTAATTACGTTGTTGACGATGCTTTAAACAGCAAATTAAAAAGCTATGGCATCGACCTGGAAAAGAACAATGGCAATGCCGATCATGTATTGTCTGTGCCGGCAACTTATGTTATCAATCCGTCAGGTAAAATAATTTATGTTCATTTTGATAAGGATTATACTAAACGGCCATCTGTAAGCTCTATACTGGCGGTACTATAATTGTTGCACAAATGGGCGGGCGATGGCAACATAAATTCGTGCAATTCGAAATAATTCGCGTTAATTAGTGTATATGAAAAAGCTTTTCGCCCTCCTGTTTGTATTGTACACCTGCACCGCGCTGGCGCAGGAAAAGTATAGCACTACGCACCAGTTTACCATCAGCGGTAAGGTAAAAAACGGATCGGTTATTACAATGGATTCGCTTGAAAAGTACAGGTCGGTTGTTATAGGCGACATAAACGTAACCAACCACTTAGGCGACTTTAAACACAAAGACGAACAGTTGAAAGGTGTTTTATTGAAGGACATTTTAAGTCATACAGTATTCGATACGCCCAGCCCCAAACTGTTGAGCGCCTTTTATATTACCTGCGTCGGCGCCGATGGGTATAAAGTAGTTTACTCGTGGAACGAACTTTATAATACCGAAGTTGGCAATCATGTTTACATCATTATGGAAAAAAATGGCGTGAAGGCCGCTCAAATGCCCGAAAGCATCCAGATGACATCGGTAATGGATATGAAAACCGGCCGCCGGTATTTGCACAACCTGGATAAGATAGTTATCAGCGAGGTGCAGTAGCTATTTTATTAAAAGCTCATTGGCTCCCCAGCCCTCCAACTCTTGCGGGTTGTGGCTTACTATTAATACGGTGATACCCATCTCAGCAAACAAGGCGTTGAGTTGAGCCAGCAATCCCGACTTCATTTCCGGGTCAAGTGCCGAAAAGGGCTCGTCCATCAGCAATAGTTTTGGTTTTATAGCCAGCGCCCGTAAAATAGCAAGCCGCTGTTGTTGCCCGCCGGACAGGTATTCGGGTTTGTGAGCTGCATGTGTTTCCAGGCCCCCTATCGCGAGCAATCTTTCAATCCACGCCTCGTCATCGGTGGCATATTCGAGGTGCTGCCGGACGGTCATATTAGGGAACAACGCATAATCCTGGAAAACAAAACCAACTTTTCGTTTTTGGGGCGAAAGGTTTATTTTGGAGGATGTGTCCAGCCAGGTAATATTATTTGCTGCAATAGTGCCTCTTTCAGTCGATACGAATCCGGCGATGACCTTCAAAAACGTAGTCTTCCCCGCGCCCGAGGGGCCATATATTTTGGTGATGCTGCCAGCGGCAAACTGCGCAGCTACTTTTAGTACCTGCTGCCCCGGGTAGGCCCTTAGTTTTTTTTCTATATCAATGCTGATCATTCCAGGGGGCTTTTAAGGCGATATTTATTAAAAACAAATACCGAGACTAACAGGATAAAAGTAATAGAAAAAAGGATGAGCGAATAGGTGTTGGCTGCATGATAATCCATTTGCTCAACCGAATCATAAACCGCTATGGAGGCCACGCGCGTTACATTGGGGATATTGCCACCTATCATCAATACCACGCCAAACTCGCCGAGCGTGTGGGCAAAGGTTAGCACAGCAGCAGTTAACAGTGATGGTTTGATATTCGGCAGCAGCACCTTTATAAAAGTTTGCCATTTTGTTTTGCCTATTGAATAGGATGCCTGCGAAAGCGAGGCCGGCAATTGCTGGAGAGCCGATTTGATGGGCCCGATCATAAAAGGCATGCTGTAAATAATTGATGCCAGCACCAAGCCCTGGAACGAGAATACAAACTGGATATTAAAATTTTGTGCCAGCCATTTCCCCACGCCATGCTGCGGACTAAAGGCCAGTAAAAGATAAAACCCCAGTACCGAGGGAGGTAATACCAGCGGCATGGTAATAATAGCCTCCGCTATCACCTTAAAAACCGACCGCCCTTTTGATAACCACCACGCCAACGGCAAGCCGATGACTAACAACAGCGCAGTTGTAATAACAGCCAACTTCAGCGTAAGCCAGATAGGGTTAAGATCCATTTTTAATGAGCGGATGTGCAAATGTGCAGATGGGAGAATGAGCAGATGTTAAAACCGTATTTACCACAATACCGGCATCTGCACATCTGAGATCCGCATCCCGCACGTGCGGGACCATCAATTCTTATATCCATATTCCTTAAATATCGCTTTTGCGGCGGGGCTTAGTATGTACTGATAAAATTTCTCCGCATCTGGGTTACTTTGGGCATGTTTTAGCAAAATCATGGCTTGTTCAATCGGGGCATACAACTTAGGGTCTATCTCCACCCAATACAATTTGGTTTTGTTGGCGGGGTCCTTTACCAGCGCCTGCGTGGTAAAACCAACATCGGCCACACCGGTGGTAATATAAGTGTTCACCTGCGATATACTTTCGCCGGTTACTATTTTTGATTGTATCTCGTTGGAAATACCTTTTTGTTTAATCGCTTCGGTTGCCGCTTTGCCATAAGGTGCTATAGCCGGGTTGGCAATGGCTATTTTTTTTATCCGGTCGGTAAGTAATAACCGTTCCCAGTTATCAAAGCCTACATCCTGACTGCTGCACAAAATAAGGCTGCCCTGTGCGTAAACTACCGGGGCTTTGCTGCCAAAACCTTCCTTAAACAATGTTGCCGGGAAAGTAACATCGGCCGACAGAAATACATCATACGGCGCTCCATTACGAATCTGCGCTGTTATATTGCCCGATGAACTCACTATGGGCTCAATGGTTATACCGGTTTTGGTTTTAAAATCCTGGCCCAACACCTTAATTACCGATTGAAGGTTTGCGGCAGCTGCTACCTTTAGGTTTTGGCCAAAAGCTGTTGTTGCCAGCAACAGTAAAACGGGGATTAAAAATTTTATGCGTTTCATTTATTGATATTAACTTCTTTAACATGAACAAGGGCCTTTAAAAAATGAAGACCTGCAGGCAAGGCTAATTTACGCTAAATTCTGCATTTTATTGGAGGATACCGCATAGGTTTAATCAAACAATTGTCACATACCGTTTTACAAATTCAGTACGTTTTGATAAAAGGAACCCGAGTAAGCCATTGGGGAAACAAAATATAGTTGTGCTTTGTTGCCATATCATCATCGATACAAAAAAATATAGGTTGATTAATAAGTATATACTATATTAGCCTTTTGTTGTGTAATTATCACACTAAGCACAAACCTGTCTATACCAATTTTTTAAACCGGATACATTTTTAACCATTTACATCCCTATGATGATCAAAAAAAAATTAAATCGGCATTTGCTGATACTTTTGTTGCCTGCCGCTTTTTTATTTGGCCCTGGCTGCAGTAAAAAAGCAAATAGCCAGGCGCCTGTTGTACCTGTTGCGCCTGCCCCACCAGTAAAATCGGACGTGGCCATGTGGTTAACCAATTCAAACCAGTCGGCATTGTTTTCAAAGCAAAATGTGAGTCTTGTTTTTAGCGCAACCACCAACGTAAACCCAACAATTACTGTAGATACCAATACAACTTACCAAACCATTGATGGCTTTGGTTTTTGCTTAACCGGCGGTAGTGCCTCGATGATAAACAGCCTGGCGCCGGCGGCGGAGGATGCCTTGCTAAAGGAGCTTTTTTCAACAGACACCACACATATCGGCATCAGCTACATCAGGATAAGCATGGGAGCATCGGACATGAGCGCACAGGACTTTACTTATGATGATGTACCGGATGGAACAACCGATGCAACACTGGCCAATTTTAGCATTGATGCAGAAAAAACCGACCTTATACCTGTTTTAAAAAAAATTGTGGCACTTAACCCCACCATTAAAATACTGGCTACCCCCTGGACCGCCCCGGTGTGGATGAAGCTTTCCACAACCGGCAATAATGGTTTTACCGGAGGTAGTTTAAATACGCTTTATTACGATGTTTACGCCAAATATTTCGTAAAATATATACAGGCCATGCAGGCGCAGGGCATTACCATTGATGCCATTACGCCGCAAAACGAGCCGCTTAACCCAAACAACAACCCGGCTATGGTAATGCAACCATCGGAAGAGGATAATTTTATAAAAAATAACCTGGGCCCGCAGTTTAAAGCGGCAAGCCTGCCGACCAAAATAATTATTTACGACCATAATACTGATCGAACGGATTACCCTTTAACCATTTTGGCCGATCCCGCTGCCAATACCTATGTTGATGGTTCGGCATTTCACCTGTACGCGGGCTCAATTACTGCGCTTACACCAGTGCATAACCAGTATCCCGGAAAAAACGTTTATTTCACCGAACAGTACACCGCGTCATCGGGCAGTTTTGCCGGCGATTTAAACTGGCATATCACTAATTTAATCATAGGTGCTACTCAAAACTGGAGCCGTAACGTATTGGAATGGAACCTGGCCACCGATGTCACATTGGGGCCGCATACCAATGGTGGATGCACCGTATGCCAGGGAGCTTTAACCATTAACGGCCAAAATGTGCAGCGCAATGTATCGTATTATATTATTGCACACGCATCAAAATTTGTGCGGCCTGGGGCGGTGCGTATAGCCACCCCAACCATCAGCAACCTGCCAAATGTGGCCTTTAAAAATACCGACGGAACCAAAGTGCTTATCGTTTTAAACAATCTGGGTACCGCACAAACATTTAATATTCAGTTTAAAAATAAAATGGTCAGCAGCACGCTGTATTCGGGTGCCGTAGCCACGTATGTTTGGTAAATTAGCCTTTACAATTATTTAGTCATGAAAAAAATAAGTTTATCTGCACTACTTTTAGCAGTGTTAATCCCGTGCACCGTTTTGGCGCAATCAACAGGATTTATGACCACCCGTGGCAAAGAGATCATCGGTCCAAACCATAAACCGTTCCTCATGCGCGGCACAAACCTGGGTAACTGGCTGGTGCCGGAGGGGTATATGTTTAAATTTAAAAGCATAAACTCGCCCCGGCTCATTAACCAGGCGTTGCTTGAATTGCTTGGCCCCGAAGAAACCACGAAATTTTGGAAACAGTACCAGGATACTTACATAACCGCGGGCGATATTCATTTTTTAAAGGCATCGGGGATGAATTCTATCCGTATTCCTTTCAATTACCGTTTGTTCACCAACGAAAATTATTGCGGGCAAAATAACCCTAACCGGGGTTTCGAACTGCTCGACAGGGTGATTGGCTGGTGCAAAAAAGAAGGTTTATATGTTATTTTAGATATGCACTGCGCTCCCGGTGGCCAAACCGGCGACAATATTGACGACGGCAGCGGCTACCCGTTCTTGTTTAAAAGCCCGGCAATGCAGCAACTTACCGCCGCTATCTGGAAGCGGATAGCCAATCATTATAAAAATGAAACTACCGTAATGGGCTACGATTTACTTAATGAGCCCATAGCCACCTATTTTAATGCCGATGAGTTTAACCCCTACCTCGAACCTGTTTATAAACTGATAACCAAAGCCGTGCGATCGGTAGATAAAAATCACATCATTATTTTAGGCGGCGCACAATGGGACAGCAATTTTAAATGTTTCGGAGCACCGTTTGATGCTAAACTCGTTTACCAGTTCCATAAATACTGGACCAAAACAACCGGCAAAGAAGTGATACAGGATTATATCGATTTCAGAAATAAATACAACGTGCCAATTTACTGCGGTGAGACCGGCGAAAACAAAGATGACTGGTGCGAAGGTTTCCGCAAAACACTCGAAGAAAACAACATTGGCTGGCATTACTGGCCTTACAAAAAGATAGACAATACGGCGGGCGTTATCACCTTTGATGTACCCGCAGGATACGATAAGCTGATTGATTATACCGAACAGCCAAGGACCGATTTCGCGGCCATCCGAAAGGCAGCGCCTTCGTATGCTGATCGTGAATTGATTAAAAAGGCCCTTTATCAATTTATAGCTAACAGCAAATTTACAAACTGTCGACCCAATAAAGGCTACATTGAAGCGCTGGGGTTGAAAGTTCCGTAAATAAACAGTAAAAAAATTTCACAGGAGAATGCAGGGATGGTCAATTTTTACCCTTCATTCTCCTGTGTCTGTTTTATGGTTTACTTAATACAGCATTTTACTTATGGACGAATCAAAAGTGTAAAATTTACACTTAATAGGATTATAAAAAGAAAAATATTATCATTGCCTAACCTGAAACCAATTATAAACCTATTTGTTGTTTTGCATACCAATTAGCATAAACCACAAGACATATTGCAGTACCCCGAAAGCATGGATAAAATTTTTCTGAAATTTTTTGCATTTCCGTCATTCCTTTTATTGTGTTTTTCTGCAACAGCACTGGCACAGGTCCCGGTTAAAATTAGTGATACCGCCAAGCAGCAAATTTTCAGGTACGGCGAGGTGGCTTCTATAGAAGACATCCATAACAACCTAACTATAGACCAGGTAAAAACGCCCACGGTTGCCGATAAATTTATTATCAACCGGGATGCCACGCCCGCAACCCATAACCCGGCTAGCGCTTACTGGTACCGGGTACGCATAACCCACGATGCACTTACCAAAAACAACTGGATCCTGGAGTTTTTTGATCAAACTATTGATAGTATTACGGTCTACTCGCCCGATAAGCAGCATAATTACACGGCAAAGTTGCTGGGCAGCAGTTTTCCGTTTTCGGCACGGCTTTATCACCATAAAAACCTCAGTGTAAACTTAAGCAACAATCTTAGCGGTACGCAGACCTATTATGTGCGTATAAAATCGCACCGGCCGGTTAATGTTATCATGGTTTTGCGGTCAGTAAACTGGTTCATCAGCTACGCGCTTGATGAGTATTTTTTCTTCGGGGTCTTTTATGGGATGATACTGGTTTTCGGGCTGTACAACCTCATGATGTTTGTGGCCATGCGGCAAAAGCAATACTTGTATTACATAGCCTACAACCTTAGTATAGGCCTGTACGAAATGTGTGTTGATGGCATTGCCTACCAGTATATATGGCCGGCTTCACCAGCCTGGAACCATAGTGCTTACGGTGTGTTTTTGTTTTCGGCCAGTATATTTTCAATGCTTTTTGCGCAAAGCCTCCTTAACACCAAAACAAACGCACCTTTATTAAACAAGCTCATTGGTTGGATAATTGCATTGCGATGCCTGTTTTTTGTACTCTGTTTAACTGTAAACGAAAACTGGTTTAGCTATAAGATCATCGAGGTTATCCCCCTAACCTTTGTATATTTTACCGGCTGTTATGTTTTGATAAAAGGGTACCGGGCAGCAAGGTTTTTTGTAATAGGTTATACTTTTTTATTTGCAGGCTTTATTATAAAAGCACTGATAGCGTTTAATATCTGGTGGTTCCCGGTAACTGCGGCAATGTATTATAGCCTGAGCTTTTGTTTTATTATGGAGATGGTGTTCATTTCCTTTGCCATAGGTGATAAGGTGCGGATATTAAAACGGAAAGAAGAGGAATCGCAGTGGCTTATGATCAGGCAGCTTAAACTGAACGAGGAGCTTAAAGATACGCTGAATAAACGCCTGGAAGAACAGGTGAAAGAACGGACAAAGGAGTTGCTTGAAAAATCATCGCTGATTGCCGAGCAAAACGAGGAGCTAAAATCGGTTAACCAGTTGCTGCTACATCAAAGCGAGGAAATATCCCGCATGAATGTGCTGCTGGAGAAGGACAATTCAACCCTGCACCAGGATATCGAAAGAGTGACGCATGACCGGGTAATGTCGGCCGAAGTTGATTTTGAAGAATTCAGTAAAATTTATCCTGACCGGGAAACTTGCTTTAAGTTTTTATCCGATTTAAAATGGGCTAACGGTTACAGCTGCCGCAAATGCACTAACACCCATTATGGTAATGGCCATTTACCCTATAGCAGGCGTTGCTCGCGTTGCGGGTACGAAGAATCGGTGATAGCCTGCACGTTGTTGCAAAACACGCGGATCCCCATTAACAAGGCCTTCTACATGATATTTTTGATGTATTCCACCAATGGTAAAATATCATCGCACAAACTATCCGAAATACTGTCCATACGCCAAAGCACCTGCTGGGCCTACAGTACCCGCATTAAAAAAGTAATGAATACCAACAAAAAACTCATTAAAAACGCCGGCGACAAAGGCTGGAGCAGCTTGGTGATTGAGGGCGATTAGTTTAAACGTCTTCTGTTTTGTTGAATGATCAGCTTATGATGTCCCGTTTCTTTAAATATCCCGCAAGTTCAATTTTACGCCGGTCAAAAGCAGTGATGCAATCCCTGCATTACCTTGCCTTTATCACCAAAAGAAAATTTTTCAATAATTTTTCGTCAAAATTAACGTGCGAACTAAGCGTATCACCATAACTGCCTGTGCACATAAAAATGAACCCTGCTACATGCCACAGCCTTTTTTGCTCATAAAATGCTTGTGTTTAAACCGTATCAGTTTTAATTTAAATAACTAATAGTCAGTTATTTATATGAATTTTAATTTGTTTTTATAAAAAATTTAACATTAGCTTTGCTTTACCAATATATAACTGATAGCCCCTTTGCCATTAAATAGTTGATTAAAATAATTTTGCTGACCTGCAAAGTTGTGCGGTTATTTTTAAGCATAGGTTAATGATTAAAATATTGCTAAATCGTTAAAATTAATTTTTAACGCCCTGATCCTGAACCAATTTTATCAAACTATAACCAATTTTTTATGAGAACAAATTACAACTTGAGATTACCCGCAATTTTAATGATGCTGCTTGCATTATTTATTTATTCCTGTAAAAAGGACCTTTCGAAGCCGGCTCCCGGCTTAACGCCTAACGGTAGCAGCACGGTAGCGCGGTCGGCCAATGAAACAGTTAATATCTGGGAAACCACCACCGATCAGAGCAAACTGCTGGCACAGCAAGGCAGTGTTAACTTTGCAACTGATGCAGGTACCAACCCTACCACCATTACCGTTGATGAAACCACTACTTACCAAACAATTGACGGATTTGGTTATGCTTTAACTGGTGGCAGCGCCTCGTTAATAAACGGACTCGGCGCTAATCAAAGCACCATGCTTAACGATATCTTCTCCACTGCATCCGGTCATGTTGGGTCGGCGTTTGTGCGGGTTACTATTGGCGCATCGGATCTGAGTTCATCGGATTTTACTTATGACGATATGCCTTCGGGTCAAACGGATGTAAACCTTACCCATTTCAGTATCAGTCAGGAAATGACAGATCTGGTTCCGGTATTAAAGAAAATAGTCGCTATCAATCCCAACATTAAAATACTGGCCACTCCATGGACGGCGCCCGTTTGGATGAAAACCGGCACCACAGGCAACGGCGGCTTTACAGGCGGCAGCTTAAATACTGCTTATTACGATGCTTATGCACGCTATTTTGTAAAATACATACAGGCTATGGCTGGCCAGGGTATTAAAATTTATGCTATAACCCCACAAAATGAGCCATTGAACCCCAACAATAACCCGGCGATGACCATGCAGTCGAACGAAGAGGCTAACTTTATCAAAAACAACTTAGGGCCCCAGTTTGCTTCAAATGGCATTACCACTAAAATAATAGCTTATGATCATAATTGCGATCAGCCGGGATACCCGGAAGCTGTTTTGGGTGACGCGAGCGCAAACCCTTATGTCGATGGATCGGCGTTTCACCTGTACGCCGGTGATATCAGCGCATTAACCACCGTTCATAATGCTTACCCCAGCAAGAACGTGTACTTTACTGAGCAATTTATAGGCGGCCCGGGCAATTTTGGCGGCGATTTGGACTGGCACATGAATAATTTAATTATTGGTGCACCACGCAACTGGAGCCGTGTAGTGCTGGAATGGAACCTGGCTGCCGATCCCAACTATAACCCGCATACAGCAGGTGGTTGTTCAAACTGCCTCGGCGCGGTTACCATATCGGGTAATAACTACACACGTAATACCGCGTATTACACCGTTGCCCATGCATCGGAATTTGTACAGGCTGGTGCGGTACGCATAGCGTCTAACACATTTTCAGCCAGTATACAAAATGTTGCCTTTAAAAACCCCGATGGCACCAAAGTGGTGGTAGCGCTTAACACCGCAAGTTCAACGCAATCATTTAAAATAAAATGGGGCGGCGAATCCTTTACCTATTCCTTGCCTGCCGGTGCTGTGGCCACCTTTAAATGGTCGGGAACACAGTCGGGGGCATCAGGGCCACCTATTGGTCAAACCATCACCCTTAAAGGTTTTAACAATGATTATGTAAGCGGCGAAAACGGCACCACCGCCATGACCTGTACCCGCACAACCCCAGGCACCTGGGAAGATTTTTTAGTTGTTGATGCAGGCGGAGGCAAGGTTGCCCTGCAAAGCATGGGCAAATATGTATCGAGCGAAAACGGCACTATGCCTATAACCTGTAACCGCACCACATTTGGCGCCTGGGAAGAGTTTACCTGGGGCGTAAACGCCGATGGCACCATAACGCTGCAGGGTAACAATGGGAAATTTGTGTCAAGCGAGGACGGCACACAAGCCATGACCTGCAACCGGGCTACACCTTCGGGATGGGAATCTTTCGGTGTTAATAAATAGCCTCACCCCAAGCCCCTCTCCGTACGCCGCCGCTAAAGCTAAGGCGTATGTGGTGGAGAGGGGCTTTAAAAGGGGGCCTTCTGAAAAAACAAAACCAAATCAAACACTATAAATCATGAGAAAACAACTATTTAAATTATTACCGGGCGTTGGTATGGTACTGGCCCTGGTATTTTTGGTAATTTCCTGTAAAAAGGATGTTCATGCGCCTTCGGTGACAACGAATGCTCCGAATATCAGCATTGATAAATCGGGAATTACCCATTCCGACGTCACCTACCAGCTCATCTGGTCGGATGAGTTTAACGGTACCAGCGTGGATGGAACAAAGTGGAATATTGATAACGGAAATCCCGGTGTTAATAACGAGAAAGAATATTACCAAAGCGCCAATGTTGCTGAAACCGGCGGTAACCTGGTCATCACCGCTAAAAATCAAAGCGTTGGCGGGCAACCCTATACATCGGGCAAGCTGGAAACAGCAGGGAAATTCTCTACCACTTACGGCCGTATTGAAGCAAGTATTAAGGTGCCCGAGTTTCAGGGCTCATGGCCGGCATTCTGGATGCTTGGGACTAATATTGGCTCGGTTGGATGGCCGCAATGCGGCGAAATTGATATTCTGGAGCAGATAAATACCAGCAATACCATTTATGGCACCATTCACTGGTTCGATAACGGCAACACACAATATGGCGGCAACACGAGTACCAATGCAAATGCCTACCACTTGTATGCCGTACAATGGGATAGCCAATCCATCACCTGGTGGGTTGATAATAACCTGTATGCCACCGCCAATATTGCCAATAACATCAACAATACTGGCGCTTTCCAAAATCCTTTTTATATAATATTAAACATGGCCGTTGCCGGCGACTTCCCGGGGCAAACGGTTAATACCGGGGCGTTACCCGCAAGTATGTATGTTGATTATGTGAGGGTTTACAAAGGCGTTACCAGCAGCGGCCCGCCAATTGGGCAAACCATCACCTTAAAAGGTTTTAATAACGATTACGTAAGCGGCGAAGACGGCACCACTGCCATGACCTGTACGCGCACAACAGCCAGCACCTGGGAGGATTTTTTAGTGGTTGATGCCGGAGGAGGTAAAGTAGCGCTGCAAAGCATGGGCAAATATGTATCGAGCGAAAACGGCACCATGCCGATTACCTGTAACCGCACCACGTTTGGCGCCTGGGAAGAATTTACCTGGGGAACTAACTCCGATGGTACGATAACCCTACAGGGTAATAACGGGAAATTTATTTCGAGTGAGGACGGCACGCAGGCCATGACCTGTAACCGCGCGACGGCCTCGGGCTGGGAAGCATTTAAAGTGAACCAGTAATATCCCTTTATTAAACCGGGTTTTGCAAAGCCGCAGAACCCGGTTTTTTTCTGATACTCAAAGGCATCGGCGCAGGTCGGGGCCTTTGGTTTTTAATAAAACGCAAACAAAACACCGCCGCCATTGTAAACAAATATACTATCCGTGATAGTTGTGTTTTTAATTTAATCCGGTTATGATTTAAAAGTGTATCTTTAACACACCAATATATTATGAGAACAAATTTTTTACCCCTGGCGAAATGCGCGCCGATTGTTTTGCTGCTTGCCATTACCATAGGTTCATGCAAAAAATCCAACATCTTCGGTGACACCAAAGTTGTGATACCCACACCACCGCCCGATACCGTTAAGAAAATTACAGATACCACTACGTTCACGCTGGTATGGTCGGACGAGTTTAACGGCACGTCGGTAGACTCCAAAAACTGGAACATGGAAACCGGGAGCCTTCACGTAAACAACGAGAAAGAATATTACCAGGCGGCTAATGCTACGGTAGCAAACGGAAACCTTGTTATTACCGCTAAAAGCGAATCAGTTGGCGGTTTTCCTTATACTTCGGCGAGAATGAACACCGCAAACAAGGTGAATGTTGCTTACGGGAAAATTGAAGCCCGGATAAAAATACCGATGGGCGCAGGTTTGTGGCCCGCATTCTGGATGTTAGGCTCCGATATAAATACCGGGACAACGTGGCCGGGCTGCGGCGAAATTGACATTATGGAGCATATTAACGCCGATAGCCTGATTTATGGTACCATGCATTGGAGTGCCGCCGGCAATCAGGCTGACTACGGCCTGAAACTTTCCAGCTCGCCCAGTGCATATCATGTTTATTCGGTTACCTGGGATGATACAGCTATAAAATGGTATGTAGATAATACATTATATGTAACCGGCAATATTGCTAATGACATAAACAATACCGATGCATTCCACAAGCCCTTCTTCATCATATTAAACCTGGCTGTTGCCGGAGATTTTCCGGGGCAAACGGTTGATTTAAGCAAGTTGCCGGCAAATATGTATGTTGACTATGTGAGGGTTTACAAAGCCAATTAAAGAGTTTCAAGTCGATAGTTTTTAGTCTGAAGTCGCAATCCGTTATTCAGCATAACAAAATTTCAATTTATTACTGTTTATCGTTACTGATGAATAGACCTGTAAAGTTTTGCCTGCTTTTTTTGATAAACCTCTGCGCGGCATATGCCGGCTATTCGCAGGATATCGAACAAAAACTGCAGCTATCATTATCAACCGGGAGGCAACAGGAAGATTTTAACTGGTCGATTGCCGGCAATTCAAACGGACAAAGCCCCAACATACTTTCGGAACTTAAATGGAAAAATGTGAGCGGGCAAAATTATGCCGCTTTCGCGCAGTGGAATTTATGGCGAAGGGTTTCCATTTTTGCTGATTATAACAGGACGTCCGTAACATCAGGCTCTGTAAGCGATATGGATTACAGCAAGGATAACCGGATGGCGCCGACCTATGCCGAAACGTTCAGCGATAATAAAGGCTATACCGATGGCTGGTCGCTGGGTGCCGGATATGTAATTTTCAACAACCCATTATTCAGTTTGGTGCCGTATATCGGATACGGTAGCAGTGCGCAATACCTGTATATAGTCGACTTAACGGGCCAGTTCCCGGGCCTAAACAGCAACTACAATGCGCAATGGAAAGGTCCCTTGCTAAGAGTAACCTCATCTGTTAAAATTATACATGCCTTAAAATTTGCGGCAGCGATAACGTACAACCAGGCAAAATACAGCGCCCTGGGCGATTGGAACCTGATTAACGAGTTTCAGCACCCGCTGAGCTACCACCATGCGGCAGATGGCTATGGGATAAGCGCCAGTGGCAAATTAATTTATAATTTGACAGGAAACGTAGCCATAAACATTGGCTGCAATTATTACAACTGGCAAACCGGGACCGGTTTCGATCAGCTTTACCTTGCCACCGGCCTGGTTGATAAAACACAGCTTAACGGGGTATTTCGTAAAGGGTACCAGGTTGATGGCGGCGTGGTTTTATCACTTTAAGGATTAGAGAATAAGTCTGTAAAAACCTCGTCTTTGCTCTTGTTAAGATGCTCCGCTACCTGTCTTAAAATAGCGTTTAATGTCCCTGTTTTTATTGGATCGTGGTTAGGGATAGCTAAATGATGTTCTCCATTTATAATGGTAGTGATTTTTATGTGACTTCCTTTTTGAGAAACGGCATCATACCCATAAACTTTCAACAATTTTATAGGAGCTTTCCCCGACAAGTTACGTGGGCTTTTCATAACGCCATCGTTTCGTCTTTTACAAAATGTAAGTGGGCAAAAGATGGGGCATTATTAGTGTTTTCATAATAACACTCAATCCCGCTTTTTATGCTTTTTTTCAAATCCTCCATAGTGTCACCTTCTGCAAAAATGCCGACACCGACAGCCTCGGCGTAATAGCCGCCTTCGTCTGCTTCATTCACTAAAAATGTCAGTTCTTTCATATTCCAAATTTAATAAAAAAAGATCGTTTAATTTTTTATCATGTTCCCATTTCTGCTTTTTCAACAGATCCCGTCCACCTAAAACTCAATTATCACATCATCCGTGAGCGGGTGCCCGGTGCAGGTTAAAATCCAGCCTGCGGCAATGTCGGCATCAGTAAGCACGTCATTTTTAACCATCTCTACTTTACCACTTTTACATATTGCGGAGCAAGTAGAACAATCGCCAACCCGGCAGCTGTAAGGCAATGGGATATTATTTTGCAGGGCCGCCTGCAAAATCGATTGGTTTTCGCCTACGGTAAGGTCATGCGTCTCCTCACGGAAATGAATGCGGATATTTTTTGGAGAGAAAGCTATTGAACTTGCTGTTACGGGCACCGTCTCCAAAACAAAGTTTTCCTTCCTGATCTGCGCTGCATCCAGGCCCATGTAAAGCAGGGTGAGTTTTATCATGCGCATGTACTCAAAGGGGCCGCAAGTATAAATTTCAACATTGTTTAAGCCTGATGTTGCGTTCTGCCGCACCAGTTTTTCAAGCGTGAGGTTATTTAGCCGGTTGGCTTCGCTGCTGAGTAAATAGATGACTTTTAACCTTTCGGGATTATCAAGGCTTAACCGGTTTATTTCATCTTTAAATAAAATGAATGCGCTGTTTTGGTTACTGTAGATGAGGATAAGCCGGCTTTTGTCCTTTCGGCTCAAAATATATTTTAGTTGCGAAAATACAGGTACAATACCACTGCCGGCAGCAAACAGGAATATGTCCTTTTCGCTTTCAAAATTGCTGATTGTAAATTTGCCGGCCGGCTCAACGGCGTTTAAAATATCACCCTGCTTTACCTTGGTTAACAGGAACCGGGAAATCTCGCCATTGGCTATCCGTTTTACCGTGATGGATAATAGCGGTTCATCAGGAGATGAGCTCAGCGAATAGGATCGCCGAATCTCTTCGTCATGATGCGTAAATACCAGCGTAATAAATTGCCCGGCTTTGTAAGAAATGGCTTTACCGGTTATTTCGCTTAAAAAGAAAGTCGCCGTATCCGGCAATTCCCATACTATCTTTTCAACCTTTAAATGCAACATGTATTTTAAGCCCTGATGACAATTTTGCCAAACTGTGTTGAATGCTCCATCGATGCCACGGCTTTAGGGGTATCCGCCAGATCGAACACCTCGTCAACAATGGGCGTTACCTCGTGTGTATTCACAAAATCAACCATCGCTTTAAAATTAGCAGGGCTGCCCATCATGGTACCCATGAGCTGTAGCTGCCTCCAAAATATCTTGCGGCCATTTAAAGCGGGAATATTACCTGCGGTGCCCCCAAATATGACGATCCGCCCGCCGGGATTACAAATATCAGGCAGTTTGGTAAAGCCTTCGCCCAGGGCACTGTCAATGATCACATCGAAGCCACCTACCAATTGCTGCAATTGTTCCGCCCAATCGGCCGATTTATAATTTACACCAGCCACTGCCCCCAGCGTTTTGGCACTATTAATTTTATCATCGCTGCCTGATGTTACAAATACTTCGCAACCGGCTGCTATCGCTAATTGAACAGCAATCGTACCCGTTCCGCTGCCTGCACCGGTGATCAGCACCTTTTGGCCCTTGGTTGCCTGTCCCTTTATAAACAAAGCCCTGTACGCTGTTAAACCGGCCAGTGGGAGCGCTGCGGCCTGCTCCCAGCTCAGGTGTCCAGGCCTGGCAAATAATTGTTCGGTTCGTACTTTAACGTATTCCGCAAACGTGCCATCATCCGGCAGGCCGAGTATTTTAAAATCGTTCGACTGAAAATTTTCATCATCGCCCCAACCATAACCGGGGTTAATGATCACTTCCCGGTTTAACCAATGTTTATCAGCATCGCTACCAACTTCGGTAACAATACCCGCACCGTCCGACCCCAATATAGTAGGGTATTTTATGCCGGCATATTTACCAATGGTTATCCAATAATCGCGGCGGTTTAGCGCTGCCGCCTTTATTTTCACCAAAACTTCGCCCGGGCCGGGGGTAGGTGTGTCAACTTCTTTTAAAATCAGCGGTTGATCCGCTGCCTCCAGGACTATTGCTTTCATATTGTCTGAACCTTGATTTTTGGGTTTTAGGATTACCGGGATTCTTTGAAATTGAAAATGGCAGGATTTTCTCAACCCTGCCATTTCAATTTTTTACTCATTCCCCTTCAGGGGGTCAGGGGGCTTTTACGCCTTGCTATACAATTCGGCAACATGATTCCAGTTGATCACATTCCATACCGCTGCCAGATAATCCGGGCGGCGGTTTTGATATTTTAAGTAATAAGCGTGCTCCCAAACGTCAATACCAAAAATTGGTGTGCCTTTTACTTCGGCAATATCCATTAATGGGTTATCCTGGTTTGGCGTTGAGCAAACTGCCAGTTTTTTATCAGCGGTAACAATTAGCCATGCCCAGCCTGAACCAAAACGGGTTGCACCAGCTTCGTTAATTTTTGTTTTAAAATCGGCGAATGTGCCAAATGTGCTGTTGATTGCATCAGCTAATGCGCCGGTTGGTTCGCCGCCGCCTGGTCCTAATATCGTCCAGAATAAGCTGTGGTTGTAGTGACCGCCGCCATTGTTGCGAACTGCTGGCGGGAATTTAGAGATATTTTTAACGATTTCATCAATGGTCCAATCAGCCTCAGGTTTGCCTTCCAGCGCTTTGTTTAAATTAGTAACATAAGCCTGGTGGTGCTTGCCATGGTGAATTTCCATAGTCATTTTATCAATGTGCGGTTCCAGTGCATCGGTAGCGTAAGGTAACGCCGGTAGTGTGAATGCCATAACGATTAGTTTAAAGTTTAATGAAAGTAGTCAACAAATATAAAGCGTTCAATATGATTTTTGTTCTGATAAATGTAATGTTTTTCAAACAGACCATAGTCAATGGACCATGGTCCGTGGTTTTTATTTTAATATTTTCTGCCATGGTCTATGGACTATCGACCATCGACTTTTCTCACTTCCGCTTACTTCTAAAAAAACTCCTCACCAATTCCGCACATTCATTTTCATGGATGCCGCCGGTAATAATGGTTTTGGGGTGCGTGATTTTTTGATTGAGACGGCCGAAACCCAGTTTTGCGTCGTAGGCTCCAAATACGATACGGCTAAGCTGAAACCAGTAACTGGCGCCGGCGCACATTACGCAGGGTTCCATGGTTACATACAGCGTACATTCGGGCAAATATTTGCCTCCAATATAGTTGGCGGCTGCGGTAAGGGCCTGCATTTCGGCATGGGCCGAAACATCGTTAAGGCGTTCGGTGAGGTTATGCCCGCGGCCAATAATCTTTCCTTTGCACACAACGATGGCGCCAATAGGTATTTCGTCCTCGGCTAAAGCCAATTTAGCTTCCCTGATGGCCTCGTTCATAAAAAAATCATCGGGCGAAATGGCTGGTTCGTCTCCAAAATTTATATACCTCATTATATCAGCTTACTTCCGTTGGGTACCGGTTTATCAATAGATGTTAATACAATATCGCCATTTTCATCGGCGAAGCCTGTCACCAAAAACTCCGACATAAAATTTGCAATTTGCTTAGGTGCGAAGTTAATTACCCCCGCAATCTGCCGCCCGGGCAGCTCCTCTTTCGTATAATGCCGGGTAATTTGAGCGCTTGACCACTTAATACCCAGGGGGCCAAAATCAACTTTTATTTTATAGGCGGGCTTTCGCGCCTGCGGAAAATCAGCAACTTCAAGGATAGTTCCGGCGCGCAGTTCTACTTTTTCAAAATCGTGCCAGGTAATGGTTTCCATTTTGCAAAGGTATAAACCTGCTACAAATCAAAACCTTTTGCAATGGATTTTTTATTTTATAGTATAAAAGTGATTACGTAATTTACCTTTGCATTCCGGAAAGACAACAGGTTATGGCATATCTTAAAATTATGGTGAAAAATATTTTGTACAAACTCGCTTTCATCTTATCAGCAGCGGTAATATTGCTGCAAAATGCTGAGGCAAAGGCATCCACAAAATATATCAGTTATTTAAATCCCCCATTACAAATTCGGCCGGTTACCGTAAAAGATACCACCCCACCTGCCGATGTAATGCTGGTTGTTAAAACAGCCATTTATGCATTAAACAATTTTAATATCGAATCGGTGGCAGATTTATATACCCCAAATGCCGTAATTGCCGACGACGAGCCGCCATACTCCTGGAATGGACCTACCGCAGGAGTACAATGGGTGAACGCAGTGCAGAAAGTATGTAAGGATAATAAGTTAACCAAACTGAAAGGCACAATACAAGCAGTAAGCGTTTATCAGCACTCGGCCGAGAATGTTTACATGATAGTACCCGTAACCTATACCGGCGACCTCCCCGGCCGGGAAAGCTTTACCGCCGAAGGTGGCTTTACTTTTGTTTTGCGCCTGGTAAACGGCAAATGGATGATAAAAAGCCAGGTTTGGATGCCCCGGAAAGGGATGGAATAATCTTAGTTTAATCGCAAATAAAAGGCTTTCTCAAAAGTTTTATTTTGAGATTGAAAATAAAACGATATTCCGGACACCGAAAACTTTTCTTCCCTGTGTGGTACTTTGCGCCTCCTCCGGGTACTCCGGGGTAAATCTGAGGGTTTACACAAAGTTTCCACTTTTCAATTTGCCATATATCAATATACTGACAATCAGTTAATTAAAAAACAGGTGGGTTTACACTTTTTAGAAGCTTTTTACCGCGGAGGACACGGAGAAGGCACGGAGAGCCTCAGAGACCAATATATTTCGTTTCGTAGATGTCGCTTTGAGACAGCTTCATTTGATTAGCTGCTAAAGATTAGTCGCGCGAGCGAAGCCCCGCGCAAAACCATCTTCAACAGTAGACGACCAAAAACAAAAATGCGGATAGCATCATCTGCTCATCCGCACTTTCGTGTATTTTGAAATTTATTTTAACCGTTCAGTCTGCTTAAATCAGTGGTTGAACGAATCGATTTTGTTAAGAATGGAGAATGTTTGGTAAAGATACCCAGGAACATTAACAGTGCTCCAAAGCACAATGCCGACGCAAATGCAGTTCCGTTGTTCCTGTCGGCAAATGTGTACAGCCATGGAGAAACCGCCAGGATAAAGCCCATCACCACATCCAGCACTAAATTTGTTTGTATGGGCAATTGCCTGATAGCACTAAATTTAGTGTCAACAAAAATGGTTAATATCAATTGCAACCAGCCAATGTACATTGGTAAAAGCAAGGCCGCGCTTGAAACGTCGACCAAATGAAACAACCAAGGCGATGCAATCAGCGTAAGGCTGGTGATATACTTAAAAAATCCGTAAAAGGAAGTGGAAATAAACGGTTTCATATTTTAAAAACTTTTAGTACTGCTTTTTTCTTTTAAAAATATCTTGCTTAAAATATTTTGCATCAAAGGTATAAATTTGCTTTAATCTGTAAATGCTTTTTGTGCATAAATATTCGATAAAATTTAATAAGGTGATTGGTGATTAGAGACCAGAGATTAGTTTTAAAATCGAATTGCACGCATAAGAACTAATTTCCAGGATAATCTTAAGCCTTCTTAACTATTTTAGACGCTATAAAAGCAAACAAACCAAGTATAAGCCCGGATATGATGCCAAAAATTGGCCCCATCAATAACATCGCTAATCGTGGATGATCCTGCAGGCTTGGCGGCAAATTCGCGTTCATGGACGCCAGCTGCGGATGGTGGGCCATATAGGTTTCGCGCATGATAATATGAACGGCCGTTATCCAGATGCAATTAACAAGGCTAACCAAAAAGCCGTGTAAAAAGTATCTTTCGGTACAAACTTTGGCAATAACCCATGCCGAAAAGGCAAATATGATTAACCAAAATACCGGCTCAACATTTTGCGGGATCAGTGTTATGGTGCCGAATGCCATTATGAGCCCAAAGGCAGATAATTGGAGAATGATTTTCCAGTTCATGTGTTTATGTTGATTAGGATTTTTACATAAATGTAAAAATTAATCGGCATAAACAAATTCCGGCAAACAAATGTAAATGGGCGATATGCCGTAGACAACTTAATTCTTTTTGACCGGTTGTAGTTTTAACTTCAGCCCATCATTTGCTCTTTTAGTTTTTATAAGAACCACACCATTGGCGCCTTTGGGTCCGTATAGCGCCGTTGCCGATTTATCTTTAAGTACGGTTATGCTCTCGATGTCGTTTGGATCCAGGCTATTTAAATTGTCAACCTGGTTTCCGTCAACCATATACAAAGGCTTTAAGCCGCTAACGTAGGAGTTAATAACAAAATTGGTTCTTGTTTTATCGCTATCGGTTGCGGTGTTGGGTGAACCTGCTACAACCATGGTAGTAACTGTTCCTTTTATTGGCGCAATTTCGACGGAGCTTTTACCAACCGGCTGCGGTTGGCCTGCATCGTCTAACCTGAACGAAATAGGTACAGAATAAGCAACCCTAACGGTATGGCCATTTTGGATACCGGGCGTCCATGACGGCGATGCCGTTATGACGCGTATTGCTTCGGCATCTATCTCCGGCGAAACACCGCGTGCGGCATGAATATCCGTTAAGGCCCCATCCTTTTCAACAATAAACGAAATGATTACGCGGCCCTGTATTTTTTGTTGGCGCGCAGCTTTTGGGTACCTTATGTTTTTGGCGAGATAGTTGGTAAAAGCTTCTATCCCTCCGGGAAAGTTGGGAACCTGCTCCACCGAGGTAAAAACAGGGCCTTCTTTTTTATGCGTGGTATCAGTTGTGGCAGGCATAAGGCTTTGCTGTTGCGGCGGCGCCACAATTATTTCCTTTTGCGCCGGTTCGTCAATAACCACTTCCGACACCTTATTTTTTATGGCAGCTGATACCGAATTGGTAGGGGTTAAAAGCACCATCTCCACCTTTTTATTAATCAGGTTAATGGCCTTGCTATTGTTTACAGTGGCCGATGAAAGGATCAGCATCAGGATAAACAGGGGCGCCGATAAAAAGTATTTTATTAAGGCTATCCTGTGCGATTTGTTTTTTTGCAGCATCATAATACGTTGTTTTAGTAGGCTTTTGTTAAAAAATGGGTTTACAAGTTGGTGGGCAGACGCATTAAAAGTTTGGCTCAGCAATATCATCGCATAGTCGGCCTTGTTTGTGCCTGCCTGCAGCGCCTGCTGGTCGGCTATAAATTCGTGTATATGTTTTATGGCAAACCGGTACAGGTAAACAACCGGGTTAAACCAGTTGATAATCATCAATGCCTCCATCATTAAAACATCGGCTGAGTGCCATTGGCTGGCATGTACGTTTTCGTGTGCGGCTATGACGTGGCCATGCGGGTTATCGTCGCCCAGTTTTACATTCTTAAAGAAAGAATACGCAACAGGCGAATGCTGTTTTTTTATGATGTTTTTTAGGGAGATAAGCTGCAAAAAGAACCTTGTCATCAAAAAGGTGATGCCAAGCAGGTAAATTAATACCATTACTTCGCCAACTGTGTAGTGAGTGTCCTGTATGGGTTTAAGGCGGTACAACAGCACGGGGCTGGTATATATGGTGTATTGTACCTTTTGGGTAATAAACAGATTTTTAACCCAATTGGCCTGGATTACAGGTATAAAAAACGAAAGCAATGCCGCCGATACCAGGTAAATGCGGTTGAGCTGAAAAAAGGTTTCGCGGCTAAGCAGCAAGGCATAAAAGCCGTAAAATAACAGCAGGTAAACGTTTACCAGCATGAGGTATTGCCACCAGGTCATGGTTATTTTTCTTTTAGTTTTTCAATCAGTTTCATTATCTCATCGGCTTCTTTAAGGTCGATCTTCTCCTTTTTTACAAAGTACGAGAACATGCGTTTTACCGAATTATCGAAATAGCCGGTCATCAATTTATCAGTAGCAAAATTTTGGTACTGGTCCTTGCTGATCACCGGGTGGTATTCATGGCTTTTGCCGTACGCCGTGTGACCTACAAAACCTTTGGTCTCCAGTATCCTGATAATTGTTGATACGGTATTGTATGCCGGCTTTGGCTCGGGCAATACCTCTATCACATCTTTTACGTACCCTTTTTTCAGCTGCCAAAGCACCTGCATTATCTGCTCTTCGGCCCGGGTAAGTTCTTTAATTTCCATTTCTAAAGTAAGTTATAAAAGGTTTTAATGAGTTGTTGATGATAAAGCTTACAGCAAGTTAACGCCTGCTATTTCTTTTGATTATCAACTATCAATCTAAGGTATAAGATATAAACGAGAATAACAACTAAATGTTTAGTTTTTATTTTGGTTGGATTTCATAACGGCATTTTGTAGCTTTCCATTCTCTATACATAAACCAAAAATGACGATAACTTTTCATGGCGCTGCCCGCACAGTAACAGGCAGTAAACACTTGGTTCAGTTAAATGACGGAACGCGTATTTTGCTGGATTGCGGCATGTTCCAGGGGATGGGTGAGCATACCGACGACCTGAATGAGCATTTTGGGTTTAATCCGCAAAAAGTTGATTACCTGATCTTATCGCACGCGCATATCGACCACTGCGGGTTAATTCCGCGATTGGTGGCTGAAGGTTTTGAAGGGACAATTTTTTGCACCCCGCCCACTTTCGACCTGGTAAATATCCTTTTGATGGATTCGGCGCGCATACAGGAACAGGATACCGAGTACAGTAATAAGCACCGGCGCAAAAACAACCTGCCATTGCTAAACGCCTTATATACCGAAGAACAGGTAACTGCTTCCTTAAAGCTGTTTAAAACGGTCGGTTATCTGCAGGACTACGCCATAACACCGTCGGTAAAATTCCGTTTTACAGACGCGGGCCATTTGCTGGGGAGTGCGGCGGTACATCTATCAATAACAGAGGGTGGCAAGCAAACTAACATTACTTTTAGCGGGGATGTTGGCCGTTATGGCGATCTGTTGTTAAAAAGCCCGCAAAAGTTCCCGCAGGCTGATTATATTTTGCTTGAATCGACCTACGGCGACTCGTTACACAAAGAAATGGGGCCGATTGAGGATAAGTTGCTCGAAATTATAACAGATACCTGTATAAACAAACAAGGGAAAGTGATTATGCCGGCATTCAGCGTGGGCCGCACACAGGAACTGCTTTATGCCTTAAATTCGCTTGAGTTGAAGGGCACGCTGCCGGATGTAAAATATTATGTTGACAGCCCCTTGTCCGAAAAAGCTACCCGTGTATTAATGGACCACCCGGAAGTTTACAATAAAGCCGTAAGCGATGTTTTAAAAGTAGATGCGAATCCTTTTGGTTTTAAGGGCCTTCGTTTTATACAATCGACGGTGGAGTCGAAGGCATTAAATGATGATCCGGCGCCTTGTGTAATCATCTCATCATCGGGCATGGCCGAGGCAGGGCGGGTGAAGCACCACATAAAAAACAACATCGCCCATGAAAATTGCACCATTTTAATGACCGGCTACTGCGAACCCAATTCATTGGGCGGGCATTTGCTTCGTGGCGATAAAGAAGTTTCCATTTTTGGTGAACGGTTTGAAGTAAAAGCGCAGGTGCAGGCCATTAAATCAATGAGCGCCCACGGCGATTACGACGACCTGCTGCAATTTATTTCGGACCAAGACATAAACAAGGTTAAAAAAATATTCCTGGTGCATGGCGAATACGAAGTGCAGCAACATTTCGGGCAAAAAATATTGGCCAAAGGCTTTGTATCGGTCGAAATACCGTATCAGCATCAAAAAGTAGAAATTTAATCGGAAAATTTTCTTCTAATTTGAGAAAAAATTCTATATTTGAATGTGGAAAAAATAGAATCAGGTACAAAAGGGCAAACCCGGGCCTACGGAAGCCGACCGTCAAAAACAAAAAAGGATAATTATTATCAATCATATAATAGCGAGCCTTTGATTGTTTCTGATTTTGAAATGCCCTATGTGCGCAGACCTCGTTATGAGGACGATATTAGCTTTTTAAAACGCTCAAAAGAGGGGCTTAGCGCTAAAACAGCACTTGATTTTTTAGAGCTATCAGGTATTAGCCATGATCAATTTCAGTATGTTTTTAAAACCACAGTTAAAACCATTCAAAACTATGCCGCCAAACAGTTGGTATTAGATGCCGCCCTAAGTGAAAAACTAATAAAATTACTTGCGCTGTTTGAACTGGGCGCCGAAGTATTTGGCGGCCCAACTTATTTTAACCAATGGATACATATCAAGGCATACGGCCTGGGATACATGGTACCCCTGGAAATGATGGAGACTATAACCGGCATTAAATTGATTGAAGAACAACTATTACGGATTGCGTATGGTGATTTGGCCTGATTATGCACGTTTACAGAATATCAATTGCAAAATATTCAAATGGGCTTGTCGCTTCGGGAAACCCGGCAAGATGGAGCCCTAAAGATGTTTTCATGATTTATACAGCTTCCTCACGGTCATTGGCCTGTCTCGAAAATGTGGTGAACCGCGATCAATTTGGCTTAATGCGGCCTTTCAATATCTTAACCATTAATTGCCCGCCCAGTATCAAAATAAAAACGGTTCTGTTAAAAAGTCTTTCGCCTGATTGGAAAGATCGCGACCAAATACACTTAACGCGTTCGTTGGGTGAAAACTGGATCAGGGAAAATCGTTCTGCAATATTGCGTGTACCATCGTCATTAATTGAAGAAGAAAACAATTATCTGCTCAACCCGAATCATCCCGATTTTAAACTGATTAAAATTGTTAAAACCCAGCCATTTGTATTCGACAGCAGGATAAAACTATAAACGCAGAACGCCGGTAAAATTGAGATCAAATTACCGGCGTTCTGTATTAAAAAGAAAAGTTAATTCCTTGGGGGCTGCGGTTTAGGCAAGGCCTTGCGGGGTATCATTTCATCGCGCTGCGCGGTATGATATACGAACGATGCAGCAATGGTAGCGGCTTGCTTTAAATCATCTTCGCTCATTTTATCATAAGTATCCTGGTTGCTGTGATGGGTACGTGAACCATAATCCATAGGGTCCTGTATAAATTCAAAACCGGGTATGCCTACTGCATCAAATGATACGTGGTCGGTGCTGCCGGTGTTCCTGATGGTAACTGTAGATGCGCCAAGGTCCTTAAAAGGATTAAGCCAGGCCTGGAAAATTGGCCCTGCGGCAGTATCGCCCTGCAAATAAATACCGCGTATTTTCCCGGTTCCGTTATCAAGGTTATAATAAGCGGATAATTTAGCCTGTTCGGGCTTAAGCTCCATCGTTTTAGGATCGCCAAAATGGTTGAGTACATAGCCCCGCGAGCCAAATAAACCCTGCTCTTCGGAACTCCACAAGGCAATACGGATAGTACGGCGCGGTTTAAAACCAACTGCTTTTAAAATACGCATGGTTTCCAGCATTACAGCACTTCCGGCGGCATTATCAGTGCCGCCTGTAGCGCCATGCCACGAATCGAGGTGACCGCCTATCATTACCACCTGGTCTTTTAGTTTTTTGTCGGTTCCGGGTATTTCGGCAACAACATCATAACCTTGCTCATCATCGGTAAACAACTGGGTTTTAATGTCGGCTTCAACATTTACTTTTATACCGGCTTTTACCAAACGTAAAATACGTTGAAAATCCTCGCCACTGGTTTCCAGTTCTGCCGGAACAGTTTTCGCTGTATCCGCGTATGATGCGCCGTTAGTAGTAAATACGGTGCCATCGGTGCCGCGTGCCTGGGTTAATATCAGCCCCACCTGTTCCCCGGCTAAAAATTCGCTGATGGCGGTACGCAACGCCCGCAACTTTAGCGCGGCTGTGCGATCGAAACCGCCTCGTTGTCCGCGTGGCTCCAATGGTTTGGTCATGGCAACCAGGTCGGAGTCGGCATAGCGCATGGCATCAGCCTTATAGGTTCTTTCGGCACTAGCCTTGGTATCAAAAATGATTACTTTCCCCTTTAATTTACCCCTATATTTATCAAAGTCGGCAATTGTATCTATCTTAATCAAAACAACATCGCCGCTAACCTGGCCGTTGGTGCCCGGTGTCCACGCTTTGGGTATGCCAACAAGTGCGTGGTAATAAGGTGCGGTCATGGCTACATAGTTTTTTTGTACTTCCCAGCCTTTGCCAAATTTACCCCATGGTTCGCGCTGGGCATTCACAAGGCCCCATGATTTTAACTGGTTAACGGCCCATTCCTGGGCGTGCTTCAGTTCCGGCGAGCCGGATAAACGCGGGCCGGAGGCATCCGTCAGGTAAAAAGCGGATTCCATTACTTTGGAGTGATTCAACCCTTCGTTCCGGATTTTACGGATCATTGCTGTGTCGACAGGTTCCTGCGCGAATGCGGAACCAACAGTGCCCGCTATGAGCAGGCACGAAAAAAGTACTTTAGTTTTCATTGTTAATAAGTAAGATCAGTTAATGACAAACTTATTTATTAAAAACGGCAAAAATTAGCGTGTGATTTAACATTATTGTTACAAGCCAGCGTCTGGACGGCGAAGCCTTAGATTATTGACTCTTTTCTCCGGCGTTTACAATTTTGGAGTATCTTTGGATATGAGTTCGTACCGATTAGATCGCACCGTTTTTAAGGCCCAAACAGCCGAAGAAGCTGCCAACCTGGGCGCCTATTACAGGAGCCTTACCTGGCAGGAACGTTTACGCATTGCTAATTATTTAAACAGTGTGGCTTATAATTACCCGGAAAATGAGCCGCCACGACTCGACAGAACAGCTTTTAAAATACGGAAACGCGAGCCGTAATTAACTATTAAAACGAAAATTATGCTTAAATCAGCCGTACCTATTCTGGCATCTCTTAATGAAGAGGAAACCGTAAAGTTTTATACCGAAAAACTCGGATTTACCTTCCACTCTAGTTGGGAGGGGTATCTTATTTTAAGCCGTAACAAGGTGAACATACACCTTTGGCCCTGTAAGGACGCGGAGATAGCTAAGAACACGGGCTGCTACATCAATGTAACGGGGGTTGATAAGCTATATGAAGAATATAAACCCCTTGGTGTCATCCATCCCAACGGCGACCTGCAGGAAATGCCCTGGAAAATGAAACAATTCAGCATCCTGGACAATAATGGAAACATTATCCATTTTGGTGAAGAAATGAATGATTAGTGTCAAGTCCAAAGTCTTTAGTGCGAAGTCTCGAGTCAATTTCGTAATGTTCTGACTCAGGGCTAAATGATAATTTCAACTTGAAACAACAGGCTTAATTAATCAGTAGCTTGTAACCCCGGCCATGCACGTTAATGATCTCAACCGAAGGGTCTTCTTTTAAATACTTGCGTATTTTACTCAAAAATACATCCATGCTGCGGCCGTTGAAATAGTTATCGTCGTGCCAGATATTCAACAAGGCTTCCTCGCGCGTAAGCACTTCGTTTTTACGGATACACAGCAGGCGCAGCAACTCAGCTTCTTTGGTGGATAGCTTTTGCTGGCTTTCGCCGATGGTTATTATTTGTTGGGTATAATCGAAAGTATAATTGCCTATTTTAAAGGTGGTTTGTTTTTCTTCCTCATGCTTTTCGGAGTTACTGGCGCGTTTTAGTAGCGCATTAATGCGGAGTAACAGCTCCTCAATACGGAAGGGCTTGGTGATATAATCGTCGCCGCCTAAGTTAAATGCCTGGGTTTTATCTTCTATCATCCCCTTGGCCGTTGCAAAAATGATAGGCACGTGGGTGTTTATTTTGCGGATATCCTTACCTAAAGTGAAGCCGTCCTTTTTGGGCATCATCACATCCAGTATCAACAGGTCGTAAGTATGTTTGGTAAAATTTCGCAGGCCCTCTTCGCCGTCTTTACACAAAACAACGTCGAACTTGCCTTTCAGTTGCAGGTAGTCCTGTAAAAGTAAACCCAAATTAGGATCATCCTCAACCAGTAGTATTTTTTTCATGTGATTATATAGTCCGAAAGTCCGGAAAGACCGAAAGTCCGAAAGATTATTTTTATTCGGAAAGTCGGAATCCCGATAGCTATCGGGACCGAAAGTCCGAAGGATTGATATTTATAAAATATTCGGCATTTCGCGCGAATAGTCAATGCGACCCGATGCAGCTTCTTCCGGACTTTCCGACTTTTCGGACTTTCCGGACTTCCTCCTACGCCACCTGGAATTTCAATTCAAACTCCGAGCCTTTTTCTTTTTCTGATTTAACGCTGATGATGCCGTTCAACCTTTTCACTACGGTATTTACATAGCTTAATCCCAGGCCAAAACCTTTAACATCGTGCAGGTTACCCGTTGGTATACGGTAAAACTGCTCAAATATTTTGGTTTGCTGGTCGCGGCTCATGCCAATACCCTTGTCGGCCACTTTTATTACCACCTGCCCGCCTTTGTTTAAGGTGGTGATGGTTATATCAGGATCGCCGGCGCTGTATTTTATGGCATTATCAATCAAGTTATAAATCACATTCGAAAAATGCAGTTCGTCACCACTTATAACGGCATTTTCGGCATCCAATTGCAATGTTGTTTTGGCGTTGTGCTTTTGCAGTTTTAGCTCCATGCTATCCACCACCACGGCAATCATTTCGTTAACATCAAGCGGCCTTTTTTCCAGCTTAAAATCATTCCTTTCAATACGTGCCACATTCAGCACCCTTTCAATGTGGCTGCCCAGGCGTTCGTTTTCTTCGTAAATGATATTAGCAAGGCGCGAAACACGACTCCTGTCGAAAGCGATCTCGTTATCCTTTAAGGCCTCGCTGGCTATCATAATGGTTGAAACAGGTGTTTTAAACTCATGAGTCATGTTGTTGATAAAATCGGTTTTCATTTCCGAAATCTTCTTCTGCCTCAGGATCGAAAATATAGTATAGCCAAAGCACAGCACCACTACAATTAATAGGCCGCCCGTGGTGGCCATGGTAGCCGTCATCTTTTTTAAAATGACCGAATTTTTTTGCGGGAACGCCAGCCGGATAAGCCCGGGATCGTTAATTACATCCTTACTGAATATGGGATGCTGATAGCTGGGGATATTGGCAAACGTTGGTTTTGCACCCGACTGATCACTGGCATTCGAAAATATCAGCGAGTCGCTGTTGGCGGTGGTAACTTCGTAGCTAAAAGGCAGATCGATACCCTGGTTGTGCAGCTCAAATCGTAACAGTGTATCAATCCAAAACGGGTTTAAACGCATTTTTAAAGGCTCGCCATATTTGCCATATTCTTCCGCCAGGTTTTCAATTACGGTTGATTTGGTATGTGCTGTATTTTGCAGCGAATCGTTTTCGAGCAGTTTCTTTACTTCCTTTAGTTGCCTTTCCTTTAGTTTGCGAACCTGCTCGCGCTGCCAAAGCGGATTTAGCTGCGGCACCGAAATTAACTGTTTGCCAAACTGTGGGTCCATGTAAACATAGTGCAGGGTATCGTATTTGTGCAGCTTTTGCGGTTTTGGCATTGGCTTGCCAGGGCTGTTACGTACTACTTCAGGAGTAAAGCGGGCATGCGCTACGCCTAATTCATCGGTATACTCATCAATATTGATCAGGAATTTAATCGAACCATTTTGCAGCATGCCCTCCAGCTCGTCATCCTCTCTTTTATTTGCTATCATGCGTTTAAGGCTGTCGCGCAATAAAGCTATTTTTTTTTCGCGGACGGTAAGTTTCCGTTTTATTTTAACAGGTGGTTTTATGGCAACAACATTATCATTATTAGCTGTGCTGATAATGGTGGTTGAGGTAGATATTGAACTCCAGACCGGTTTGTAGCCGTTGCCTCCCTGTGCTTTTACATTCAAAAAGTTTTGGGCGTCGTGCTTGCTTACTTTTGATACCACATTATCGAGCGCCTCGTTGACAGAACGGTCGAAAAGCTCCGACTGCATGTGGTACGATTGGTTAAGAAAATAAAGTTGCATAGCCATCACCCCCAAAAGTGCAAAACTCATAAGGCCGATAATCAATGTTATGCTTCTCTTCTTCATCCTGAAAACAAAAATATTTTAAATAAACTCACATAGGTTGCTTTTAACAAATTTTAACAATTTACGGTTAATAATTAACATCTTGAATTATAGTTGTTTGCTACCTTTGATTTCCTTATAAATTAGCAAAACCATGAGAACCCCTTTTTTAAAACCCGGATTTGAATTTATTTTCTCGCTGAGCCTGCTCGCGATACTTGGTTTACCACCCATGCTGATGGCGCAAAACCAGAAAGATGTTGAGATTAAGATTGTAAATGGCGACACCACCGTTAACGGTAAAAATATAAAAGAACTTTCGGCAGAGGACAGGAAAAGCGCCTTAAAGGATATTAACCACCTTTCGAGCGGACTGGCGGCAAGCGGGGATGATGGCAAAAAACATGTTTTTATGTTTAAGCGCCGTGATACACTTGGCGGCGGAAGGATGAAAAGACGACAGTTTACCGAAAGCATTGTTATTAATACCGATACCATGAGTAACGTTACGGAGATGCGCCCGGGCAATGCCGGCCAGATGAAAAAAAGAATGAGTTTTCAGATACGCCCCGATGGAGGGATGCCTGACAGGGGCCGCGTGAGAGGGAGAATTAACGAAGGCCCCTATGGTGGTTTGCAAGGACGCTTTGAGCGCCGCAACAGCCAAAACTTTAGTTATGTAAATACGGATAACGAAGGCATCAGCACGCGGGTAACTTTTCATGTATCCGAAGTATCAAATGATGATTTACAGCGCATGCCACATATTGAAGGAGGCAAGCTGGAACTAACCGATTTAAACATCGTCCCCGAATTTTCAACCGGCAAAACATTGCTGATGTTTAACCTGCCCGCAAAAACCGCAGGCACCGTAAGCCTGCTTGACAGCGAAGGCAAAGCCCTATGGACCGAAAAATTCGTTGGCGCCAGCTTTAGCAAATCATTTGTTTTGGGGCTTAACGGCATTTATTACCTGCAGGTAAAACAAGGCAACAGCATTGGCGTAAAACGCATTATGAAAGAAGAGTAGCTTTTCAGTTGGCAGTTATTAGTTGGCAGTAGGCAATAAAAGAGGCCCTTTCGGATGGAAGGGCCTCTTTTATTAAAAATGATTTCATGCAAAACCTGCAAACTGCCAACTCAGAACTGCAAACTGCTTAAAAAGGCAGATCGTCCTCATCAGGCGTAGCGCTGATATCGGCTGGAGGTGCGTATTCAGGTGTTGCGCTGGCTCCGGCTGGGGTCAGCATATTTATTTTCCATAACTGCATCGAGTTAAAATAGCTTTTCTTGCCGGCTTTATCAGTCCATGGCCTTCCTTTTAAGTTGAAGAACACTTCAACATCGGCGCCTACCTTTACATTATCCAATAAATTGCAGCGGTCTTGTATGGCCTCAAACTTTAAATACTCAGGATATTGTGGATTTTCGATGTATTCTAAAATCAATTCCCTTTTTTTAAGTGAGTCCGTAACCTGCGTGGTTGCACCTATTTCGTGTACCTTACCCTTAATTTCCATAATTCAAAAAATTAAAAATGTAAAGTTAATAGAATAAGAAACAAAAACGGCTGTATTTAATTCATAAATTCGCAAAATATTATGCAAGTTTTCCACACTGAAAGTAAAATAGTTATCACCTGTAATAAAAGGCTGTCGCCCTACCTGCAAAAAGAAGTTGAAGAATTGGGCTTTAAACCTGTTCGCGTCTTTCAAACAGGGGTGGAGCTTTTGGGTACCGTAGCTGATTGTATCGCCTTAAACCTTAACCTGCGCTGCGCAAGCCAGGTGTTATATTTATTAAAAAGTTTTAAGGCCGATGATCCTAAAGCCCTTTACGACAACCTGCTTGAAATTGAGTGGGAAAACCTGATTGACTTTACCGGCTATTTTTCGGTTACGTCAAACGTTAACAACGAACATATTCTTACGCCGTTGTTTGCCAATGTAAAGGTTAAGGATGCCATTGTTGACCGGATAAAGGACAAAAAAGGCATCCGGCCAAACTCGGGCCCGGAAGCTAACAAAACCGTAATACACCTGTATTGGCAGGATAGCGACGCCGATATATTTTTAGATACTTCGGGCGAAACACTGGCCAAGCACAGCTACCGTAAAATACCCGGCAAGGCCCCCATGCTGGAGGCTTTGGCCACATCAACCATTATAGCCACCAACTGGGACCGGAAAAGCACTTTTATAAACCCCATGTGCGGATCGGGCACGCTGGCTATTGAGGCTGCCTTACTGGCTACTGAAAAATCGCCGGGACTATTCAGGATGAATTATGGCTTTATGCACGTGATGGGCTATAATGAAACAGTTTTTTTTACCGAGAGAAGAAAGTTAAAGGATAAAGCCAAAAAAGATACCGGCTTTAAAATTATAGCCACGGACATATCTGCAGACGCTATCGACATCTCCCAAAAAAACGCTAAAACTGCCGGTGTAGAACATTTGATTGAATTTAGCGTTTGTGATTTTGCGGACACGGAAGTGCCCGAAGAAAAAGGCATCATTATGTTTAACCCCGAATATGGCGAGCGCCTTGGGGTACATAGCAAGCTGGAGGCCACTTATAAACGCATCGGCGACTTTATGAAAACCAATTGCAAGGGCTACAAGGGCTATATTTTTACAGGAAACCCAGATCTGGCAAAAAAGATTGGCCTGCAGGCTTCCAGGCGCATAGAGTTTTATAACGGCAAGCTTGATTGCCGCCTGCTTGAATATGAATTGTACGAAGGCACCAGGCGCGAACCGGTGAAAGTGGAGTATAGCTGATCCGTAGGCACGGTTAGTTGAACACCTGATATTTCGCCTTTCTACCCAAACAAAAAATCAAATGAAAAAGATCATCATCTGCATTATAATTATCCTTCGGGCTGGCTACAGTATGGCCCAGGAGCAACTGGTATTCCCATTCCAGGGAGGTAAAGAAGCCATGAACCAGTTTTTCAGGGATAGTTTAACGGTATCGCCTGGCATCATCCAAAAAAAGGCGGTGGGTACAGCTGTTTTTAAGTTTACCGCCAATGCCAAGGGTGTTATTTCTAAAATAATAGTTTATTATGCTGATGATGCCATCCTGGCGTTCCCGGTTATCGATGCGTTAAAAAAATCGAACCACAAATGGATCATTCCTGATGGCGAAAAATCACATGATTTTGTTGTTCCGTTCATCTTTAACTTTAATGCACCCGCAGAAGCTACCGATGACCTTCAAAAAACGGTTTACAATAACTATCTCAATAAAAACCCTATTCATACGTCGGACCAGTTGCCGCTGGATGTGGCAACGCTATTGCCTCCGGTGACGATAACTTATGATATAGCGCCTTAAAGCCAGGGAAATCGCGTTTAGAACTTATCGCTTATTGGCGGCTCCGCTGGAGCCCAAATGTTGCGGATTTTTTTTGCTATAAACAGGTGACTCCTCTGGAGTCGATCAAAAGTTTGCTGCTCCGTAGGAGCTCCCTGATTATAGACAGATTAACCTGACCTTAGTCGCCACCCTTTCCAAAGTATTTTCTTTCCCTGTATATTTGCGCAGAGGCTCAGATTTGCGTCTCCTTTATGCCCAATAATGGAAAACAATGCCGCTCAACAACACCGTAAGATCATCCATATTGATATGGATGCTTTTTATGCGTCGGTTGAGCAGCGCGATAATCCGGAATACAGGGGCAAGTCCCTGGTGGTTGGCGGCCTGCCAACCGGGCGCGGCGGGGTTGTGGCCACCGCAAGTTACGAGGCGCGTAAATTCGGGATCCGGTCGGCTATGTCATCCAAACAGGCCTTGCAGCTTTGTCCGCATGCCATATTTATCAGGCCCCGGTTTGCGGCGTACAAGGAAGCATCGCAAAAAATACGTGAAATATTCAGTCGCTATACCGACCTGATTGAACCGCTTTCGCTGGACGAGGCCTACCTGGATGTAACCACCGACAAACTAAATATCGGCTCGGCCATTGATATTGCAAAGCAGATAAAACAAGCCATCAAGGACGAATTGCAACTAACCGCTTCGGCGGGTATCTCTATCAATAAATTTGTAGCTAAAACGGCATCCGACATTAATAAGCCCGACGGCTTAACTTTTATCGGTCCATCAGCTATTGCTGCCTTTATGGAAAAGCTGCCGGTTGAGAAGTTTTTTGGCGTGGGCAAGGTAACGGCACAAAAGATGAAAGGCATGGGCTTGCACGTAGGCGCCGATCTGAAAAACCTTGCCGAAGAAGAGCTTATTAAACATTTTGGCAAAGTTGGGCGGTTTTATTACCAGATTGTGCGGGGAATTGATAACCGCGAGGTACAGCCGCACCGGGAAACCAAATCATTAGCTGCGGAGGATACTTTTGAATACGATTTGACTACCCAGGAAGAAATGGAGGCCGAATTGGATAAAATAGCCCTTACGGTTTGTAATCGCCTGCAGCATTACCAGTTAAAAGGCCGCACCATCACCCTAAAAATAAAATACAGCGACTTTAAACAGATCACACGGAACCAATCATTCACCACCGGTTTAAATGATTTGGAAACCGTTTGTGCTACCGCCAAACGGTTATTAATTGCCAGCGGCATCGAGGATAAAAAAATACGGCTATTGGGGATTTCGCTGTCTAATTTTCATGAGGTGGCTGTAAAAACAAAAGATGAAAAGCCTACGGATCAGTTGACGTTGTTTGATTTTTAAAACCGTAGAGCGTAGCAAGGCACACCACACCGGGTTTCTTATCGGCGTGCTATGTTCCGCACCTACGGAGCGGTATTTTCTATTTCTTTTTTTTCTACAAATGTTTGACCCCTACGGGGCCGGCTTTCGTTAAGTTAATTGCATCGCGTTACAGGAGACGATAATCAGTTTTTCATCCCATCGGGATGTTTGGTTGGTAGAAAAAATAAACAGAGACACAGCGTTCCATAGGAACGCCTGGTGATTATGCGACAATTTGAATCACGACCGCTATATCAGCAAGGTCAATGATTTTCATCCGGTTTGCTACCTTTGCACCCATGATTGATGTGATATTAAAAAAAGGCAAGGAAAAAGCTGTTCTTCACCGCCATCCCTGGGTATTTTCGGGCGCCATTGAAGGTGTTAAGGGCAAGCCTACCAATGGCGACATTGTAAAGCTGGTGGATGCCAAAGGCGCCTTTATGGCTTATGGTTTTTATAACGATCAATCGCGGGTGGCGTTGCGTTTGCTGGAATGGGATGAAAATGTTGAGGTAAACGAAAGCTGGTTCAGGGAAAAAGTTGCCCTGGCAGTAACCAGCCGCAATAGCATTTTGGTTGATGGTGTTACCAATACCTGCCGTTTAATATTCAGCGAATCGGATTATTTACCGGGATTGATTGTAGATAAATATGCCGGTCACCTGGCTGTGCAAATACTCACTTCGGGCATTGAAAACATGATGCCTGTTATTATAGATGAGTTGCAGCAACTATTAAATCCTGAAAGTATATTTGATAAAAGTGATGCCTCCAGTCGCGGACACGAGGGTTTGGAAACCGTGAACACCGCGCTAACGCTTGCCCATCCGCCAGAACGTGTTGAGGTAAAGGAAAATGGCATCACCTATAATATTAACATCGCCGAAGGCCAAAAATCCGGCTTTTATTGCGACCAGCGTGATAACCGCAAAATAGTGGCCTCCCACGCAAAAGGAAAAAAAGTGCTTGATTGTTTTAGCTATACCGGTGGGTTTACTTTAAACAGTTTACAAAATGGCGCGGCGTCGGTCACTTCGGTTGATAGTTCGGTATTGGCCATCGATACCCTGAAAGAAAATATTGCGCTTAACCAGTTAGACGGCTTGCAGGCAACGGCCATTGTTTCGGATGTAAACAAACAATTGCGGAAATTTAAGGACGAAGGCGAAACATTTGATATGGTGGTGCTCGATCCTCCCAAATATGCGCCCTCACGCTCGGCATTGGATAAGGCTGCACGGGCCTATAAAGATTTAAACCGTATGGGGATGCTATTGCTGACCCCGGGTGGTTTACTGGCAACATTTTCCTGTTCGGGAGCCATGAATATGGACACCTTTAAACAGGTTTTGGCCTGGGCCGCGCTTGACGCTGGTAAACAGGTGCAGTTTATTCACCAGTTTTGCCAGCCCGAGGATCACCCGGTAAGGTCATCGTTTCCGGAAGGGGAGTATTTGAAGGGACTGCTTTGCAGGGTTTTTTAGGAGGAGGTGAAAGGCGAAAGCTGAAAGGTAAAAGGTGTATTTGTGCTGGGGACAACGCGAATATCCATTTTAAGATAATTCTGCTAAAACTTCTTCAATGGTTTTAAGTTCGATCTTACCTTCCTGGTGAAGTTTAATTTGCCGGAACGATTCCTCCAAACGGTCATACATTGCCTGTTCAGCCTTGTTCAACGGCTCATTGAGTTGGGATCCGGCAGGCTCAACCTCGTAGCTCAGGCCTAACGCCCGGATAACTGCCAGCATTACTTTTTCAGATTTGCTATTGTCGATATTTACAGTAAGCCTCGTCATATATCAAATGTACGAACTATTCGTTAAATAGTTAATTTGCGACTGGAAATTAGTTCGTAGTGAAAAACCCGGCAATTGTCCAGTTTTCTGTTATTCAATCGTCATTACGGCCTAAACATAAAAACGGAATATCATGAATGAATTTGTAATGCTTTTCAGGAATGCGCCTACCGGTGATGCACGGCCATCGCCCGAGGTTATGCAGCAATTTGCCAAAAAATGGGACGTATGGTTAGCCGGAATATCGGCCAAAGGAAAATTTGTAGGCGGCAGTCGCCTGAGCTTTGAAGGCCGGATATTAAAACCGGGCAACGTGGTGAGCGATGGCCCCTATGCCGAAGTAAAAGAAATACTGGGCGGACTTATCACCGTAAAAGCCGGTTCGATGGACGAGGCTTTTGAAATGGCCTATGGCTGCCCTATATTACTGCTCGGCGGGTACGTTGAAGTGAGGCCGGTTATGGCAAATAACGCATAGCGAAAAATTTTTATGAAATTGATATATACCCTGTCCAATTTAAAAACCACCGGTCGTCATTAGGCATAACAATTAAATTAAAAGATCATGAAAGAATTTGTTTTAGTTTTCAGAAATGTACCGCCACCGAGCGATGTAGTGTTTACGCCCGAACAAATGCAAAACGCCACCAAACCCTGGATGGATTGGGTAGGCAGCATTGCCGCCCAGGACAAACTGGCGAGTCGCGGGGCTCGGTTAGGTTTTGATGGCGCTACTGTAAAGCCCGACCTGGTAACCGACGGCCCTTACGCCGAAATCAAGGAAATTTTACTTGGTTTTATTGTGGTTAAAACAGAAACCAAAGAAGAGGCCATTGAGCTGGCTAAAGGCTGCCCGGTGTTGGCGCAGGGTGGTAATGTTGAGGTTAGGGACATCATCCCGGTAAACATGTAAACAAAAAGCCGTTGTCATTGCTTCTTGGCTTTTGCGCTGAGAATCAATGACAATTTTGGTTGTCTGCAATGACATGGCAGCTTTAATCTCTAAATTTGCTTATGCAAACAGGCAACGAACTCATTCCACATTTATTCCGGACGGAATACAGCAAAATAACCGCTGTACTGGGTAAGTTATTTGGTTTTGAACACATCGAAATTGCCGAGGACCTGGTAAGCGACACTTTTTTACTGGCTGCCGAAACATGGGGAATGAAGGGCATCCCTGATAACCCCGTTGCCTGGCTTTACACCGTAGCCAAAAACCGGGCAAAAGATTACCTCAAGCACAACAAAATATTTACCGATAAAATAAGCCCGGCAATACAGCAGGCAGGCGTGGGTCAGTTTGAAATAGACATCGACCTGTCCGAAAAAAACATAACCGACAGCCAGTTGCAGATGATGTTCGCCATCTGTAATCCGGCTATTTCGGCCGAGGCACAGATTGGCCTGGCATTACGCATACTTTGCGGCTTCGGTATTGAAGAAATTGCCGATGCCTTTTTGAGTAATAAGGAAACCATCAACAAACGCCTTTTCAGGGCCAAAGAAAAACTCCGGAACGAGAAGGTAAAAATTGCCTTCCCCGACGCTGCCGAGATTAGCGACCGGTTGCAAACCGTGTTAACCACTTTATACCTGTTGTTTAACGAGGGTTATTATTCCTTATCGCAAAACATTACCGTACGGAAAGACCTTTGCCTGGAGGCGATGCGGTTAAATTTTCTGCTGGTTGAAAACAAAAGTACCGCCCGGCCGGCAGTTAAGGCTTTGCTGGCGTTGATGTGTTTTCACGCTTCGCGATTTGAGGCACGGACGGATGAGCACGGTGAATTGATATTGTATGAAGACCAGGATACCGGTTTGTGGAACAGGGAACTGATTGAACAAGGCAAATACTACATGAACCTTGCTGCCGAGGGTAATGAAGTATCGAAATACCATATAGAAGCCGGAATAGCTTACTGGCACACGGTTAAAGAGGATTCAGCAGAGAAATGGGAGAGCATATTGCAATTGTATAACCGGCTGCTCTTAATCGAATATTCACCTATTGCGGCCCTCAACCGCACCTACGCACTTGCAAAAGCTGATGGTAAGCCCCTTGCAATCATCGAAGCTGAAAAATTGAACCTGGCGAATAGTCATTTATATTTTTCGTTGCTGGCATACTTATATACCGATATTGATGATGAAAAAGCTATCGCACATTTAAACTCGGCGCTCAGACTGGCGAAATCCGAAGCGGATAAGGCGACGATCAGGAAACGGCTGTCGGCGTTGGCTTAACTGAAACCCCTCTGTTAGAAAATCGCGACTTTTATTTGAATAAATGTTATATTTAAACAAAAAAATCCTAAATCATGAACCCAAGAGGAATCGACATTTCGGACCAAAACTCCACGATTAACATCAGTGCATTACCATCTGACATTGCTTTTGTTTGGATGAAAGCCAGCGAAGGTGAAACTTTCCAGGACCCGACTTTCCAGAACTATTACCACGAGGTTAAGGCGCTTAGCAATGTGGCGCGAGGGGCATATCACTTTTTTATTTTCCAGGATGACCCGATAGCGCAGGCCAAAAATTTTCTTTCGCGCGGGGTTGACTTTACCTTGCCGGGTGTTTTGCCCCCCATGCTCGACCTTGAAAACCAGGCGACCGACGCCGAGGACCAATGGGTAAAAGACAACGCTGCGGAATGTGCGCAAAAGGTAACCGATTGGCTTAACTACGTCAAGCAGGAAACAGGCAGGGATGCCATTATTTATACCTACAAAAACTACCTGATCGAGTACCTGGACAGTGCATCGTGGCCAAACAATGGCCTGTGGCTGGCCGCTTATCAAACCAACCCGCCGGGACTGCCTCCTGGTTATACAGCCGTAAACTGGTGGCAATACAGTCAATTTGGTGAGCTGGACGGTACCATTACCGGCGGC
>Ga0206898_10029_pt1 | contig 42690 bp, 34 predicted proteins | sample Alteio_BWOrgHeat_50_FD_153237 | JGI IMG/M metagenome (GOLD analysis project Ga0206898, IMG submission 153237) | Enriched cells from forest soil in Barre Woods Harvard Forest LTER site, Petersham, Massachusetts, United States -... | ecosystem: Environmental > Terrestrial > Soil > Temperate forest >...
AAATGTGAGCCCCTGGGGCTGGCCGCTGGAATTACAAAGCTGGACATGGCCAGACATGGAAGGACAGGAAATGGAAGTTCGTGTGTTCTCCCGCGCTCCTGCGGTTCGCCTGAAGCTTAATGGTAAATTAATAGGTGAGCAAAAGATTGCTAAAGGAAGCATAACAGCGGTGTTCAAAGTAGTTTACGAGCCGGGGACACTTACCGCGGAGAATATAGAAAGCGATAAAGCAACGACATCGATTGAGTTCAAAACAGCCGGAAAAGCCCTGCACATCGTACTAAAAGCCGACCGGGTCAATATCAAAAACAGCCGGAATGACCTGTCGTATGTGATGGTGGAAGTTGTGGACGACAAAAACCAGGTGGTACCGAATGCTGAAATACCCATTCATTTTTCAATTAGCGGCGCCGGTGAATTAGCTGCCGTTGGTAGTGCCAACCCTACTGACTTAACAAGCTTTCAAAATCCTGAAAAGAAAACTTTTGAAGGTAAATGTTTGGCGATTGTAAGACCGACAGGTAAACAGGGTTCAGTTGTTTTGAAAGCCACTGCAGATGGGTTATCATCGGCGCAGGTGATAATTAATGTGCATTGAGAATGGTTAAAGTTTACGACATCAGCTACTCTACAAAGAGAATTGCAGTTAAATTCCCTCCCTCGGGAGGGGTGCTGCTGGATGCGCGCAAAGGCAGGGAGGGGTTTTATACGCTTGACAGGCAGGCGGCTAAACCCCTCGCTACCCTCCCCAAGGAGGGAATCGCACTAGCCCGATGCTTTTATGAATAGTTCAACATCAAAACTCATTTCTGTGAAAACAATTTTTAAAGTATAAATAACCACCAATTCATTATGAGAAAAAATAAAATATTAGCAGCCCTTACTGCAGTATTATGCTGCAGCTTATGCGTAGCCTGGATCAGGCCAAATTTGAAAGCGCCGGCAGATTGGAAACTTGGGATTGCACTTTGGACCTTTCACCGGTTTACGCTGGCGGAGTCCATAGTAAAATCGGATAGCGCAGGTGTTCATTATATAGAAGCGGCGTCTTTTCAAAAGATGGGGAATGAAATTGAAGACAAATCTTTAGCTCAGATCTCCGACCAGGGAATTGAAAAGCTGGACAAGTTTATGGATGGTCATCATATGCAGATGAAATCGATGTACTTGTTTGCCGGGAACTCAGTGGCCAGTTGGAAAAGCGGCTTTGAACTTGCGAAGAGATTGAAACTGGAGTTCATAACCGGTGAGCCGCCAAAAGCAATGTGGGACAGCATCGACAGCCTGGCAGGAGTGTATCATATAAAGGTGGCGATCCATAACCATTGGAAAGGGATGAGTATTTACTGGCACCCGGATTCGGTTTTGGCAGCGATAAAAGGTCATCCTAATTTCGGCGCCTGTCCTGATCTCGGTCACTGGCCAAAAAGCGGTATTGATGCTGTTTATGGATTAAAGAAATTGCAGGGGCATATCCTGGCAATACATTTAAAGGATGCTGACGAAGCTAATAATCCAAAAGCCAATGATGTAAACCTGGGCAAAGGTGTTGTAAATTTTAAAGCCGCATTTGAAGAATTGAAAAGGCAGAAGTATAAGGGATATATTTATATCGAAAGGGATGCAGATTACAGGCCGAGTAACCTTCCTTCAGTAAAGGAGGAGATTGAATATTATGATCAGATAACCGCCAAATTGTAGGGGATCGGTTTGTCCTGTAAATACTGAACAAAAAAGATGAAAGCTCAAAATAAAGTAATTGTTGTAACCGGCGGCGGAAGCGGTATGGGTCGCGAACTGGTTTTAAACCTGCTAACCAAAGGTGCGAAAGTTGTTGCCATTGATATTAATGAATCCTCATTGCAGGAAACCGTCAAACTGGCGGTTGGCAACGCTGGGAATTTAGCAACGTTTGTTACCGACATCACCAATAAACAAGCGGTGGAGAGCCTTTTGGAAAAAGCGATCAGCAAATATGGCCATGTGGACGGGATCATTAACAACGCGGGCATCATACAGCCATTTATAAAAGTAAATGATCTGAATTATGAAGTGATAGAGCGGGTGATGAATATAAACTTTTATGGCACGCTGTATTTAATTAAAACGTTCCTGCCGCACCTTCTTACCAGGCCTGAAGCGCATATAGTTGACATCTCCAGCATGGGCGGATTTCTACCCGTGCCTGGCCAAACTATTTACGGCGCGTCAAAGGCTGCCGTAAAGCTTTTAACAGAAGGGCTGCATTCCGAACTAAGGGATACCAATGTAAAGGTTACTGTTGTGTTCCCAGGCGGTGTTAAAACCAACATCATGTCGAACTCCGGCCTTGCTGACCGGATGGGTTCCGGATCTGAAAAAGGTGCACAAAATATTTTAACTGCTGATAAAGCAGCAGAGATGATCATTGATGGAATGGAGCAGGGTAAATACCGTGTGTTAGTAGGAAAAGATGCTAAAATGATGGATAAGCTTTACCGTTTAAACCCTGCGTATGCGGCAGGGCTGATCGCGAAGAAGATGGGAGCATTGCTTTCTTCTAAATAGACTATTAAATCAAACCCCATGAAATCAAAGATCCTTTTATTCAGTGCGCTCTTCGCCCTTTTTGGGACGGTTGCGACTGCACAATCGTTTAAAGAGGCCAATGCAAAAGACATAGCATTGTTCCCTCAGCAAAACGAGTTTCGCAATACCTTAAATCTTTCGGGTATCTGGAAGTTTAAGCTGGATTCATTGGGGATCGGCGAAAAGAAAAGCTGGTTCAATGGGCTAAAGAATAACCGTTCAATTGCAGTTCCGGGTAGCTGGAATGACCAGTTTGACGACACGCATGATTATCTCGGTATAACCTGGTACGAAACAGAGACATATATCCCCGAAGGATGGAAGGGCCAGCGCATTTTTATCCGCGTCGGCGCTGCTACTTATGCAGCTAAGATCTGGATCAATGGAATTCCGCTGGGCCAGCATGAAGGCGGTCAGCTGCCATTCGCATTTGAAATAAATTCACTGGTTAAATGGAAGGCAAATAACAGGATCACCATACAGGTTGAAAACATATTAAAACCTACCCGCGTTCCAACCGGTGGCGCGGTGCAAACCTCATTTTTTCATAACACCCCAGCTACAAATTATGACTTCTTTCCCTATTCGGGCTTGAACCGGGCAGTTTGGCTCTACACCATTCCTCCTAAAACAGCCATTAATGATGTGGTCATCAAAACAGGTTTTCTGGGTACTAACGGCAATTTGGAAGTAAAGGTAAAACTGGATGGCGCCACGGCAGACGGACAAATAACGGTTTCCGGCGATGGGAAAAACATAAAGCTGCCTGTCCACTTTTCCGGTGGATCAGGTACAGCAATGGTAAAGATCCCCAATGTACGGCTTTGGTCGCCGGATGACCCGTTTTTGTATACCGTGGAGGTAAGCCTAAAGCAGGGCGGCAAAACGTTCGACCGCTATGTCACTCAAACAGGCGTTAGAACAATTACCGCGACCAATAAGCAGGTTTTATTAAACGGCAAACCGATATTTTTAAAAGGGTTCGGTAAGCACGAGGACTTCTTCATATCTGGCCGCGGCACTGCCCTGCCTGTTATGATCAAAGATTTTTCATTAATGAAATGGATCGGAGCCAATTCTTTTCGCACTTCCCATTACCCGTATGACGAAGAATACATGAACATGGCCGACCGCGAAGGCTTCCTGGTAATTGATGAGATCCCCGCCGTCGGGCTATACTTTCATGGCGACACAGCGGCCTTAAAGCTACGGCAGGCGCAATGTAAAAAGGATATTGAGGAACTGATCAATCGCGACAAAAATCATCCTTCGGTAATTATGTGGAGCGTTGCCAACGAGCCATTCGGCTCAGCTGCTTTCCAGGTACAATCATCGTCTACGCCAGCGGCAAACTCCGGAACGGAACGTGGGATGGCCAGCCTTGGCGAACTTATCCAAACGGTTAAAAAGAAAGACCCTACCCGGCTGGCCACATTTGTTGGCGTTATGGGCGGCCCGCAAAGCTGGCTTACGCTTGGCGATGTGGTTTGCATCAACCGCTACTGGGGTTGGTATATTGGTGGCGGGAACATCCCCGGCGCTGTTAAAGGCATAAGCAATGAGCTCGACGAAACCTATAAACTCACACAAAAGCCTATCATGCTGACAGAATTTGGCGCTGATGCCAATATCCCTGGCCATTCAGAGCAGCCGAAAATGTATACTGAAGAATACCAAAGGGACTTGATTAAGGCATACCTTGATGTGGCTGATAGTAAAGACTTCGTATTCGGCATGCACATCTGGTGTTTTGCAGATTTCAAAACCGCGGCTGCAGGCATGCGTCCCGGCGCGATGAACTATAAAGGCGTTTTTACGCGTGACAGGCAGCCAAAATTGTCTGCTTATTATTTAAAATCGCGGTGGAATCCGTCGGGGAAATAAGAAATTCCTAAAAAATCAAATGCCCCTTAGTCTCGCACTTTGGGGCATTTACCTAAACCTTATCACAAATTGGTAACAAGAATGTTACCTAATGAGCTGCGAACATAGCTATTTAATACAGTCTTTCAAAATTTTATGAAATAATATTTCTTACACGGAAAATAAATTATAACCAGCTCATAATGTGGCTGTAATATTTGATCAGCCGGTAGCGGCTACATGTGAAAAACGTTCCACTTATGTCCGTCGGGATCCGAAAAACCGAAACCGTAGTAGCCTTTGCCAAATTCAGCCGGTTCGCTAAAGATCTTACCGCCCGCATTACGAACTTCTGTAGCCCAGGCATCTGCTTCTTCTTTACTATCCGCCCAAAGCGTAAATATCAATTCGTTTCCATTAGTCAGGTCGGCAACTTCGCCTTTTGTTGCATCCTTAAATGGTTCGTGGTCAAAAAAGTGAACAATAAAATTATTATCACCAATTAAAAAACTGGTGAGTTCTTTTGCCTTGTTGTGTCCTTCATTCGATTTAAAACCCAATGCAGTATAAAAAGTCCTTGTCCTTTCCACATCTTTCACCGCCAGGTTGGCCCATATTTTTGTTGGTCTCATGATTCTTTATTTAGGGTTATCAGTTGTATTGATCGTTAGTTGCCAACAATAATTATGTTGATCTTGTTTTTTCAGAAGCACAGCAGGGTAATAATTTTTTATTCATGGTCTTTCAAATTCATCAGCTTAAATAGCCGCCTGGCTGAAAGTATAGAAGGGAACCTGGCGACTAAGATGACAAATGCTATGATCGGGAAAAAGAAAGCCAGCACCAGCGAAACAAGTGAATTGATCATGGCCACATTGCATGCCCGCCGATAGAATTTAATTATGCGCTCATCGATATCAGGCTTCAAAAACTCCGGGCGGATGGAGGCGTAGTCCCAGATGTTGTTTTGAAAAACGTTGATCAGCACCACATTTGTACAGTAAACAACCATGGCTGCCGGATCGGTAAAGTGGTTACTGATGAGCGTGGTGCTGAAGGGCAGCAGCACCACAAAAAGCAACCAAGATATATTGTACCATAGCAACCGCTCATTTATGTCCCGGATATAGAAGAAGAACTGGTGATGAATTTTCCAAAACAGCGCGATGATAAAAAAGGACAGAAAAAAAGCCAGAAACTTTGGCCATGCCTGCAGCAGATCGGCAAAAGTGAAATATTTGGTGTCGTCGCCGGCAATTTTCAGGTTAAACACCAGTATGGTGATGGCGATAGCTACGATAGCGTCGCTAAAAAATACCAGGCGTTCCAGTTCGAGGTTTTTTTCTTTCATAATGGTAAATCGGTCAATAAAAATAGCATTATTATTGACTGTGGTAGGCATAGCTATGGGAATGTGACGTGAGGCGACTGGAAGAGACGGTCCAAAGGCGGGAAGACAACGAGCGTTCACCAGCGTTCATTTCAAATGAACACTCATTGATTTTTTTGTAATGTGCTGATAATTAATATATTGAAAAATGGAAATATTATAAATCTTGTAAGTCTCTGATAGACAGTAGGTTTGCAAAACCGCATCTGAAATTTTAAATAATTGATAATCAATAGCTTATGAAAGTGGGCGAAAAGATCGACGATTTATAGATAAAAAATATTACAAATCCTGTAGGGGCTATCCTTGTGGCCGCCCCTACAGGGATATCTGAACCGCTGATTAACCTGATTAATTTGACCAAGCAATTTTTTTATGATTTTTTGGGCCTTACAAATCCTCATAATAAAATCATGCAAAATCAGTCCAATCGGCTGAATCAGGTTAAATCAATGGTTCAGACAAATTACGACACAGTCGAGGACGCTTGCGGTCGCTAAGAGACCATAAACTGTATCATTCTGAAAACAACGTGCCATGTTCGTTTTTCAACCTCCAGGTCAAAATATTTATTATTGATTTTGAGCTGTATTGTATTAAGCTCCAGTTTTTTGGTATCCTCCTCAAATAACTTTTTTAGTTCAACATTTTGTATATCATTTAAATAAATGGTTTCAATTGTATCGTAGTTTAAGATTATTCTTTCCGTTGTTAAAAGCCACCATTTATTTGAAGCCACATAAAAGCTTAATATAGGTTTTTCCTGAGGATTAAAAGAGGTTCGATCGGCTATCTCATCTTTAATTGATAGTGGAACGGTTTTCCATAAATAGGTAAAAGCTGGTTGAATTTTGCTCCTCGAAAAAATTGCTTCGACTGTTGATGGATTCTTCATGTCGGATTTTATGTTAAAAGGTTTAGTTATCTAAGAAGCAGCAGTATTGATTTGTTTACAAACATATCTATATTTTGCCGCAGTAGAAGATTCAAATAATTTTTCCTTCGATTGTCCCGCTGATGCAAATATTGATCCCCTCGGCCACGAGCGACGCTTGCGATTATCTGAATCTCTGATTATACCGATTAATTTGATCACCACGCTTCCAAAAAATCATGCAAAATCAGTTCAATCAGCTAAATCAGTGGTTCAGATAAATATCCGATAAATTTGAAAATATAACTAATTTTACCGGTTCAAATTATTGATTACCCATCCGTAAAACTATAATGAGGCTATTGAAGCTGTTTATTTTATTTAGTTGCTGCTTGTGTTTTGGCGTTGTTGCAAGAGGGCAGTCAACAACGGATAGCTTAATAGGGGTGTTGAACAAGGTTTTGGCCAATAAACAGTTCTACGTTGACAAGAAAAACAAAGAAATAGCCTTACTAAAAGGCGAACTTTTACAAGCCAAAACAGCCCGCGAAAAATATAATATCAATTCGTCGCTTTATGAGCAGTACAAATCATTCAGCTATGATTCTGCCTATAGTTATGCCAAAAAGTTGCAGGAAATTTCTATTGAACTAAATGATCCGTCACTGATCGCGTCGGCTAAAATGAAGCTTGCGTTTACACTGCTTTCATCGGGCCTGTTTAAAGAAACGCTTGAGAAATTGGGCAGTATTGATGTGCGGTCTTTACCTGCAAACGAGCAATCGGATTATTATTTTTTAAAGGCGAGAAGCTATTTCGATCTGTCAGATTACGACAGGAACAGGGATTTCTATACCATATATAATCCGCAGGGCATCCAATGTATCGACTCGGCTTTAACTTTATGTAAACCCGGGTCATTCAGCTACCTGGAACTAAAAGGTTTACGCGATCTGCGCACAGGCAATTACGCTGATGGCAGGACGACCTATATCTCCCTGTTAAACCTTCCCGCTCTTACCCCGCACCAGTTTGCAGTTAACGCCTGCTGTCTCAGCTATATTTATGAAGTAAAGGGACTTGAAGAAAATTCATTGCAACTGCTGATAAAAGCGGCCACAACCGACATTGAATCTGCAACCAAAGAAACGGTGGCTATTTACAAATTGGCCGACATTTTGTTTAAGAAGGGAGACATTGACAACGCCTACGTCTATATAAAGCAAGCGATGGATGATGCAACGTTTTATGGCGCTTTGCAGCGCCAGGTAAAGATCAGCAGCATCCTCCCAATCATTGAGGCCCAGTGGATCAGCCAGATAGAACATCAGAAAAAACTCCTTTATACGTACTCCTTTATTATTACCCTGCTGGTAATAGCCGTTGTGGTATTTGCCTGGATCATCTTCAGGCAGCTGAAAAAACTGCGTATTGCTGATGAGGTGATAAAAGCCGCCAATATTACATTGCAGGAAAATAACAGAGCATTGGAAGAACTGAACAGGAATTTGAGTACCGCTAATAAGATCAAGAACGAATATATCGGCTATTACTTCAATATCAATTCTATTTATATTGAAAAGCTGGAAAGTTTTCAAAAGTCGCTGGATAAGAAATTGAGCAGCAAGCGTTATGACGATGCACAAGCCGCAGTGAAGAACCTTAACCTTGAAAATGAAAGGCAATTGCTGTTCCATACCTTTGATAAAGTGTTTCTGCGCCTTTTCCCCGACTTTATCCATAAATTTAATGCTTTATTTAAAGAAGGAGAGGAGATCCCGGTTACCGAAGGACAATTGCTCAATACCGAGCACCGCATCTTTGCCCTCATCAGGATGGGCATTCATGATAACGACCGCATCGCCAAATTGCTGGGCTATTCTGTCAACACCATTTACTCTTACAAAAACCGCATCAAGAACAAATCATTTATCCCGAATGACGAGTTTGAGCACCGGATAATGGAGATAGAAGCTGTTTAAGCCAGTATTTCCTCAATCTTAATTCTATATTGCCCTCTCCGAAGCTATATCATAACTATTTAACTATCAGGTATTTATTTATTTTATTGCGTCATTATTTTCTATATTGGGTTAATATAGTATTGCCGCTCATTTCCGCTATCCTTTTCTTTGATGTGGATTTACGTCTGTTAGATCCGCAACCAATTTTAAATTATTAACCAACTAATTAATGAAAAAGATCTACTTTTTAAGGTACAGTCTTCTGATGCTTTTTATCTGTTTGGCAAATTGGGTTTTTGCTCAAACAGGTACAATAACCGGGAGAATTGTCGACGAAACTAACCTGCCGCTTCCCGGAGCGACGGTAACTTTGAAGGGCACCACCCTTGGCGCCGCTGCCGATGTAAACGGTAATTTTAAAATCGCCAATTCTCCACTAGGGGCACAGGTGTTGGTTGTAAAGTTTATCGGGTACGAACAGTTGGAGCAGCCAATAACCGTAACCGGTTCATCAAATGTTACGCTTCAGCTAAAATCATCATCCACGCTGCTTGCCCAGGTGGCTGTAATAGGCTACGGGGTGGTAAAAAAGACTGACGCGACGGGCGCTGTTGATGTGGTTACCGCTAAAGACCTGAATAAAGGCGCTGTAAACTCAGTACAGGACGCGCTTGTAGGTAAACTTGCCGGGGTTAATGTTACTTCAAATAGCGGCGCACCCGGCAACACAGCAACTATCCGCATTCGCGGCACCACTTCTATCAACGCAAGTTCCGATCCGTTGATAGTGATCGACGGCGTGCCGATAAGCAACGTGGTTGCAGGTGGCGCCCCCAATATTTTAACAACTATCAATCCTAACGACATCGAAAATGTCACCGTGTTAAAGGATGCTTCGGCTACCGCGATCTATGGTTCAAGGGGCTCAAGCGGCGTTATCCTGATCACAACTAAACGTGGTAAAACTGGCGCCCCGGTTATCAATTATAACGCGATAGCCTCATTGTCGGTAATTCCTAAAGAAGTACCTGTTTATACTGGCGATGAATTCCGCGCACTGGTTAACCAGTTGTATGCCGGGCAAACTGCGGTAACGTCGTTGCTTGGAAAATCAAATACCAACTGGCAGGACCAAATTTATAAACCAGCATTTGGTATAGATAATAACCTTAGTGTTTCCGGTGCAGCTAAAAATATGCCTTACCGCATATCCGTTGGCTATAACAATTCTGACGGTGTGCTGAAGACTTATAACTTTCAGCGTACAACCGCTGCGATAGGTTTAGATCCAAGCTTTTTCAAAAATACTTTAACAGTTCACATAAATTTGAAAGGCTTATACAACACCAATAATTTTGCTGACCAGGCGGCTATCGGCAGCGCGGTAAATTACGACCCGACACAGCCCATTTATAATGGCAACACAAGATGGCGCGGTTATACAACCTGGACCACCAATGGTAATACCGATATCAATGGCGCGCCGGTTACACTGGCTACAGCCAATCCTGTTGCCCGTTTAAATGAAACAGAAAATACATCTACGTCAAGAAGGAGCATTGGCAATGTGCAGCTTGACTATAAAATTCCTTATGTTGACGGGTTACGGGCAAATGCCAACCTTGGTTATGACTATGCCCTTACCTTCGGAAAAAATAATGTACGCGACAGTACGCAATGGATCTACCTTCCGGTAGCTTCCGGCGGGCAAAAAGCAAACTACAATACTGTTAACCGCAACCAGCTTGCTGAGTTTTACCTGAATTATAAAAAAGACCTGAAATCAATATCAAGCGTTATTGACGCGACAGGCGGTTATTCATATTCTCACTTTTATACCGAAGGGAATTCCGAATCGTCAGACTATGCGCAAACAACATTTAATCCGTCAAACCCTTATAAAACCGAATACTATCTGGCTTCGTTCTTTGGCCGGTTGAATTACACTTTCAAGGACAAGTATTTGCTTACGCTGACTTTGAGGGATGACGGAACTTCGAAATTCTCTCCCGAAAACCGCTGGGGCCTTTTCCCTGCAGGTGCATTTGCCTGGAGGATAAAAGATGAAGATTTTATGAAGGGCAGTACATTATTTTCAGACCTGAAACTACGTCTGGGTTATGGTAAAACTGGTCAGCAAGATTTGAACAACAATAACAACTATCCTTATCAGCCGCGCTTCACCATCAGCGACAATGCTTCAAGGTACCAGTTCGGAAATACTTTTTATAATACCCTGCGTCCTGAAGCCTACGTTGCCGATATTAAGTGGGAGACGACTGCCACAACTAACGTTGGTGTCGACTTTGGTTTCCTTAACAACAGGCTAACAGGAAGTATTGACGCCTATTATAAAAATACAACCAACCTGCTTAACGTAGTTTACAATGCAGTGCTGACAAACTTTGCAGCAACCTCACTGAAAAATATTGGCAGCATGGAGAACAAAGGTGTTGAGTTATCGCTGAATGCGATTGCAATAGATCAAAAAGACCTTCGCTGGCAGATCGGTTATAACGTATCCTTTAACAAAAACAAAATTACCAGCCTGATAGGCGCCGACAATCCTGATTATATCCAACCGAACCTGTTTGCAGGGATTTCCGGGACAACTTCTGGTGTGATACAGGCGGATAAAGTAGGTTATCCTATCAACTCTTACTATGTGTTCCAGCAAATTTATGACCAGAACGGCAAGCCGATTGAAAACGGGTATGTTGACAGGAATGGCGATGGCAAAATAAATAGCGCTGATCTCTACCTGTACAAAAGCCCTAACCCTACCGTGCTGATGGGTATCAACTCTGATATCGCCTACAAAAGGTTTGACTTTAGCTTTTCGGGCAGGCTGAGCCTGGGTAACTACAACTATAATAACGTAGCTGCCAACAGTACATATAAAGGGTTTTACTCGTCACTGGGCTATTTGCAAAATCAAACGACCGCCGCAAGCGACACAAAGTTCACGAATGCGATCATGACCAACCAGTCTGATTACTATATCCAAAACGCGTCATTCTTCAGAATGGACAACATGAACCTGGGGTATACTTTCCAAAACCTGGTCAATAATAAATTGAAGTTACGCGTAAATGCGGGCGTTCAGAATGTGTTTGTGATTACCCCATACAAAGGATTAGATCCTGAGATCAGCGGAGGTTTGGATAATAATTTCTTTCCGCGCGCACGTATTTATCAACTGGGTGTAAATGCAAGTTTTTAAAAAATAGATCATGAAAACATATAAAATATTTTCAATCATGGCAGCCATAATGGTTGTGTCTGCCATGTCATGTACCAAGAATTTGAATACGGTGCCAATTGACCCTTTGGTAACTACATCGGCTAACGTATTTAATACGCCAATTGCTTTTAAGCAGGCGCTGACAAAACTATACGCGTCATTGGCAATAGCTGGTCAAACCATATCATTCTCACAACCTGATATTTCGGCATCTGACCAGGGAACGGCCTGTTTTTTACGCGAATATTGGGCAGCAGAAGAGGTAACTACCGACGAATGCATTAACGCCTGGGGCGATGGTGGCCTGGTGGAATATCACGGTGGGATCTGGTCTGATCAAAACCTGTATGTACAGTTGATGTATGAGAGGATCTTCATCAATATCTCCTATTGCAATGAGTACATAAGGGAGGTAAATAAAAAAATGAACTCACTGCCGGCCGGGATAACCCAGGCGACAGCAGCTCAATACGTAGCAGAAGCCAGGTTTTTAAGGGCTTATTTTTACGAATGCGCTATGGACATGTACGGAAACGTACCTTTCGCAACAGAAGCAGATCTTCCGGGCACCTTTTTACCTAAACAAATATCAAGGGCTGACCTGTTTAAGTATGTTGAATCTGAATTGATCTCGATACAGCCAACACTTGCCGATCCCGGAGCGAATGAATACGCAAGGGTTGACAAGGCTGCCGACTATGCCTTGTTAAGCAGGATCTATCTAAACGCAAAAGTTTTCACAGGGACAGACAGGTCGACAGATTGTATCACTTATTGCAATAAAATTATCAGCTCTAACAAATATTCGTTGCACAACAGCTACGCGAACTTATTCCTGGCTGATAACAATGGGTACCGTGATGAAATGATACTTCCGGTTGCGGAAGACGGGGTGAGCACCGAGAGCTATGGTGATATGACTTTTGTTATCCATGCATCAGTTGGCGGTTCTGAGGATGCTACAAACATGTTTGGTATTGCATCAGGTGGCTGGAGCGGTAACCGCATGACAAATACTTTTGTAACTAAAGTATTTCCTGATGCTTCCGGCAATACTGATAAGAGGGCCATTTTCTATACAAATGGTCAAAAACTTGGGCCTGTAACTGACCCGACAATTTTTGGCGAAGGATACTTATGTGCCAAGTTTAAAAACGTTACTTCAACAGGCACACCAGGATCTAACAATACATTTGTTGATACGGATTATCCGCTGTTCAGGTTTTCTGAGATTTACCTGAACTATGCGGAGGCCGTATTGCGGGGCGGCGCCGGCGGCGATCCTGCAACTGCCCTTGGTTACATCAACAAGCTCAGGGAGAGGGCCTACGGGAACGTATCAGGCGATATCAACGCAGGACAGCTTAATTTAAACTTTATACTTGATGAACGTGGACGTGAACTGTATTGGGAAGGCTTCAGAAGGACTGACCTGATAAGGTTCGGATTGTTTACCGGAGGCTCATACCTATGGGATTTTAAAGGGAACGCGCAAAATGGCGTAGCTACCGATGCGCATTTGAACATATTCCCACTTCCGGCGTCTGATCTGTTGCTTAACAAAAATCTAAAACAAAACCCAGGCTACTAATCTAAAACACGATCATGAAAAAAATATTAATAATAATGGGATTAGCGATTGGTATCCTGTCTGCCTGCAAAAAGGAGCAGAAGCCAACCGTTACCGGCAGCATTGCAGCGCCGGTAATATCAAGCCCGACAGACGGTTCATCAGTAACCGTAACCTTGGCAGACTCTGCAACAGTACTGAACATTAATTGGAGCAAACCAGATTATGGTGTACAGGCAGTTGTTAGTTACTTTATCCAGGCCGATACCCTGGGCAAAAATTTTAAGCAGTATTACACGCTGGCAAACCTGACATCGGCAAACAGCTATGCTATAAGCTATAACAACTTCAGCAATCAATTGATGACTGGATTGAAGCTTGCACCAAATGCACTTTCAACCATAGAATTGCGCGTAGGATCTGCTATCTACGGAAAAGATACCGTTTATTCAAAGCCTGTGAAAATAGCGCTGACCACACTTGCTGTTAACCAGCTATGGCTGCCTGGCTCATATGAAGGCTACATCCCCGCAACCGCGCCAACTATACCTGCGGTTACGCCAACCACTTATGAAGGTTATGCTTATTTCAGCGCTGCCGGTAACTTCAAGTTTACATCAGCGCCCGACTATAATCATACAAACTACGGTGATGGCGGCAACGGGAAGTTAACAACGAATGGCAATGCGGGTGGTATTGGATATGCCTCGGCGGGTGTGTACCTGCTTAATGCAGATATTACTGCGTTAACCTATTCGGCCGTCTTTATTAACAGCTTCGGTATTATTGGTACGGCAACCCCACAACAATGGAATGCCTCGACCCCGATGACCTACAATGTTGGAACAGGTTTATGGACAGTTACTGCCGACCTGGTAGCCGGGGCGCTCAAATTCAGGGCGAACGATGATTGGACCATAAATTATGGTCCGAAAGATACAAACGCCTTAACCGGAACGCTCATTTTTAACGATCCGGGCGCGATAACCATTAACGCTGCCGGTAATTATACAATAACACTTGATATGACCCAATCGAAGCAAAAGGGTTATGCTTATACGATAGTTAAAAATTAATACAATAAGGTTTTCGAAGGAAAGCCAGGCGGAGAGATAAGTCTGAAGTCTTAGGTCTGAAGTCGTAAGTCAAAATCAGTATTGTCTTACTTAGAACTAAAGACTTAAGACTTTAGACTATAAGCTCTCCGCTTTTATAATGACTTTAAAACAACTTCACTGATTTGTGATCTTCATGAAGAAAAAATATTTCGCTCTTTTTCCACTTCTTTTTTTGTTTAGTGTGCAACAAAGTTTTAGCCAGTACAATCCTGTAAAAGCAGTTGGTTCGATAGTTTCTGTTCAGGTAGATCAGCAACAGGTTAAATTAAAAACCGGGAATGCTTTTGCAGAAATAACCGTTTATACGCCATCAGTTATCCGTGTAAGGATAGATAATAAACCATTTCAGCCTGATTTTTCTTATGCAGTTGTGGGCAAGGTATTGCCTGTTAAAGTAAGCATCAACCAAAACGATAATGAGATCAATATCGTCACCGATTCGCTGAAAGCTGTAATTCAAAAAAAGCAGTTCGCAATTGCTTTTTATACGCCTAAAGGCGAGCTTATCAATGAAGATGAACAGGGTTTAACTACCTCGTGGGTAGGGCAATCAGTTACCACCTACAAAAAAATGCAGGATGGCGAGCATTTCATTGGCTTAGGTGAGAAAACAGGTAACCTCGACAGGAAAGGACAAGGTTACACCAACTGGAACTCGGATGTTTATGGTTACAGCATCGCGCAGGACCCGCTTTATTCAACCATCCCGTTTTATATCGGCATCCATCACCAGGTAAACTACGGGATCTTTCTTGACAATACCTATCAAACCGATTTTAATTTCGGGGCAAGCAATAACCGCTTCTCGTCATTCGGTGCACGCGGCGGCGAAATGAATTATTATTTTATTTATCACCAGCGTTTGGCCGATATTATCTCTTCCTATACCTGGCTTACAGGTCGCATGCCATTGCCACCGCTGTGGTCGCTTGGTTACCAGCAAAACAGGTACAGTTATTACCCGGAATCTGAGGTGATGCGAATAGCACATACCTTACGTGAAAACCAAATTCCTGCTGACGGTATCACCCTTGATATTCATTACATGGACAGGTACCAGCTTTTCACCTGGAACAAGGACCGTTTCCCTGATCCGGCCGGTATGAATGCCGAGCTTAAAAAACTTGGTTTTAAAACAACTGTGATCGTTGATCCCGGCATTAAGGTTGAAAAGGGCGCAAAGGCTTATGAAGATGGTTTAAGTAAGGACGTTTACATAAAATATCCCGATGGACAACCGTATACTGGCGAAGTATGGCCCGGCTGGTGTAATTTCCCTGATTTTACAAGCGTAAAAGGTCGTGACTGGTGGCATAAGCAGGTTAAGTTTTTCGCGGATGCAGGCGTAAGCGGCATCTGGAACGATATGAACGAATTCTCCACCTGGGGACAAAAGGCACCAGACAATATACTATTTGATTACGATGGCAGGCCAACCACTCATATGGAAGCGCATAACGTTTTCGGCATGCAGATGGCAAGGGCCAGCTATGAAGGTGCAGTAATTCAATTGAAAGAACGGCCGTTTGTTTTATCCCGTTCGGGATATGCGGGTTTACAGCGGTATTCCGCTATGTGGACGGGTGACAACCGTGCCGAAGACAGCCACATGCTGCAGGGCGTACGCTTACTCAACAGTCTTGGCCTAAGCGGGGTGTCTTTCAGCGCCATGGATGTCGGTGGTTTTATCGGCAATCCGAGTACGCCTTTATATGCCAAGTGGATCCAATTGGGCGCATTTATCCCTTATTTCAGAAACCACAGCGCAAACGATAGCAGGCCCTCCGAACCATGGACGTTTGGTAAAGATGTGCTGGAAATAGCACGAGATTATATCAGCCTTCGTTATAAGTTAATGCCATACCTGTATTCCACTTTCTATGAATCAACTCAAAATGGTTTGCCGGTAATGCGTTCATTAGCTATAAACTACACGTTTGATCAAAAAGTGATGTGGGCCGATTATCAAAATCAGTATGAATTTGGTGATGCATTTATGGTGGCCCCATTTGAAAGCACAAAAGATTTTGGCCAGGTCTATTTCCCCGAGGGTACATGGTACGATCTGTACACCGGAGCAAAAGAAAATGGCAGACAGGAAAAAATTGTTCCGTTAAAGATCAATAAACTGCCCGTTTATGTGAAAGGCGGAAGTATCATACCGATGCAATCACTCATTCAATCAACAGCCGAGCAGCCTACGGATACACTTTACCTGCATGTTTATAACGGCAATAAAGCAAACAGCTTTGTTTATTACGAAGATGACGGCAAAAGCTTTGACTACCAAAAAGGAAATTTTTACAAGCGATCAATTGCCTTTGATCCGGCAAAGCGTACCATCACCCTTGAACCTGCCACAGGAAACTACAGTTCCCATTTCAAATACATAAAACTTATATTGCACGGATTCGACCAGGCAACAACGATCCGGTCGGGGAATGAGACGCTTAAACTGCAGGATGGCGGCTTTACCTTCCTGGGTGCTGCATCAAACAAAACCCCGTACGACAATGTTTTCCCGGTTGAAAGTTGTGTAATCAAGCAAGTAACAATCAGTAATAATTCGGGGAACGTTCAATTAAATTATTAAACAAATGAAAAGGAGAGTGGAAATGAGGAGTATTAAAAGGACAAAAATTCAAATGAACAGTTTAGCAATTATTATTATGCTGGCAGCCTCTTTATTCGGCTGTAGCAAAAAGAGCGTTACCCCAACGCCCATACCTACGCCTCCAAAAGATACAACAACCGCCTATAAAGATCCGGCGCAATACGGTACGCCTTTTACTGGCGTACCGGCAACAAAGGATATTGTAATGTACGAAGTGAACATGCGTACTTATACGCCCGGCACTTTCGCCGGTGTAGCGGCCCGGTTGGATTCAATCAAGGCATTAGGCGTTAATGTGATTTGGCTGATGCCGACTTACCCTATCGGTGTCCTTAAAAGCATTGGCTCACCGTATTGCGTTAAAGATTACAATGGCGTAAATCCGGAATATGGTACTTTAACTGATCTGCGTAACCTTGTTGACCAGGCGCATAACCTTGGCATGGCCGTTATTATGGACTGGGTGGCTAATGACACCTCGTGGGACAATGCCTGGATCTCGAATAAATCATGGTACCAGCAGGATGCATCCGGCAATATAATTATCCCTCCCGGAACTAATTATAACGATGTAGCGGCTCTAAATTTTAACAGCACTGCTATGCGCACAGCTATGATACGGGCCATGAAATACTGGGTCTACACCGCTAACGTTGATGGCTACCGTTGCGACTTTGCGGACAACATACCAGTTGATTTTTGGAAACAGTCGTTAGATACTTTGAGTACTATAAAAACTCACAAGCTGATCTATTTAGCCGAGGGCAGCGCTGGGTCAGAAATATCAGCGGGATTCCAGATGAACTTTGGGTTCGCTTACTACAGCACACTTAAAGGAGTATTCGCTGGTACGCAGAGTCCAAGTGCAGTATTTACTACCAACACCAGTGAAAAAAGCTCATTGCCTTCACCGGGGATTAAGTTGAGGTATATTACCAATCATGATGACGCGTCGTCTGACGGGAGTGTGCTTTCAATTTATAATAGCAAACAGGGCTCATTAGCTGCATTTGTTTTAGCGGCCTGCATGGACGGCGTACCGTTAATATATGACAGCCAGGAGGTAGCATTCCCGAACCCGATCAACTTTTTTACCCAGGTCCCGGTCGACTACACCGCCAATCCCGCTGTGGTAGCGGCCTACAAACAAATTATCGCTTTCAGGGCCGCCCATGATGCTATCAAAATTGGCACTTTAACGCCTTATAATGATAGTAATATTATCGCTTTTGAGAAAGTGTCCGGATCGGATGATGTGTTGATTATGGTAAATGCTAAAAATACGCCTATCACTTATAACATCCCGGCTACATTACAAAACTCAACATGGACAAATGGTTTAACCGGGGCTAGTGTTACTTTGGGTACCCAATACACTTTCCAGGCGTATGCTTATTTGATATTGAAAAAATAGTTGAAAAAAATCAGTGCTCCGCCTGATGGTGGAGCATTATATGTAACTGAACATACAAACAATCCTACCTGCATTGTGGTTAACAGGATATTCGTAATTTTAATCAATGAAGAATATCCTGTTTTTTGGTGACAGCCTGACTGCCGGTTATGGCTTGCGTAATGCCTCCCTTGAATCACTTCCCGCCCTTATTCAACAAAAGATAAATGCTGCATATTTGGATTATAAAGTCACTAATGCCGGGCTAAGTGGTGATACCTCCATAGGCGGTCTTAAAAGGATTGACTATTGGACAAGCCAGCCCATAAGTGTATTTGTACTTGAATTGGGTATTAATGATATACTTCGGCGGGTACCACCGCAATCCACAATGGAGAATTTGCAGGCAATTATTGATAGGGTAAAATCAAAATACCCGTATGTAAAAATGGCGATGATGGGAATGGAAGTTCCCGTGTTTTTGCATGCACAAGTGGCAGAACAATTCAAGGCAATTTACCGCACGCTGGCAGGTAAAAATCAAATGGCCCTGGTCCCTTTTTTTCTTGAAGGTGTTGCCGGTAAAGCAAGCCTTAACCTACCCGACCACATTCATCCCAATGCCGAAGGCTATAAGATAATAGCCAACAATGTATGGCCGGTTATTCAAAAACTACTTGTTGATAACCCGGAAAGTTAAATTTATCCGCTCTTTCAATGGATTGGTCGATTTAGCTATCCTGTGTTCCCAGTCGTGCTGCATATCTCCTTTCATCAGCAGGAGTGATCCGTTTTCCAGGTCTAATGAATATTTATCCTGGTGGTTGGCTTTGTGCCTCACGTCAAACCGGCGTACTTGCCCTAAACTTACAGATGCTATTATCGGCTTAATGCCAAGTTCGTCTTCATCATCGCTGTGCCAGGCAACGGAATCATTGCCATCCCGGTAATAATTCAACAGAACGCTGTTAAAAGACGTATTGGTGGCTGCCTCTACTGTTTCTCTCATCTTTTGTAATTGTTTAGTCCACGGTAAGGGATCAAACTTTGTACCCGAAAAAGCATAACCTGTTCCGGCATCGCCATACCATGCCGTTAACCTTGGGGTCACCATCAGCTTACCATACATGGCTATCGTTCTTTGTTGCCAGGGCACATTATCAATAAAATGGCGCATTAGTGAGATACTTTCTTCCTTACCAAAAACGCCGGGAAAGTACTCCATTAATTCGTGAGGTAGTTGTGGCCCGGGCAGGGTATTTCCAAACATGTTCAGTTGCTCCATTGGTTATCTCGTTGCAAAAATGGCACCAAATTATTCCCCGATTATTTTATCTGCCAAAAGGCCGTTAAATTCATTTATTAATACTAAAAATTCACCGCTAAAAGAAAGGACAATTTTTAGTGCGTATGCATGTTAAAAATCTGTCAAGTCTTGAATAACATTTGATATATTAGCGTCTCAATCTTTATATCATTTGACGAAATATCAGCAAGTAAAAGAACTTATTTTAGGCAAACTTGAAAAAGAGCTGCCGTCACATTTGTCATATCATAATATTGATCATACAATAGATGTTCTGCAGGCGGCTTCGCTTATTGCAGATAAAGAAGGTATGGATGAGCATAATAAAAGGTTATTATTAACTGCGGCCCTGTTCCATGACATCGGCTTTCTAGAAAAGCGCGACGGCCATGAAGCTATATCATGTACCATAGCCCGCCAATATTTGCCGGCCTATTGTTATCAGCCGGAAGAAATTGAAGCAATATGCGGAATGATAATGGCTACCAAGATCCCGCAATCGCCCAAAAACCATATGGAAGAGATATTGTGCGATGCCGACCTGGATTATCTCGGGCGTGATGATTTCTTCATTCTCAGCAACAGGTTGTTTACCGAATTGTGTGCTGAAGGCATTGTTAAAGACGAGGAGGATTGGAACAGGCAGCAAGCGGAATTTATTGAGAACCACAATTATTTTACCGAAACCTCGAAAAGGTTGCACCAGGGAAAAAAAGAAAACTATATAAAATTAATAAAGTCAAAAATTTCAACTAAAATCGTTAATGAGAACCAGTAACCATCCTGCATATCATGCTATAAAAGATACTGTATACATCGTTGCAGGGATTTTAATTTGCGGATTTGCCTTAAAGTGTTTTCTCGTGCCCAATAGTTTTTTTGATGGCGGCGTTACAGGCATCTCGCTGCTGATCCATGAATTGTACCATATCAATATCGCGTACGTAATTATCCCGGCCAATATTCCTTTTATCATTATGGGAATATTCCAGGTGAACGCCAGGTTTGCATGGAAAACATTGGCGGCAATTATAGGCGTGGGCATATGCCTTCATTTTTTTCCTTACCCTGACCCTATCACCCATGATAAATTACTGGTATGTATTTTTGGCGGTGTTTTTATGGGCACCGGTATAGGCCTCGCTATACGCGGCGGTTGTGCACTTGATGGTATTGAAGTATTGGCACTCTACACCCTTAAAAGGAGCAGCTTTACAGTGAGCGAGATCATACTGGGCATCAATGTGATCATTTTCTCGATTGCAGCCTTTAAACTTGGCCTGCCAACAGCACTATATTCAGTGATGACCTATTATGCCGCGTCGCATACCATTAATTTTGTAATTGAGGGACTGGAGGAATATACTGGGTTTACCATTATATCAGGCCAAAGCGAAACAATTAAAGAGAAACTTGTGCTTGAACTTGGACGCGGCATCACCGTTTATAAAGGGGAACGTGGATTTTTAAAAGACAGTTTTGATGTAAGCCATCCGGTTGATATTATTTTCACTGTGGTAACGCGCTTGGAAGTAAGGCGCTTGAGGAACCTGGTGTACAGCGTTGACCCTAACGCTTTCATGTTTACCAGTACCATCAAAGAAGCCGCCGGAGGTGTTTTGAAAAAGCGTGCAAGGCATTAGGTAGATGTGCAAATAATTTGATGTGCGGATATGCAGATTGTCTTCTTATCGATACATATTAAGTCGGCATTTTTTTTCCTGGCTCTTGGTTCTTTCACCAACTATTCCATTACCTCATAAATTACGACAGGTTTTGCTTTGTTTTTTAAACTTACCTCCCCAATTTTAGTACATTGAAATGATTCTTTCGCCATTTCATGCACCTGTTCAGAAATAATGATCTGATTGGCTTTGGCAGCTGACTGCAACCTTTGTGCAGTATTTACAGCATCACCAATTACGGTATAGTCGAGGCGTTTTAACGAAGACGATCCAATATTGCCCGACACCATCTCACCGGTGTTGATCCCTATTGCTACTTCCGGCTTAAAAGGCTTATCGCCCGCTATGGTTTCTTCCACAGATTTAAGCCGTTCCTTTATAGCAAGCGCGGCATCGATAGCGCGGTCAAGGTGATAGTTGCCCCTGAAAACTGCCATAACAGCGTCGCCCATAAATTTATCCACATGGCCCTGCTGTGCAATTATCTCATGGACTATAATATCAAAAAGTTTATTGATCATGCCAACGATAGCATTGGCAGGCAGTTTTTCGGTAACAGCAGTAAATCCGCAAATATCAATGAACATAACGGTTGCTTCCAGCACTTCATTCGCAACCAGGTTATTTTCAAACTCCTTACGGGTCATAAAGTTGAGCACATTCTCATCCACATACATTTTCAGGATATTATTTTCCTGGATAGCCTTTACGGTTTCACGCATCTGCTGTACGTGATTCACCGTTTTTTCAATAGTAAGGTCAAGGTCCTCAAAGTCTACTGGCTTGCAAACAAAATCAAAAGCCCCCCGGTTCATGGCCATGCGTATGTTTGGCATATCTCCGTAGGCCGATACCATAACAGCCCGTACTATCGGATTAGCTTCAGGCAGGCGGGACAATAACGCCAATCCGTCCATAACAGGCATATTAATATCACTTAGTACAATATCCAGATCGGGGTTTTCGGCTAATTTTTGCAATGCTTCTTCCCCATTCTGCGCGAACACAAATTCATAAGTGTTTTCCCTTATCTTTCGGCGAAACTTTTGTTTGATCAGCAATTCAAGGTCCGCCTCGTCGTCAACTACTAAAATTTTAGCCATTGGGTTGTTGTATAAATGTATGAAGTTTATCTTTTAATAAAGTAAAATCAAGCGGCTTTGTCAAAAAATCATCGGCGCCGTTTTGCATAGCCTGCTTGCGGTTTTCATCATCGCCATACGCTGTGATCATCATTACTACTGGTGGCGGCTTTTCGTAAGCATGCCTTATGCGCGATAGCAGTTCGATGCCGGTCATTCCGGGCATATTAATATCCGATAAAATAAGGATGATCTCCGAATGATGTTGTTCCAGGTAACCGAGCGCCTCCTCTCCCGAAAGGGCAAATGAAAAATCAAATTCACCGGTTTTTATTTCCTTACGGAAGCGTTGTATGAACAATGGCTGAACATCGGCTTCGTCGTCAACTACTAAAATTTTCATATTATCAATTTATAAAGTTATTTTAATTTATACAGGTAATTTAACAATAAATTCGGTGTATTCCCCTTCTTCGGTAACAATATCGATACTTCCATCATGGCCTTTAACTAAGATGTCATAACTTATTGACAATCCCAGTCCGGTACCTTCGCCCGTGGGTTTTGTAGTGAAAAAAGGCTGCAATATTTTATCCTTTACACTTTCAGCGATACCTTCGCCATTATCTTTTACATGTATAAATAAAGAGCCATTTTTTGACGATGTACTTACCTCAACCAAGGGCTTGTACCCGTTTGCCGCAATTTTTTCCTTTTGCTGTACAGAATAAAAAGCATTGGTGAACAAATTAAGCAGTACCCTTCCTATATCCTGCGGCACCACATTTGCCTTTGGCAGCCTATCGTCGAAATGTGTAACCATTTCCGCGTTAAATGACTTATCTTTTGCCCTGAGCCCATGATAGGCCAGGCGGAGATATTCGTCTGCCAAGGTGTTAATATCAGTAAGCTCCTTAACGCCGTTGCTCGCCCGGCTGTGCTGCAGCATGCCCTTTACAATACCATCTGCACGTTTGCCATGATGATTGATCTTTTCCTGGTTTTCTTTGATATCACCGGCTATAGCCTTTACATCTTCAAAATGGCCCATGTCAATTTCCTGCTGCATCTCATCAATTAGTTCTGAATTTACTTCCGAAAAATTGTTGATGAAGTTTAGGGGGTTTTGTATCTCATGGGCAATGCCTGCCGTAAGTTCACCCAGCGAAGCCATTTTTTCAGATTGAATTAATTGGGCCTGCGTTACCTGGAGTTTCGCCAGTGCTTCTTCAATGTCTTCCTTTTGCTTTTGCAAAAGTTGGTTGGCCTGTTTTCTGTGCATGCTATTGCGCCAAAAAATAAATACCAATAGAAGAAGGACACCCAGGCCGGCAATGAGCAAATAGCTGCGTACCTTTTCCTGGTAAAGGGCCTGGGCAGTTTCAATATCCTGTTGCCGCTGTTTTTCTTCAAAATCCATCGAGGTCAACTGTCGCACCTTATCCTGGCTGTATAGGCTATCTTTAGCGGCCGTGGCTAATTTGTAATATTTGTAGGCTTCCGGTAAGTTGCCGTCTTCATCATAGTAAGTGTAAAGCACGTTGCCTGCATTTAAAACATCCTGCAAATATTTGCCGGCCTTGGCGGTTTCAAGGGCCTGCTTCGCGTAATACTCTGCAGAATCCTGCTGCTTGTTAATATGATACAGCTTGGCAATGCTCAGGTACGAGATGCTTAGCATTTCGACATCGTCGTTTAATTTCGAAATTTTTACACCCTCGCGCAAATGTTTAAGTGCTTCTACTTTATGACCTCTTGCGATTTCAACTTCGCCCAGGTCGCGTTCAATGTTATTAATTAGGTTAGTGAAGTCTTTCTTTTTTGCTTCCTGGTAGCAGATCTGCAAATAGTGATCAGCAGAATCAATTTTATTGGTATAAAGATAACACTCGCCGAAGTTTACAAACAGGATACAGTGTTGTTGTATTTCATTGTATTTTACCAATTTATGAGACGATGCATAGGGGAGCCATAACTTGTAGGCAAGTTGCAGATAATGCAGCGCGTTTTTATAATCGGCATCCTGCACATACGTGGCGCCGATGTTGTTGTATACCGTTACAATTTGGGGGGTATTTTTAAGGCTTTCATTAATTCGTAAAGCCTTAAAATACATTTGTATCCCTTTGCCATAGTCGCCCATTGTTGCGTAAGAGTTTGCCATATTGTTAAGCGCCCGTGCCTGTGCAACCAGGATTTTATTTTTGCCCGCCAGTTCGTAGGCTTGCAAAGAAAATATAATGGATGAATCGGGGTTTGATATAAAGTAGTTGGTGCCTAACTGCATCAGGATCTTTAGCCTCACTGTATCGGCGGTAGCCTTGCTTAAAGCGAGCCTGAGGGTGTCAATTTTTTTGTGCTGTGCATGGGCGGTTGCAAGCATAAAAAAAACTAAAAGTATTGTGTAAAACCGCTTCATAAATTTGGATCAGGCAATGGCAATATAATAATAAATTCGGTGTATTCATTTTCTTTTGACGACACCTCTATCTGGCCGCCATGCCCTTTCACAATAATATCGTAACTGATTGATAATCCTAATCCTGTGCCCTCTCCGGTGGGTTTTGTAGTAAAAAACGGCTGCATTATTTTGTCTTTCAACTCGTCAGGAATGCCGGTCCCATTATCTTTTACTTTTACTTTTAAGAAACCATTATTCGCGGACGTGCTTACTTCTATCGTTGGTTTGTAGTCAGCGCCGCATATGGCCTGCTTTTTCTGAACAGCGAAAAAGGCGTTGGTGAACAAATTGAGCAGTACTCTGCCAATGTCCTGCGGTACTACGTCGATCTTTGGCAGACCCTCCTCAAAGTGGGTGACAAGATCCGCATTGAACGATTTATCTTTTGCCCTTAGGCCGTGAAATGCCAACCGTAAATATTCGTCGGCAAGTACATTAATATCGGTAAGCTCCTTAATGCCGTTACTTGCGCGGCTATGCTGCAGCATGCCTTTCACTATACCGTCCGCGCGTTTGCCATGGTGTATTATTTTTTCCAGGTTTTGCTTGATGTCGCCTGCAATGGCCATGGCTTCTTCTTTATCACCTTTGGATAATTCCTCTGCCATTTCATCAACCAGTTCCATACTTACTTCCGAGAAATTATTGACAAAGTTGAGCGGGTTTTGAATTTCATGCGCAATCCCGGCCGTGAGTTCCCCAAGTGAGGCCAGTTTCTCCGACTGGATAAGTTGTTGCTGTGTAGTTTGCAGCAGTTCCAAAGTTTGCTGCAACTCATTTTTCTGATTGGTTAGTTCGGCAGTACGTTCGGCTACCAGTTTGTCTAACATCATATTTTGCTGGCTCACCAGGTCAAATTCTTTCTGTTGCCTTCTGGATGCCGCCCGCCTTGCGAAGATCCAGACAAATGCACCTACAATGGCAAAGTTGAAATAGCTGTCTTGTTTTTCAAAAAATTCCGGGGCAACCAAATTTGTCAGACCGGCTAAAAGCCCTGCGGCTACTAAGGGATAATGCGCTTTGAAAAAGGCACGAAGGTGCTCAAAGTCGGCCTCTTTTTCCCCGAAATAGATCATAGCACCCAATAATATGCTGCCTATCAGCATTTTGCCGGATTCGTGAAAATAAACTATTGCCAAAATGCCGAGGGCTATAGTTGCCCATTGCGCTATTATCAAAAGAGAGGCCCATTTAGCCCTGACCGGTGAAAACCGTAATGATTTTTGTACACCTTTTACCAGTAAAAAAGCAGCGAGATAGATGAGAAATTCCATAGATTTAAAATTCCTCTCAATTTACAAACTAAAGCCAATTATTATAAAATTTTTATGCCCTGGTATTTTTTATTACTCACTATTTATTTTTTGTGTACTTATGTGAATTGGGGTGCGCCCATCAGAAAATACAATACGGCTTCAATGGTGTGGGAAAAAGTAACAAATCGGGTGCAGTTTGTCTTTTTTTTGCAGTAAGCCGTCACAGGATCGTTCAAAAAAAATCCGGTCGGCAAATTTATGTTTGTCAGGATGCAACACGAAGTATATTTACCTCAACCAATGAACTTATTATCAGGTTTTTTTCATCATCCGTAAGGTCACCCGGTAATTCACGTACATAAAAGGCTTTGGTTGCAGCAACAAAAGCGATAGCGTCTTTGGCAAAAAGGTTTATTGATAGCACTAAGTCACCGCTATCATTTATCAAATGGGCCTTTCCACCCTTTTCTTCTATGAACAGCTTTTTTGTATAGTTATTTAATATCCTGCGGTTTGTAGTAATACTTTTTTCATCGAACCACAGGTCCGGTAATTCTATGCTGAAAGTTTTTTCATATAGCTGTTTAAATTCGTCGAAGTTTCCGAGCAGTAAATCATCCTTTTTGTTGTTACCGGGCGCATTAGACGGGCTATGTGAAAAATAGGAACCAAAATAAAATTCACAGAATTTTATGTACTCGTCCGTAAACAGAATAAATTGATGCCATACTTCATCAATTCTTAACGCATACATTTGCCATATTTTAGAAGTATCCAGCCGCACCAGCAGCATCCATCTTTTAACTTCGGTAAAAAGCTGTTCGCCTTCTTCTGTACTTTCGATAATGGCATCCTTTAATAATTTTTCTATTAAAAACGGCGCCTGGTAAGTTAAAATATCAAATGAAGGGGCCTCTTTTTTTTTTGTTCAACGGGCAATAATTCCATGTCAGCAGTTTTAAATTCAGGTAGCGTTACTTTGAACAGCAGATGAATGGCCAGACGGCTGTAAGCAGGCAATAAGTTAGCTGGCCCTTAAACCAAAACAAACTAAGTGAATTGTCAGTTTTCTGGTGTGATTAATTAACATTTTCAAATAAAAAAGCAACAGCAAACAAAACAATTGTGTTTCAGGCTGCCCACTCTTAAAAGAAAATTAATTAATATTTCATGGATTGCAAATGGTTTTTCTAACGGCTTTAATAGCGCCCTTTTGGCCCATTACTAAACCAAGTTTTCCTGCTTCAACGCCTTCAGCTGCGTATTTATTCATTTCTAACTCTTCAGTTACATCAGAGTGAAATTTTATTACGCTGGTTTTTGGCACCCATAAAATAATCCCACCAAAAGGGAGTACGCTTTGCGGAACGGAGGTGAAGTAAATTATATCACTTTTTTTGATTTCCAACCGTTTTGATAAATCAAAAATGTCCTGGTATAATGAAATATGGGCATTGTCAGGATCGAGTCCGACATAGCCCATAAAGGCGACAGAGCCGTTTGCATTGTCGATTGTTAGCAATTCTGCAAGTATTACATTTTTTGGAGGTTCAGGTATTAAACTCATATCAATACTTATTTAAGAAATTAAAAAAATCAAATCGATCAAGTATATTTTTTAAATGTAAAAATTAAAAATTAGAAAACAAAAGGCTAACTGATTTATTCTCAATTTTTTACAATGATATTTTTGCCAAACTGTCTTCAAAAAAATAAAGCAAAAAACGGGCATCTGTCAGCCTATTTCTCAACTGGATTTATATGGGTATTGAAATTATGAATGCTGTGTATTCCCCTTCTTTACTATTAACGTTTATTTTACCATTATGCTCTTTTACAATGATGTCGTAGCTAATAGACAGGCCCAACCCGGTACCCTCACCTGTTGGTTTTGTAGTGAAAAAAGGCTGTAATATTTTATCTTTTATGGCATCTGGTATTCCGGTCCCGTTGTCCCAAACGGTTATTTCTGCAAATTTCCCGTTCAATGTGGTGCTTACTTTTATAATTGATTTGTAATTGCCGTCTTCATTTTTTTCCTTTTGTTGCAAAGCGTAAAATGCGTTATTATATAAATTGAGGAGCACACGACCTATGTCTTGCGCTACGATATTTATTAATGGTAAAGACCTGTCAAAGTTTGTTTCTATTTCGGTATCGAACGATTTATCCTTTGCCCTTAATCCATGATAAGCAAGGCGCAGGTATTCATCTGCAAGTTTATTTAAATCGGTCGGCTCGCTGGTTCTTCGCCCGGCCCTGCTATGCTGCAGCATGCCTTTTACGATGCTATCAGCACGCTTACCATGATGTTTTATCTTTTCGAGGTTTTGTTTTACATCCGCTGCAATAGCTTTGGCCTCGGGCGCATTTATTTTGTTTAATTCCAATTCCATTTCGTCTAACATCTCCATACTTACTTCTGAAAAATTATTTACAAAATTTAGTGGGTTTTGTATTTCATGTGCAATGCCTGCGGTAAGTTCACCTAACGAGGCCATTTTTTCTGACTGTACGAGTTGGTTTTGTGCAGATTTGAGGTCATGCAGCGACTTTTTTAATTCAGTAGTGCGTTTTGCTACCTGTGTTTCAAGTGTTTCCTTTTGAGAGGTGAGGATCTGTTGCTTCTCCTGTTCCTGGGCAATTGTTTTTTGCGAAAGCTGTTCAACCTCTGTAACCCTGGTTTGTAATAACCGCCATGTGCGTGCGAACTCGCCGGCAACAAAGATGGACAAGAATATCAGCGTTATAGTAACGGCAACAACAGAAATTAAAAACGCCAGTCGAAGGTCCCCATTAAGATAAACAGGTATAATGATAAAAAATAATACACAAAAAGTGGATGTTGATATTAGCAAGATACCAGCCCCTGAGCCACCGTTTTTTCTGGCCTCGAGAAGGATCCGGCAATTCAGAAAACTAATGACCACGAAGAAAAACAAGGCAAAAGCACCACTTACGCTGTAAAAAAATATGAATACAGGAATACAAAGCAGCGAATAAAATACGCAAATATAATATGATCGGTTTTTTGGCAAATCATACAATTTGTAAATAGCATTGGATATAAAAAATGCACCGATAGCTGCAAAAATATAAGAGAAAAACATGCAGGCAGATATGGTTGAGCACGTGAACGATGCGCCGTTAATAGGAATATGCAACGCAGATTGGACTAATTCAGCAAGGCAAAAAAAGCAAATATATAAGTACGCCACTTGCCGTCTGAACGAGAAATAAAGAAATAAGCTCATCACACATAGCAGGAAGTATAACGCTATTTGAACTGTGTCCTGAAAGGTAACGAACCTGGTGTAAATAATATAGTCCGTAAAGCCTTCGTTTGCTGTAGTTAATCTGAGTTTTAAACAGGTATTTGGCAGCAAATAGTTGAGATAATAATTTTTAGGGTTGAAAGAGTAACGGACAGCCAGGACCTGCGTAGCCTGATCGTCCACTTTAAAACTGAAGGGCCGGTCTATCAGTCGCAAAGTGCTTTCTTTTTCATAATCATTATTTACCTTGCCGAGGCTATAAATAAGGCGCCCATTGAGATAAATTTCGGAAGCTATTACCTGTGTGACGATCAAGGCAAGTTGTTTATTGAATAAGGAAGAATCTGTATGCAGCGTTAGGCGAAACCAGCCAATACCCGGATTTCTAACCTCAGGAAGGTAATGGATGTCTTTAGTGGGGTCGACAGTGGCCCAATTGCCGTCATCAAAGCTAAGTTTAGCCCATTCAGCGTTGTCTCCCCCATGAAATTTCCAGCCGTTGTTTAATAAAAGCCCATCTTTTGGAATTTTATTAATTTCTATATATGGGCCTGCGGTTTTTTGTGGTAAACAAGGGGAGATTGAAAAAAATATGAACAGTAAAGTGACATATAATTGCCTCATATAGTTCGGATTACTTACAAATATTAGATAAATATAAGATAAATCCTACGCTATCGAGGGCCAGTTACTTTCTTTAATATTACCTGGGTGCTTTGTTTAAGGCCCCGGAAGGGTTTCACGAATAAAATAATTTAATGGTACAGGCTAAAAATTATTTTAGCGGTATCGAAATTGTGAACGCTGTATATTCCCCTTCTTTGCTATTTACGGTTATTTTGCCATTATGCTCCTTTACAATGATGTCATAGCTAATCGACAGCCCTAGCCCGGTACCGTCACCTGTTGGTTTTGTAGTGAAAAAGGGCTGTAATATTTTATCTTTTATGGCATCTGGTATTCCGGTGCCGTTGTCCCAAACGGTTATTTCTGCAAATTGCCCGTTCAATGTGGTGCTTACTTTTATAATTGATTTATAATTGCCGCCTTCAGTCTTTTGCTTTTGCTGCAATACATAAAAAGAGTTGTTGTATAAATTGAGGAGCACACGGCCTATGTCTTGCGCTACGGTATTTATCAATGGTAAAGCCCTGTCAAAGTTGGTTTCTATTTCAGTATCGAAGGATTTATCTTTTGCCCTTAATCCATGATAAGCCAGTTGCAGATACTCATATGCAAGCTTGTTTAAATCCGTTGGCTCCCTTACAGTGCGCCCAACCCTGCTGTGTTGCAGCATACCTTTTACTATATTATCTGCCCTTTTGCCATGATGTTTTATTTTTTCGAGGTTTTGTTTTACATCCGCAACTATGACTTTGATTGATGAGGCATCAACTTTGTTTAACTCCAATTCCATTTCCTCTAACATCTCTATACTTACTTCTGAAAAATTATTGACAAAGTTTAACGGGTTTTGTATCTCATGTGCAATGCCTGCCGTGAGTTCACCAAGAGAGGCCATTTTTTCAGACTGGATCAGTTGCTGCTGAGCTAGTTTAAGTTCTTTTAGTGTTTGTTGGATCTTGTCTTTTTGTTCATGCAGCAGCAGGTTAGCTTTATGTTTACTGTTGTTGTTGTGCCAAAACACAAGCGCCATCAGCAACAAAAATGTTATGATGAGTAAGAGTATGTAAAATTGAAACCTGGTTTGATATGCTGTTTTTTGTACGGCAATTTTCTGCTGGCGTTGCTGCTCTTTATTAGTTTGCAACTGGGCGTTTCGTACTTTAGTTAGACTAAAAAGGCTGTCGCGTGCGTCGTAATAAATATCCTGGTACTTTAAAGCGCTATCGGCATTACGGCCCCTATACAATTGCGATAAAAAGTGTGCAGACCATATTATTTTTGTAAGGAATGAATTATTGGCGGCGTTATATCCTCTTTTTGCATAATATAACGACGAATCAATTGTACCCTGCTCTTTATAATACGACGCTATGGAATCAAGTACGTTGCATAATATTAATGGGTTCGTACTTGTAAATGGCATATTTAAAGCTACCCGAAAATATGTGAGTTTTAACTTTGCATTTGTTTGTGTGCCGAGGGCTATCAGGTTATAACTAATTAATGGGGCAATATCCTTACGTAAGGATAGTTCAAAGCTTTTTGTTAAATAATAGTTCGCTGAATCTGCCTTGTGTTCAGTTTGATACTTTTCCCCCAAGTTAAGCAATTCAATGCCAACAAAAAGGTCATCCCCAGCTGCCTGAGAAAATAGCAAAGCTTTTTGGTTGTAGTATTTGTTATAATAAATGTCATCCTGATAACAAAAAGCGTAGTTATGATACACAATCCCGATAGCTTGCTTATTACCGGTTTTTTCTGCCAGTTTTAGTGCGTTGTCTATCATTTCCAGTCCTCGCGTCATATCCCCATATCCATAATACATGTCGCCGAGTTCTGATAGTATAATAGCTTCACAAACAGGATCATTTTCTTTCCTTGCCAGGTTAAGGATTTTATTGTGGTAATAAAACGCCTGATCACGGCTTAGCAATCCGTTATTATATATGATATCATAAATAAGCTTAATACGGGCCGAAGTAGACGTGGTTGACGGAAACAACTTTAACAAGCTGTCGCGATTTGTCGAAAAGATTGTTTTAGTTTTACTTTCACGGGAAATGGCCACCCGCAATAAGCTGTCAAGATTTATTTTTTGAGCAAAAGCAGAATAGAGTGAGAATGAAAAGGAAAAAAGCAGAATTAATCTTTTCATGGCTAAAACATCAGATGGTCCCGGCTTTTCAATTTGCTTGCCAGCAGTTAATCCTATAGTGTTAATTGCTAATCCTTTTAAATAACCCCGTTTCCTCCAACGCTTCAGCAAGTGCATGCTGTTCTCGTTTTGTCAGATCACCGGGTAACTTACCAACGTCAAAAGATCGCTCGGTTATGGCGTATATTATAGCCTCTCTGGCAACTATATTTGCAGAGAGTACTTGAACAGTCGCTTTTGGGGTTACTACATTCAATACCGCTATGTTTTTTCCGCAGCTGCATTCCAACTTCAATTTTGGATCGGCTATTTCAAGAAAAAAACCGGGCGAAAAATCTTTAACGGCATAATTATATAAATGAGGCCTTAATTCATTTCTTATGCGTGTGGAACATAGGTCCAGGCATTTTGCCAGCAGTGAGCGGGACCTTTTGGTGTTGATCGTCAAAAGTTTTATAGCCAGCTGATCAGCAAATTGTGATTTTTGGCGTGCTGTTATAACTTTAAAATATGGATGTGACGATAACTCAGGACCAATAGTATAGTCATCGACCAGGCAACTTAATGGTTCCGGATAATCATCCGGCCTGAGGCCATCAAGCGGGCTTGATGCATGAAATGTAAGTGACCAGTTTTTTGATGTGTTTTTAGGGGCATGTATACACGGTCCGTAAATAAAGCCGGTGCTTCCGGAAAGGCCTTCAAAATGGTTTTTGGGGATTAAGGAATTAGTTTTATAGGATGCCTCCCGATCATAGGTTGTAACTTCAAGTTTGTTACTATAAACACCGGTGATGGTCCACGCAGTATGCTCATGTGCATCAGCGCCGCTGCCGGGGGACCAGTAACCCAAAGAAAACCTTATGCCCGTGTCCGGAAGCGTATAAAAGGGGCTCAGCCCGGTTGAAAATTTATTGAGGCCAAGCCGGTCAATTTCAAGAGAAATACAATCGCAAATAAAATCGTCATTTTTAATTGCGATCGTAGCCATTTCACGTGCATTTAAAACAGCCGACTTTTCCGGATGTAATAGTTCTGCAGCTTTCGGAAAACGGTCAACGGGAAATTCTTTGAGTAAGTCTTCAAAATGCATTCTTTTTCAGCCCCGCATAAAATTCACCTGGTAATATAATTAACGACATGGATGGTTCGGCGCGCGTACGGCACCAAGCGTTAAATTTGCTTGTTCAACGGAAATATTAAGCCTGTCAGCATTTATATTTACAGATTTCTCGTCAGCCGGTTCAATTTCATTGCTGGAAACGTGGTCTTCACCTTCTTGAAGGGCATGGCGGGCTATAATTTCACTGTCTTTTTTTAACCATAAGATAACCCCGCCAAATGGGAGAACGGACTCCGGGGCCGGGGCTGAATAAAGTATATCTGCTACCTTAATTTCAAAAGACTTTGACAGATTATAGATACTGGGATATAATAAAATGCTGTCTTCTGTGCCGTTATAGGCGATATAGCCCTGGTGGGCAATCGTGTCTTCGGCATTGTTTGCCAATAAACTACCTAGTAATTGATTTTGTGGAAGGTCGGATTTTTTCATAACACATTAATTAAAGATTAAATTATGGTAAACCTATTCTTTGATTATTAAAGATAGAGATTAAGATTTATAAAAAACAAGGTTTAACTGATTTATTTTCAGGTAATTGACTGTTAATTAATAGCTATTGTGCCGAAAGGCCCAAACGGATGCAGTTAGAAAATCAGGTCGGTTGCTTTTATTTTATTGGCAGGCCAATTTATATGGGTATTGAAATGGTGAAAGCGGTATATTCCCCTTCTTTACTGTCTATTGCTATTTTACCGTCGTGTTCTTTTGTTATGATGTCATAGCTAAGCGAAAGGCCCAGGCCAGTACCTTCGCCGGTAGGTTTTGTAGTAAAAAATGGTTGCAATATTTTATCTTTTATAGCGTCGGGTATTCCGGTCCCATTATCCCACACCGTTATTTGGGCAAATTCCCCGCTTAATGCTGTTGCAACTTTTACAACGGGCTTAAAGCTATCGCCCGCCATTTTCTGCTTTTGCTGCACGGCATAAAAAGCATTGGTGAACAAATTGAGGAGCACCCTGCCAACGTCTTGCGTTACAATGTTTATCAGGGGGAGGGCGCTGTCAAGTTCAGTTTTCAATTCGGTGTCAAAGGTTTTATCTTTTGCCCTTAAGCCATGGTATGCCAGGCGCATATACTCATCGGCCAGCTTATTTAAATCCGTAGGCTCCCTCAAGTTGCTGCCGCTCCGGCTGTGCTGCAGCATGCCTTTTACAATACGGTCGGCGCGTTTGCCATGGTGTCCTATTTTTTCAAGGTTTTGTTTTACATCAGCGGCAATACTTATAGCCTCCTTTGAATCACCCTTTTTTAACTCCAATTCCATTTCTTCCAACATCTCTATGCTGACTTCGGAGAAATTGTTAACAAAGTTCAGAGGGTTCTGAATTTCATGGGCTACGCCGGCAGTAAGTTCGCCCAATGAGGCCATTTTTTCTGATTGGATCAGTTGCTGCTGTGTTAGTTTAAGCTCCTTTAAAGTATCCTGGATTTGTTCCTTTTGGCTTTGCAACAATATGTTAGCCTTATGTTTGCTGCGGTTATTGCGCCAAAACATAAAAGCTATCAGTATTAAAAAACGTTATAAAGAGTAGTAATATGTAAAACTGCAACCTGGTTTGATAAGCCGTTTTTTGCGCTTCCAACTCGCGGCGCCGCTGCTGATCACTGTAGGCCAAATTAAGCGAAGCACGCATTTTGGTCATATTGTACATGCTGTCACGTGAAATATAGTAGATGTTGGTATATTTTAGGGCGCTATCTGCATTACGACCGGTGTATAATTGCGCAAGAAACTGTGCAGGCAGTATTTTTTTTTCGAGAAATAAATTACTTGCGGCATAATATGCTTTTTTAGCGTAAAATAAGGCTGAGTCAGTTACTCCATGCTCCCTGTAATAATAAGCAATAGACTGCAGCGTACTCCATAACGATATTGAATCCCGGCGGGTAAATGGAACATTCAATGCGGCATGGTAATATTTGAGCCGTAGCTTTTGGTCCTTTTCCTGGTCGCCGAGGGTTAACAAATTATACTGAATAGCTTGCTCAACATCTTTACGGACAGACAAGTCGAAGCTTTTCAACAGATAATATCTTGAAGAGTCGGGTTTATTTAGTTGTTGATATTTTACACTTAGCTGCGCAAGTTCAAAACAGATAAAAAGATTATCATCTGCCGCCTGGGAGAACTTAAGTGCCTTTTGATAATAGAATTTACTTAAATGGACATCATCAGGATAGCAAAGCCCGAGGTTGTTATACACAATCCCCAGAGCTTGTTTGTTCCCTGTTTTCTCGGCCTTGTCAAGTGCGCCGAAAATCATATTCAACCCCTTGGTGACGTCCCCGTTGTGGAAATAAATATCACCGAGCTCAGATAAAATAATCGCCTCGCCTACGGGGTCGTTTTCCTTCCGGGTAAGTTCAAGGATTTTATTATGGAAGTAAAATGCTTGTTTTGGCCCCAGGTATCCATAGTTGTAAATAATATCATAAATAATGTTTATGCGTGCCGAAACAGATTTTGTTGAAGGGAATAATCTCAAAAGGCTGTCCCGATTAAGCGACGAAGAGGTTTTAACAGAACTTTCACGGGAAATAACAACCTGTAGTAAGCTATCGGTGTTTATATGCTGCGCCCGGGAAGTACATAGCGCACAGGCAAAAGAAATAAGCAGAAATAATCTCTTCATAAACCCTAACTAATAACAGGCAATTTAACTAAAAAATCCGGTCCTTCACCATCAATACTGGTAATCAGGCTACTGCTTTTATACCTTATTATAACCAAACCTTGTCCTAATAACCAGGCCAGCCTTCTCACGGTCTTTTTTGTGCCGGAAGAAAAAATCCTGCAAGGCGCTATCGTCAACTTACATAAGTTTTGCCCGTTAATTTAGCGGTAAGCAAATGCTGAACGATGTAAATTCCCCTTCTTTAGTTTCCACCTTTAGTTCTCCGCTATGCGCCTTAACAATATCATAACTCATAGATAAACCCAGCCCGGTGCCTTGTCCTGTTGGCTTAGTTGTAAAAAATGGCTGGTATATCTTGTCTAATATATTTTGCGGAATTCCCATGCCGTTATCCTTTACCGTTATTTCAACCCCGGGTGGACCCTGTCCGTTTATTTTTTTTGTGCTGACAGTAACTGCAGGCTGATAACCTTCAGGCATTAATTTCTTTTTTTCATTAACCGCATAAAATGCATTATTAAGTAAGTTGAGTATAACCCTGCCAATATCCTGGGTGTTAATGTTTATTTTGTCTGCATCTTCGTCAAAATGGGTTTCTACATCTGCGTTGAAGGATTTATCTTTTGCCCTCAAACCATGGAAGGCGAGCCGCACATACTCATCGGTGAGGTTATTGATATCCGTAGGTTCCCAGTGTCCGCTGCTACTCCTGGAGTGTTGCAGCATCCCTTTTACAATAGAATCAGCGCGCTTGCCATGGTGGCTTATTTTCTTGAGGTTCCCTGTGATGTCCGCAAAAATTTCTTCCGCCTCAATTTTTGCCGGTGCAGGCAATTGCTGAAACGGCCCGTCTTTTAATTCCTTTAATAATTCCTCGCTTACCTCAGCGAAGTTATTTACGAAATTAAGCGGGTTTTGTATCTCATGGGCTGCGCCAGCCGTGAGTTCACCCAGCGAAGCCATCTTTTCGGATTGGATGAGCAAAGCCTGGGTTGATTTTAGCTGGGCCAGCGTATCCTCCACTTCCTGCTTTTGTTTTTGAAGTTGCAGGTTTATCTTTTCGCGTTGTTTGCTGTTGCGCCAAAAAATAAATGCCAGCAATAAAAACACGGCCATCGCGGCTATGAGTGAGTATGTGCGGATATTATTGCGGGCCTGTATTTGAGCGGTCTCAATATCGCGCAGCCGTTGTTTTTCGTCAAAATCCAATGATAGTAGCTGCTTTACTTTGTCCTGGCTAAAGAGGCTGTCCCTTGTAACGGTTGTTATTTTCAAATATTTATAAGCTTCCGGTAAATTATGATCCTCCTCGTAGTAGGCATATAAAACCTTGCCGGCATTTAAAACGTCCTGCAGGTATTTTGCAGAACTGGCGCTTTCAAGCGCTTTTTTTGCATAATATTCTGCCGAATCTTGCTGCTTATATTTATGATAAAGATTAGCCTTACTCAGATATGTAATGCTCAGCATCTCGATATCTTCATTCGCAATGGATAACGGGATGGCTTGTTGAAAATACGCAAGTGCGGATGCTTTATTTCCCCGTGCGATTTCAACTTCGCCCAGGTCGCGCTCTATGTTATTTAATATATCATCAAAATGATTTTTCTTCGAATCGGCATAACAGACCTGGAGGTAATGATTTGCGGAATCAATCTTATGCGTGTATAGAAATACCTCGGCAATATTTATGTAAAACACGGATTTTAGCTCCCTTTGACCGTAGGAAGTTAATTTATGTGTGGCAATGTAAGCATTCCATCTTTTCAACCCGGTCCGTAAGTAGGGGAGGGCATTCGCATAATCTTGTTTTAAAACATAAGCCGAACCAATATTATTATAGGCCGTGGCAACGCCGACAACATTATTAATACTCTCATTTATCCGGATTACCTTAAAAAATGTCTGGAAACATTTAACATAATCGGCAAGGGTGGAGTAGGCATTTCCCATGAAGTTGAGCGCAAGCGCCTCGTCCCTTACCCGTTTAAATTTGACAGCAAGTTCATAGGCCTGCTGCCCAAAAATTAGGCTTGAATCGGGTTTAGAGATAAAATAATTACGGGATAGTTCCTTTAAAATATTTAACCGGACAGTATCGGGCTCCGTAGATTTGTTTAACGCAGCCCTTAGCGTGTCGATCTTTTTGCTTTGCGCATTAACTGTTAAACTAAAAACAAATAGTAAAAGGAGCAGGATAGGTTTCTTCATAATATGTTTAAAAGCAAGGTAAGGTAATAATAAATTCCGACCCTTCTCCTTCTGCACTTTCAATTTGTATGTTCCCTCCGTGCCCTTTTACCACCATGTCATAAGTTAGTGAAAGCCCCAAACCAGTGCCTTCACCTGTTGGTTTTGTTGTAAAAAACGGCTGCATAATTTTATCTCTGATAGCGTCGGGAATGCCTATGCCGTTGTCTTTTACTTTAATAATGACATATCCGTTTTCTGTCGAAGTGGCTACTTCTACCTTAGCCCTATAATCCAATCCATCGGTTTTTTGCTTTTGACTTACCGCATAAAATGCATTGTTGAACAAATTCAAAAATATCTTACCCGCATCCTGGCTAACCATATTTACCCTTGGCAGGGCAGGATCAAAATTGGTTACCATTTCAGCGTCGAATAACCCATTTTTCCCCCTCAAGCCCTGGTAAGAAAGCCGCATAGATTCATCAGCAAGGGCATTTAAATTCACAGGCTCCTTTAATCCATTGTTTGCTTTACTATGCTGCAACATGCTTTTTACAATCCCGTCCGCGCGTTTGCCATGGTGGTTTATCTTTTCTTCGTTATCAATAACATCGTTTGCAATTGTTTTTGCCTCATCTGTATCGCCATTGTCAATAGCCTCTTTCAATTCGGCAAGAAGGTCTTTATTTACTTCCGAGAAGTTGTTTACAAAGTTTAACGGGTTTTGTATCTCATGCGCAATGCCGGCGGTAAGTTCGCCAAGGGAAGCCATTTTTTCGGACTGGATGAGGTGGGCCTGAGTTGATTTTAGTTCTATAAGCGACTGGTTAAGTTCGGCTGTGCGTTCTGTTACCTGTTGTTCTAAAGTTTCATTCTGACCTGCTAATAATTGCTGTTTTTCAATTTCCTGCGCCAGGTTTTGTGCTGAAAGTGTTTGTACTTCAACCAACATCGACCTTAGTTTTTTGTTGGTAAGGGAACTTTGAACGCCCAAATAAAAAGACATCCCAATAGGAAAGGTTAACAGTGAAATTTCAAATGCTATTTGTGCGGAAATTTTACTTTGGTCAATGCCCGAGCCTAAAACCGTGAATATAATGAACAAAATTAAACCTGTTAAAATAATGGCAGCGTCTTTTTTTTGCTGTTTTATTGCCCATATACAAACATAAACCTCTTCAAAAAAACAGATAATAGGGAACCCGACTATACTGATTACAAATCCAACCGTGCCCATAAAATAAATACTGGCTGCCGAAGCTATCCCTATAAAAACCAGGCCTTTAAAAACTAAACGATTAGTATAGTTAAATAAGGTATAGATCGTCATCAACAGGAAAAGCATTCCCGGGATGAATACAAACCCCTGGATAGCGCTTAACCATATTTGCGACGAAACGTCCCCAAAACGTTGAACGCCCCAGATTTCATTTGGCAGCGGGTTAATACATAATAGCAAGTTAAGCAGGCAGTAATACAAATTGACCTTTTGTGAGCGGTCAATAAGAAAATATACGAGGTGAATAATGCTGATAATCAACAGCATACCTCCGCTCAACGTATAAAATATAATATACAAGGTTAAACTGTGGATGTAATCGCGATAATTGTCGAGCGCGGCCTGGTAATTATTAATACTGATGCTGAAAGCGGGTAGGGGGGTGTAGGTGATAGATAAGTATGGCAGGCCCGGCTGATAGGCAAGCCGAACTGCTAACAGGTTATCCTTACCTGATATTAGTTTTAAATAAAATGGTTCCCTTGAGGGCAAATAAGCGATTACATTTGCAGGATCAGTACTTACTGTGCCGTATTTAACTATCAGTTTGCCATTTAAATAGATCTCTGACGCACTGTATTGTGACACCCATGCCATCAATTGCTGGTTGGCAAACGAACTATCAACCTTAATACGCAGTCTGATCCAGCCTATGCCCCCGTTTGTCAGTTTCGAAAAGTCCTGAATGTCTTTTCCGGGGTCTATAGGCTGCCATTTACTATCGTCAAAACCGACGCTAGCCCATTGAGGGTTATCACCTGCCTGAAATTTCCACCCCGATAATAACGTGTCTTGTTTTGGCAGATGTTTTATGTTAAAAGGCTGGTTGGATTGGGCAAAAGTTTTTACTATTATGATAAAAAGCAAAAGGCCTGAAAGGTGCAATTTCTTCATGCGGTTTAAGTTAAAGGCGTTGTGCCTTTTTATCGATGTGATACGTCAGGAATAATTTTCTTTAAATAACAACTTTATATGCTAATAAAAATAGGTGGTACATTAACCGGCAGCTGAAAAATTATAAGTGATTAGGGTAATTAAGTATAAAAATACAAAAACTTTTAATTTATTCTTATACTACGGTCAGTATTTTAACGGTGTGGCGTTCAGGCAACCCGGATAGATTTATTCCCGTAAATATATATCATGGATAAGCCTGTACTCAGATGCTGGAAATGCCAGGAACGGTACCATTACCGGATACCGCGCAATTGGTTTTTAAGAAATGTGTTGTTCTTTTTACCAGTTAAAGTTTTTTTCTGCGGCAGGTGCGTTAAATACCGTTATGTGTTATTGACCGACAAAAAAGCAAAAAAATACCAACCCGTATGAATAGGCTTGAAACATTCTTAAACTCAACGACAAAGGCAAACACATTTAAATTACTCGACCAGGGAACTGTTCTATATGATTCGCTAAAAGAAGGCGGCTCCAATGGAGCCCCGGAATTTTTCCAGATTTTTCTATAAACACGGGGCCCCGCTGGGGCCTGCTTGTGCTATTAAAGAGGTTTTACCCCGGAGGGGTTTCCTGTTTATAGGAATAGTTAAATGGCGACAGTCGGCTCCATCGGAGCCACCTTATTATGCCAATCATTATATGAAGCACAGATTATGCAGGGGCGTTTGTCCTTACATCAGCAGCCATTTTCATAAGCCATCTTCATATACATTTTAACCTCATCATTCAGGTCTTCTTTAAAATACAATCGTAAATGGTGGTTAAAATCATCGCTGCCGGGCACGGGCTTTATTTTATTAAAACAAAGGTTATCGGAATAAGCCTGTTTAAATGGAAAAACAACATCCACAAAGTTTTTTCCAAGCTGTATAACGTAGGCAAACCTTGTGCGGGCGGCAAAGGAGATCATTGATTTGGTGGGATGAACGGTAATATCGCCTATTTGCCGGTATGTTGCAACGAGGTGATCAAACAAATCAATAGTATATGTACTTTTTCCATGCAGAAAATCGGCAAGCTCTTTTTCATGGCATGAGTGTACCTGGTTGGTGTTTACAAATTCAAGGTTGCACAGGGGGCACGTCCACATAGTTTGGTAGAGTTATTAAGTTTAAATGTACTTTAAATCTTCTGATCTGTAACCATCATTCTTGCATGCCCTTCAGGTACTCTTCAATCAGCTCAAAATGCTGTTTTGCGCTTTCATCAATGCTATCTTTTTGCAGGTATTGTGCCCAGTCGAGTGGTGTGCCATCGTATACTTTATCCCTTGCATCAAGGCTTGCACCTGCTTCCACCAAAAGTTTTACAGATTCCAGGGAGCCTGCACTCACGGCCTGGTGCAATGGCGTAGCATGTGTGTGAAAGCCGCTGTCGTTTTCAGGGTAGCCGTTAGGATCAGCGCCCATTCCTAATAAAAATGATATCATGTGCGATTTCCCATAAAAGGCAGCCATAGTAAGGGCAGTTGTCCTGTCATCTTTACTTGCCCCCATAGCTAAGCGGGCCACATCATCCATCCGTTTAAGTCCGATGGCAGTTGTTAGCGTCAATTTACCGCCTTTTTCAATAAGATGTTCGGCGGCGCCAATATTGCCTTGTGCCAATGCGCTTTCGCCTCCGCCTGGTTTGGCCCCCGCATCCATAAGCAGGTCCATCATCTCAATTTGTACCCCGCATTCCCGGGGCACTCTTCCGGTTGCCACCAATTCCAGTGCGTAGTCAAGCTGCTCCTGCATGCTGTCTGCCGCTTCAGATCTAACAAAACGGATAAGCAGCCGGGTTATATCCAGAATATTAGCAGGCAGTTTATCAATGCGGATAGGGTTATCCGCAATAAACCAAAGCAGGTAAGGGTTTCTAAAATAACCTCCAGTTGGGTCGCCCCGGCGAATTCGGATCAATTCAGGATGTTTGGACAGCAAGTCTTCCAGCAATTCTATATTGCCTGAACCAATTGCTGTTACTGCCCCGCTGAATAATTCTTCGTCGTCCCCTGAAACCATCGTATAGCCTTGATTTACAAAGTTATTAACTTTTAATTCTGTTTT
>Ga0206898_10019_pt2 | contig 42655 bp, 37 predicted proteins | sample Alteio_BWOrgHeat_50_FD_153237 | JGI IMG/M metagenome (GOLD analysis project Ga0206898, IMG submission 153237) | Enriched cells from forest soil in Barre Woods Harvard Forest LTER site, Petersham, Massachusetts, United States -... | ecosystem: Environmental > Terrestrial > Soil > Temperate forest >...
GCGGTGCGAGGGTTTAACGGGTACTGACGATTGCAATCTTTTTTCCATCGGGACTGATGGCAATGCGACCAATGTTTTTGATTCCGGTATAGGAGAGGTCGGCTACCGGTTTCCACTGATCGGCTCCGGCAGGTTTGATGAGTTCGGAATTGATGACAGAATACTTATAAAGTACCGGACCGGAGCCCATGAAAAAGGATTGTTCGGTTACCACATGGGAATCGGGTTTATTTACAGGTGTATCCTTTCGGATAGATAAGATGCGGGAGCGAATGGCAAAATCTTCCTTACCCTTCAATGTTTCTATTATAGGTTCCTGAATTCCCTTCGCTACCGAGGACATGCCGTTGTGAAAGGGTGGGAATCTCGCATTGATGATGTACCAATGAATGGAATCTGTCTTAGATACCAGGTATCCCGGATGAAGGCTCCTGCCTCCATTTGTAAGCACCGGGGTCGTTTGCTTTTTTGAGTCATCCCGGGTATCTGCTCCTGCAATTCTTTCGGGGTTACCGAGGAGAAACAAAAGCGTTTCCGTTTGTGACATCCAGCAATAATATCCTACCGAGTCAATGTTTTTAAAAACCAATAGTGGTTTGCCTCCTGCTATCGGGAACTTCCAAAGCCGTTGTGCCGAATCTTTCTCCACCTGCACCACCGAAACAAACTTTCCGTCAGGCGTAACAGCCGGTGAATACTCGCTTTCCGGAGTCTGGCAAAAAGGTTTGAGGGTATTGGTAGCCAGGTCATACCGGTAGATGTCGGACTGCCCGTTTCGGTAGCTGGTATAGTAAATGGATTTGCTGTCGGGCGAAAAAGCAGGTTGGTTGTCGTACCCCGGACGGTCGGTGATGTTCATGCCATGCGTGATGGAAAACGAATCTCCCTTCTGCTGCAGGTCAAATAACCAGATGTCGGTATCCGGCATTTGCGCATAGAGCATGGCAGTGAGCAGGAGGGAAGCAAGGGTCAGTAGTTTTTTCATTTTACCATTATTTAATACTTAAAGCGCTTAGTGTCATCTTGAGCAGCAGCGAAGGCTCGTGCCGCAGGGCGGAAGATCTGCAAGCGCCGGCCCTGTGCGTAGCAGCGCCGGCCATACCTCGCGCTCAACGTTTCTTCATCTCGTCGGCTATTGCTTTTGCTAAAGGATCACCCCCTCGTTCAAAGGAATGAATAATGTTTTCTTGTTCCTTCTCCCGCTTATTCTGACTCAGCTTGAACTTTCCTTCCAGTCGCTCGACCACTATCTCAAAAGACACGATACCTTTGATCATAGCCTGGATGTACTCGGGAGCAAGGGTTTTCCATTGTTCGTAATACCCGGGTTCAAAAGTAGCGATGGCCTTTTCCAGTACCTCTATGTTCTCCGCTTCGGTAGGTAAGATACGCGCTTTGCCATAGGCATGCACGGCGATGTAGTTCCACGTAGGCACATTTTGTTTCAGCTCATAATGAGCAGGTGAAACATACGCATGAGGACCCTGGAAGACTACCATGATTTCCGTACCCGCTTCCATTTCTTTCCATTGGGGATTGGGCCTTGCCATGTGGCTGGTGATAACTACTTGCTGATTACGTTCTTCCACGATAAGTGGCAAATGAGTGCCCATCAGTCCACCAGTACCGCTGCTGCACAGCAATGCAAACGGATGGTGCTGCATGAAGGCGAGCAGTTTGGAGAAATCGGTTTCCCGATAGTAAGAGGGGATATACACGCTGAGTTTAATTTACTGGATTCAATAACCCGTTAACTACAGAACAAAACTATCAAATTCCTCCGGGATCAGCTCTTTTTTTGCATGGTGATGAGGTAATGGTCTGCCATGGAATGAAAAGGAAACCGCGACGCCAGCACCGATTCAACACCGATAAGCGCTCTCAGCAAAGAGGGGTGTCTGCGTGCGAATTCATATTTGTAAGGAGGGGGGACGGCAATGCCCAATCCTTGCAGGCTGATCTTCCGGTATCCCTTTCCGAAATAGCCTTCTACCCGGCGGGGAGAATAATAATAGGTGTTAAATAGAACGCCTTCCAGATGAGCAGGTGTGCCGTTTCTCCGGAACCGGCGGAACGCAAGTTTGAAATTACCTTTGAAGGCCGCTGCCATTTCCCAGGGACATACAGGGGGCATGATGACGAGCGTGGCCATTCCCCCCGCATTCAAAAGCGGGGCAAACTGCAGGACGACCTGTTCGAGATCTTCCGCACAATTCAACCCTCCGAAATTGGAAAAAATATGATCGAATGTTTTACCGGTTAACTTACCAAGTTCATTGAAGGAGCAGCGTTGAACCTGGAGGCGGTTATTCAGGGCCGGAGCGCTTGCTTTTTTCGTAAGCGCCTCCATCATTCCGGCAGCATTATCGGTGGCCAGCACAGAAAACCCCTTTTCTGCAAAGAAAGCAGCATCCAGTCCCGTTCCTGCATTGAGTTCCAGGAGCGTGTCTCCCGGTTTAAGGAGGCCAAGCACATGGGTCCGGATACGGTTCCGCATCCACCCGATGATAGGGTTCTCCGCATCGAGTGCATCAAAACCGGAAGCCTGCTTTGAAAAGGCAGCGTTTACGTGTTCTTCCTGAATGGGAGGGTGGTGTATCATTATTGCTTTTTTTCAAAATGACATACCCAATAGTCTTCACCGGGGACAATACTTCCTTTGAATGCTCTGACTTCCAAAAGAGTCGTCGTTTTAGGGTCAAGTTTTTCCGCTACCAGGTGCATAAGCCTGTAATTTCCCGGATTAAATGAGAGGAGAACATAACTGTTTTTCGACTCCGTAGCAGCCATGCACTTGCTGATCCTTTCTGCCAGAAGCGCCTGGCTGGTATCGCCGGGTGCTTTCCAGATACAAAAGGTCCCGAACGCATTTCTTTCCGGATAAAAAACAGGCTGATCAAGGTAGCCGGAAACGGTGGGTCCGTAATTCTCGAATGGGACAATAAGCAAATTGGTTGCATCTCCGGTTTTTTTAATCCAACTGCTGACTTCTTTTCCCTGAGAAAAAGGATGGAGGAGGTCTTCTGTGTAACTGTATACACCGGCTCCTAGCTGACAGAGTATAACACTCCAGAGAAAAGGTTTGTAAAGCCGCTCTCTCCATTTTTCCAGAAAGACCTCGCGACTTTTCCAGAGCCCGGATGATTTAGAATCTGTATCGCTCAGCCAGCAGGAAATCAGGAACAGCATCCATGTATAACCCATGTACCTCACTCCCGAATCCAGACTGAGAAAGAAGAAGGACCCGAGCAAGAGAAACAGGGAAGCATAGAAAACAAAGAGCGAGCTGGCACAGTTGTAAAACAGCAGGAAGGGAATGGTGATCAGGAAGGCTGTCACTGCTGCTCCGATAATTTTGAAGTGAGAAGCTAAGAGATTGCTGTTCCAGAAATGAAGTGAGGTAATGTCCAGCAGCGGATAAAACCCTTTTAAAAGGACGGAACCTGTCTTGGAAAAGCGGCCCGGGCTAATAAAATCGTTGAGGCTGTGATTCCATAAGGCCGTATTGGAGGGAGGCACGATCCAATAAAGACTGAAGAATACTCCGGAAAGATATATGATTGTACAGGGAAGGAGCCAGCTTTTGCGGGAGGCAGTGGCATCTGTAAAACAGGTGTACATGCATACAGCAAACAGGGGAAGCGACAGCAGCAGAGAGAAAAAATGAGTGTTTGCAAGCAAGACAAGGCAGATGGTAAGCATGCCATAAGGTTTCCTGGGTTTGCTGAACAGGATACAGAAAATAACCAGTAGCAACCAGGTCAGAATATAGCTCCGGCTGATGAGGTTGTATTCAAAGAAAAAGAAATAGCCGAACAGCATGCCTGCTTTCTGCAAAAGGGTAAAGGGTGCATGACGGATAAAAAGAAAGGCCGCGATGGAGGAAAGGAGAATATGAAGCAGTTGGATAGCGAAAGGCTGGTGAGTAAAACTGGACAGCAACATCAGCAGCAGGTGCCAGAGGGGAGGGTGGCTCTCGTAGCGGGTGTTCGCATAAAGTTGGGCAAACGAATGGCTTTCTTTGGATAGGAGCCAGGCCTGCATTTCATCCAGCCACATTTCGTGATGGGAAATACCGATGTAAGACAATGTCGAAAACAAAAAGGTCAGGAGCAGCGCAACAGCGATTGGACTTTGTTTTTCCGAACAGAGAGAAGCGAAGCGGTTTTTCAAAGCGATAGCGGGTTCAATGGCTGGAAGGAAGCTGCAGCCCCTTCAGTTTTCGTTTTCCGAGCAAGGCAGCCGGCACATAATAGACGGCAGAAGCGGCCCGGTAAAAGGTGAGCCGGCTCCTGATTCCCGAAGGACTGAAAAGCTGACGGAGGCTTTCAAAGGCCTGATGCTTGCGGTAGTTTTTGTGAACATAGCGATGCAGCTGTCTGTAGAAAGCCGGAGGATACGTATTCCGGAACATCAGGCTCAGGTCGTTTGAGTCGGTCCAGTTTGACTTTCCTGTCAGCTCTTCCTTCACCCGCTCATGAAATTTCGTGCCGGGCAGGGGGTAGGAAATGGAAATACCGATGTCTTCAGGTAGCAGTTCATTGACCAGACGGATGGTGGCATCGATGTCTTCCCGCGTTTCTCCCGGATAGCCGAATTGCAGAAAGAAAGCCGGGTGAATGCCATGCTGTTTCAGCAAACGGGTAGATTCGGTGATTTGTGCCACAGTGGTGCCTTTGTCCATGGCATCCAGTATTTTTTGAGAGCCACTCTCCGCACCCAGCCACACGGTTTCACAACCCGAATCGGCCAGGGCCTTTACATATTTATCCTGTACGAGCAGGTCAGCCCTGCTTTGGATTTTGTAGGAAATGGAAATGTTTTTCTGACGCAGCAAGGCTTCAAACTCAACGACCCAGCCGGGTTTCAACCCGAAGATGTCGTCGCAGAACCAGATATGATCGAATCGGCTATATGTCTGAAGAAAAAGAATCTCCTCTACCACATGTGCAGGAGAACGGGAATTGTAGCGGTTGCCATAGATGGGTTTAGCACACCAGTTGCATTTATACGGACAGCCACGGGTGGTGGCCAGGTTGATGGAAAAATAACCGCTGCTTTTGATCCAGGCATCACGGTAAGGAGTAAAATCAATCAGGTCCCAGGCAGGTAAGGGCAAGGTATCCAGATCGCTCATCACTTTTCTGGGAGCGGTACTGAAGATCTTTTCCGCTTTCCGGTACACCAGGCCGGGGATGGTGTCGAAATCCTTCCCGGCATCCAGGGCCGCTGTCAGCTCCCGGAGTGTCAGCTCGGCTTCCCCGATAAGCACGAAGTCGGCTCCTGCATCCAGATACAGCTCCACGTGGTCAGTCGCATCGGAACTGGAAATCAGGATAGGAATATTCTTTTGTCGGGCCATACGTATCATCTCCAGTGCGGCTTCCCGCATATTGGTGAGGCACATCTTCGTAAGGTAATTGAACCCGTCATCGTACAGCACAAAGTAGTCAGGTGCTTTTCCGTCCTGCTCCAGGCGGAGTGCCCCCGGGCCGCTGGCAAACTGCGTGTCGAATAAGGCGATTTGATGACCTGCTTCCCGCATCACGGCTGCGGCGGTAATGGTGGCCAGGGGGGCATAGGGTTGTCCGATAGCCACCTGTTTGGGATCCAGCTTTTGGAAATACGTATGTGAAAAGAGGATGCGGCTCATGAGGCAAATTTAATGCCGTGTTTTTCACTGAATGCACTGATCTTATCGGCATGTGCTTTCAGGACCCGGAACTGAAACCCTCCGGGATGGTGCTTGGAAGTATGCTTGCGGGAACGGAAATTCAGGTCGAACTCAGACTCATCAAAATGTACAAACTTCTTTTTCCAGTAGCGCAGTGTTGTTCGGAAGCACCAATTGTCCAGGCGCTCTCCCCAGGCACCGCCTAACACCCATTCGAGCAATTGCTTGACGGGACTTAGGAGGGAGGGAGGGGGCGGCAGCACAGGGAATGGCTTGTTGGGGTAAAAGGTTTGCCTCCAGTTGTTACTTTGGATAAAGCGGGCGCAGACAACCGGGTTGTACATAGGTATGGCAAAGACGAGCTCCGTAGCGGTGAATATGTTTTTGTCCGGCAGTTCAAGGTGGGCGGAATCAATAAAATAATTCACGCAGAAATATTTTCGGGAGTTGAGCAGGAATATTTTTTTGAAGGTGATCAACAAGGTCCGGCATACCCACAGTCGCTGAGGGCTTGTAATGATGAAATAATCGATGTCGCTTTTCTCATCCATATACCCTTTTGCCAATGACCCTGAAATGAATACGGCTTCCACAAAGGGGAAACGGGAAATGAGCCGGGTAAACCGATGGGCTGTGGAAAGGTGTTTTTCGGCTTTGTGATTTCCTTTTCTTCTTCTTTCAACAATGCTGCCGTCAGCTGAAAGGTGATAAAACTCATCCGTTTGCCTCACCATTCCTCCCGAGACAAGTACACTCAATTCTGCCAGAACACAAAGCTTGGTGGCATGCCTTTCCTGACAGTTCTCGAAAATTTCAGCACCGGTAAGCGGATAGTTGAAAATGTCGAAATAGAGGAGCGTTTTCAGTATCCCCGCCTGCACAGGAGTAAGGGTCTGAATAGGTGTAGCATGTGAAAGAGTGCAGGTTGCTTGCATCAGATCAAATGTAGTGAATTAAGAAGGGAGGAACAGGAACAAATAATGTTAAGAAGGATGTTTTTCGCACTTGTTTAATCATCTTTGTACGCGAAATCCAGAGATATGTATTGATCTGAATTCAGAATAGTATTGCTCTGCGATAGTTAAATGTACATTCCGCTTGATGTCAACGTCATGGATACTTTGAATCAATATGTCATTCAACGCATTACCGAAAATCACATCGGGCATATTGTATCATTATATCAAGCAGCCTTTAAAAGAAAGGTTACTGAAGACTTTATCCGGAAGAAATTTGACACGTCTTCGTTTGGAGTAAAAAACATTGGTTTTATTGCTTTAACCAAAGAAGGGCATCCTGCCGCATTTTACGGGGTGCTTCCCTGCAGTTTTATTTTGCATGGGAAAGAAGTGCTGGCTGCACAGTCAGGTGACACGATGACTCACCCCGAACACCAAAGAAAAGGGCTGTTTATGGAATTGTCTTCCCGCACCTTTGCTTTGGCAAAGGAAAACGGGATTCGATTTCTTTTTGGTTTCCCCAACCAACATTCACTTCCGGGTTCAAGAAAGCTGAACTGGCAGTATTTGCCTGACACTCTTCAGTGTTTCCAACTGGATGTGCCAACGCTCGGGGTTGCCAGATTCGTGCGTAAGACAAAATATTTGATGCCCCTTTATGAAAAGTATGCGGTTAAAATTATGAATCCCAATCTGGCGGGTGCAGAAACACAAGTGCTCCCTCCATCCGGAAGCGGGGTTAACCGGAATACGGCTTTTGTCAGATACAAGGCTTATCATAAAAGCTATCACCTGAGCATGGATAAGGAGTCTGTATGGTGTAAAATCGACGGGGAACTTAAAATTGGATTTGTAAGTTTTGCCGGAGACATGCCGGATGCCACTTTCTTGAAGAAAATAAAACGGATGGGGGCGTTGCTGGGATGCAGAAGGGTTCTTTTCATGACCAGTAAAGGAAGCTCCTTGTATGATTTCCTCGTGCAGTATTTAAAACCTGCAAATGGGTTCCCTGTTGCTATCTACCCCCTGCAAGACGGTGAAATGCATCTCGATGACTTGAAGTTTGAGTATTGCGACCTGGATATTTTTTAAAAACCGAATCGGGCAAAGCCTTTGTTTATTGATAAGACCGTATACGACCAGCTTGCCCTGCTCACTAGTCCCATCCTGGGAAAGACCTCTTTTTTTAATGCTTGCGGAACCTCTCCTCCGGCAACTAAATAAGCGTATCCCGACTCCCTGCATGCAGCAATAACTTCCTCATTAAAATGACCATCGGGAAATGCGAAACTTGTGATGGCTTTTCCGGTGCAGTTTTCGAGTTCCCGTTTGGAAAGGTTCAGTTGGTCCTGCAGTTGTTCATTCGTTAATCGTGTCAGGTTAATGTGTTGGTGGCTGTGAGAACCAATGGATACATATTTACTCTTTCCCGCTTCTCTGATTTCTTTTCCTCCCATTGTTTGGTATACTTCCGGGTCTGTCCGCTGCAGCAATTCTTCTGTACCGACAGCAATTTGGAGGTCGGTTACTGCATTGGTCCAGGAGGTCAGGTTTAATGTGCTTAGGTACTGCTCTGCGTTTTGGCCTGTATGTTCACAGATGAAACGCCCCTCTTTCCTCAGAAAAGACTCTCCGTTTAGTTGCAGGGGATTTGTTTTGCTTCCATAATGAATTATGTCAAGCAGATCTGATGGGTGTTTGCAGGTGTTTTCGCCTAGACTTGCCCCGCAAATAAAAAAAGTAGCCGGTACACGGTGTTTTTCAAGCAAAGGAAGTGCAATCAGGTAATTGTTTAGAAAGCCATCGTCGAAAGTGAGTGCAATGGTGTTGGAGGAACAGGTTTCCCCTTTTTGTTTTCTCTCGCAGATCTCTGAAAGAGGAAGAATCCGGAAATTTTTAATGAAATAAAGTAATTGTTTTTCAAATTGCTTTTCTGTCAGATGCCGTCCGTTGAATGATGCATGATCCTTTTTGCTGATTCCATGATACATGATAATCAGACATTTGTTTTTTGAAAACAGCCGGAGAAGCCTGTCGGTCTGAAGGAACAAGGCAACCGGACAGCAGATGCGGTAAAATATAAATTTCAATGCGGCTTTCATGTTTCGCATCAGTGTCCGGCATTGTTGCCGGGATATCCCGGATGAAGGCGGAAAAGGGAATCCTGCAGGCTGGATTCGCTGCTCTTCTTTTTTATCAGCTCATACCTCAGCGACTTAAAAGTGTTTTTTATCCAATGTGAAAGCTCCTTCTGCTGGATAAATTCAACGTGCTTAATTCTGTTTTCAATAATAGCGCCCCTGCACATCATACAGGGCTCAAATGTGGTGATTAACAGGAGCGAGTCCCTGTTCAGTTGATCGAAGTGCTCTACTCCCATGTGTCGGATGGCATCGGATAGTGCATTGATTTCGGCATGCCCCCCTGCATTGGAATCCCGCAATACCGTATTGTATCCCCTTCCTATAATCTTGTCTTCATAGAGCAGGAGGGCAGATACGGGAACATCACGTGTCTTCAACGCCTCCTTCGCAAGTTGAACAAGTTCCTGCCTTTGAGAAGCAGGGAGTGCGACACGGCTCTTCCATTTCCAGGTTGCGGATTGACAAAGCAGAAACAGGAGGAGCAGCGATTGTAAGGTAAATAGTGTCCAAAAAAGGAGTTTAAATTTCATAGGGCGTTTTTCCAAAGTTTAATTTGTATTCGCATAGGCTGCCATAAATTCCCTGACCATGTCTTCCGTACTGTGCTGTATCACTGGCGTATGATCAAGCGTCTTGTCTCTCAGCAGGCGGGTAAGTGCTTCGCCCATGTGTGCCTGATCACGACAGACATGTATTTTTTGTGCATGGTGTACCCGTCCCACATCAAAGCACAGCACCTGACAACCCGAAGCAAGGGCTTCCATCATTACCGTACTTTGGCCTTCGAAGGAAGAGGTATGCATCAGTAGTTTTGCCTGACCCAGTTTTTCGAAAACCCGGTCATGAGACAAGTTGCCTGTTAACAGCATCTGCTTTTCCAGACCGAGTTGGTTGATTTGATCCTGCAATAGCTGATGTTGAGGTCCTTCGCCGATGATTTCTGCACGTATGTTAGGGAATACAGCCTTCACATCCGCAATGACCTGGATGAACAAACCGAAATTCTTCAAAGAAGTGAGGGACCCTATTCCAACTACATCAATGGAACGTAATTCATGCGAAGGCCGGAGTTTTTTGTTGTCAATGCCTAAATGAATGATGCGGTCTACCGGGAGTCCAAGGTGATAGAGATTGGTTTTGATTTGCTCAGACATGGCGATGATCCTGAGTTTTCTTATCCCCGGGTAATGCAAGTAGCGGTTGGCGGGAATCGAATCCTGGCCAATCGCATAAGCCACCACCCGGGTGCCATAGAAGAGATGAAACAAGTGGGCAAGGAAGCTGGTTTCAGTGAGCCAGAAAGCATGAATCACATCAATCCGGTTTTTCCTGTTCAGCGCACGCAGCTTCCTGAACATTTTCCACCAGGTAGGTAACCGCCGGAGATATTTGCTGTTTTTTCCCTGTGCAGAAAATACGGGGATGTCATTCCACCGGTATTCACCCCTGTCGAAGGGATACTGAAGTGAGAGTATTTCGAATTGAAGGGCTGGCTCGAGTCTCTTCAAGGCCAGGGCATAGTCCTGCAAAAACGTGAGACAGGTCGTGTCTGTTTCATCCCGGGCGAAACCGGGACTGAGAAGAACAATGTGTTTAACGGATTGCATACAAGGTCCAGCCTCCTGGCAATTGTTGTATAGGCTCCAGACGGGCATTCGCCCGGATAAACTCAAAATTAATCATCGGATTGCGCCCAGCAAATTCCTTTTCAAGCAAGGGCAGGTTGAACAACAGAAAAGTATTTTTATCTACCGACTGTAGTTTTTCATCCCAAAGACTTACTTGCCTGTTCTTAAACCCGTAAAAGGTCAACGCACCTTCCATACTGAATTCATATAAAGGGCCGGTTGCTGTAGTGATGCATGCCTGGGTAATTGCACGTTCTTCGGCATTATACCGGTAGAAGGGAAGGAAAGCCCGGGTAAACAAACCTGCCTGTAACAGGAGTATGCCGATAAGTACCCAAGTGGTATTGAAGCGGATGGCAGCATAACCTTGTTGGAACACAGGAAAGAAGACAAGCAGGAACAAAGGCATCGCGGGCACGAAAAAGCGCATATTCTGAAATGGAATCCCTGCCAGAAAGAGGGAGTAGCACCCCAATGCAATCAGGATTACCAGTACCTGCCTGTTCCGGTACTCAATGGATTTTCTAAAGAACAGCACCCCTGCTCCTAGAAACAAAAAGCCCGGGTGGAAATATGCAAACACGGCATAAATAATATTCTGTACGGTATAGCTGTAATGTCCATTGCTGTTGCTAAAAGTAGTGAGCAAGAAGTTCATAGGACTCCATTCCTCCAGCCAGCTCTTTTTAAGGAAATCGAGCGAAGCGGGGCTTCGAAGCAAGAGGAGGGGCAGGCATACCGCGCTTGCGAAAAGCATGGCAAGGAAGAGTTGTGAGAGGCTCTTGTTCCTGAGCACCGGCTTTATGACGAGAAAAATTGCAGGGACAATGAGTACAAATACGCCATAGCGTGTCATGATTCCCGCAGCAGCGGCAAACGCGAAGAGGTACAGCCGGGTTGCACGATACTGCTCTCTCATGGATATGGCGACATACCAGGCAAGGATGACAAAAAACATACTGAGTGAGTCTGACATGTCACACAGGGCTGTCCTCAGCAAAAAAGGACTGAAGATCAGAAAAAGGAGGGCATAGCTCCTGGCCATTTTCCGGCTTTCCGGATATAATTTCGGGAGTATCTTTTCTAATAGAAACCCAGCGAACACATGCGCTCCAATGGAAATCAACTGGAGTGACAGATGAACCGGAAGAAGGATGCCTAGGAGTCCCCCAAGCAAGGGATAGATTGGAGGCCAATGTGAAAAGCCAGGCAAAGCTCCTCCCAGGAGAAATGTGCGCCACTCACCTGCAATACGCACATATGCATAACTGTCTTGCCCATACAGACCATTGAAACGTACTAGCTGTGTGAACAGGAAGAGAAGAAAAAAAAGTCCGAAGTAAACAACACTTGCCGGGAGTTTTTGAAGAAGACGGAAAGCGGAGGAATTCCCGTTGCCGGTTTCAATGACAGAGGCGTCGGCGGTTTGCATGAATGGTTGAATGCGTTAATCGGCTTAGGTACAGGTTCTGACTTATTCAGTAAAGGTACCCCGAAACGGAATCCGGCAAACATGCAAGAGCCAACTATTGCTTCACTATCTTTTTAACCAGGCTGCGATTGCCCTTGCGTATAGACAGGAAATAGACTCCCGGAACCCATTCGGAAGTAAGAAGTTCTGTTGAATTGCCGAGCAGTTGCCGGGTAGTAATCAGCTTACCCAGAACAGAGTAAACCTGCAATTCGGCTTTCCCTTCAGACCAGTCATAAAAGAGGAGTACCCTGTCTGAGCAGGGGTTAGGTGTTATTTCCAGTGTGAACGGTTCTTTGTATTCGGTTATCCGGGTGATCAGGCATTCCATACTGTTTGTTGGTGATACGGTTGTTGAAGTAATAGAGAGGGATGAAACTGAAATCGTAACCGTGTCAGAAAGAATTCCGCCTGAACCTGAAACAGAGGGATAGAGGTAAGGACCGGAATAAGTATAAGTGAGGTGGAGGGAGGAATCCTCGCATCCTATGCTGCCCAGGCTATCGGTCTTAAATAAAAATTTACCGGCAGGAACAAGAAATCCTTTGTCGGCTGTTTCGCACACATCGCCGGCTCTGCTTTGAGAAGAAGAGAAAAAGGATACCCGGCCATAGCAATTGGTCCACTGTTCCTGTAAGTTAGCGTCGGTTTTAATGAGTGTAGCCTGAGGCATAGCCGTATTGCTGAAACTGATGGACCAGCCACTCACAATATATCCTCCGTCACTTGTTTGTTTTATGTTGTCAAAGGAGCCGTCAGCTCCTTCCCTGAAGCTCATTGTGCGTATTGGGTTGAAGGCCGAATCGAGGAGGACGATATTGTCGGTATAGTTGGTGCCGCTGGAATCGGCCAGCAATACAAAATTGGAGCCCGCCGAAATGAATCCCTGTGCAGTAGTTCCTCCTTTCAGACGTTTTACCCATGCGATGGGATTTACTGAATCGGAACGGTAGGCAATTCCATTGGCTACGCGTGTACTGCCATTGGTAAACTCCACGTTGAGTATCCCCGTGAATGAATGGGGGGAATGATAGCGGACCGCTCCTGCAGTCACGGTTCCTATCCCATTGCTCTTGAACGCTCTTATCCATTGCAGGTTACCGGAAGGGTCGGCCGAGAATACAAAGAACGGGCATGTGGGATTGGAAGCTGTTGCCTGTTGGGCGCATACCAGGAAACTGCCATCAGCAGCCACGTCAAACCCGCTAATGGAAGAGTTATTGCCTGAATAATTCCATCCATTTGAAATCCCGGGGAGATTGAAGTTTTTGGCCCAGATGACATTCCCTGTTGAATCGGTCCGTAAGGTAACGATGGCATGCTGCTTGGTTCCGACTAATAAAACGCCATTGTCAGGCATTAATTTCATCACTTGAAATGTGTCGGGGGCACATTGTTTTGCCCAGCGGATAGCTCCCTGATTTGTCACGCGCATCAAGGTGGATGGTCCACCCGGAGTGGCATTGCATACCATGTAATCCGAAGAACCGTGCATAGTTGCTGCCCGGGTACATGGGAGCAGTTCGGTGAATTTTGTCACTTGGGAAACCGCAGTGAGAGAATGCAATACGATGCACAGAAAAGAGAAAAATTTAAATCCTTTGTTCATTGGAATCGTATTTGGTTTACTGCTTCAAAATCTTTTTGACCAGATTCCTGTCATCATCTAGGACCGATAAAAAATAGAGGCCTGGGGGCCAGGTGGAAGTGTTCAGTTCGGTAATGCTATTGAAAAGCCGTTGAGAACAGATTTCTTTTCCAAGCAGAGAAAAAACATGCAGTTCTGCTATACTACCAGTTAACTCATACCGGATCTGCAGTTTGTCGGAGCAGGGATTGGGCATAATTTCCAGCGAAGGACTCCTGGATGGTTCCTGAATTCCCGTTATAAAAATACAATCAAGGGTGTCGGCGGGAAGCATACTTACGGCTGTATAATTTGCAGATGAAACCAGTATGGAAGCTGTATCAGCCTTTGGTGTGGTAAGCAGCGTTCCGTTTCCCCCATAATTGTAAATATTGTATGGCGGGGAATAGCTGGTATCGATACAGCCGATTGTTCCTGAACTGTCTGTTTGCATAAGCCAACCCCTACCGGCTAACAGGTAACCTTTGTCCGGAAGGACCTGGATGGATTGGAGTTGAATGTCAAATTCGTTGCTCTGGTTGAAATAGCCACCTTTATAGCTTTGGTATTGTTTTGTCCATTCCACATGCAGACCCGTATCCATTTTGGCTAGCATACCCGATTGAACGGGAGCACCCGTTTCATACCATCCTCCGGCGATCAGTCCTCCATCCGGGGTTGATTTAACGGTAGTAAACCCTGTAAAACCCCTGCTGTATGTGCTTAGACGTTTGATTGTATTCATAACTGAATCGAATAGCGTGATCTGGGCATAAGAGCCATAGGCACCAGGAGCAAATGGAAACGATATACTTGCACTGACAAAATGATTGTTTAAACGCATGAAACCGGCCAGGATTGGGCCACCGTCTATACTTTTCATCCAGGAAATAGAGTTTGCTGAGTCCGAGCGATAGGCACCGCTGCTCGGATCATATTGAGTATAGTTAAAAGTTCCGGTAAACGAGTTTGGTCCGTTGAATAAAACAGGGCCCGCCCAAACAGCACCAGTGAATCCCCTGACCCATTTCAGGTTTCCATTGATCGTCGTAGAGAAAACAAGAAACGTAGTGGTGTCGGAACCGTTTTTAGTTGGATTTTGTGCGCAAACGAGGAGACTGCTGTCGGGAGCCATGTCAAACCCTGCTATAAAGGTCATCTGAGGCCATCGCTGCAGGCAGGCTGAACGGTATTCCTTCGCCCAAATCACCTTGCCTGTCGAATCTGTTCTCAAAAGCGTAACGGCATGGTTTCTTGTTCCAACGAGCAACACACCGTCATCTCCCATAACTTTCATGGCTTGTATCGTATCCGAAAGGTATTGCTTGCTCCAAACGATTCCGGCCGTTTTATTCATACGGGTCAGGGTCAGAGCATAATTTGTTTGAGGCAAATTGTTTGGGTTCCAGTTCCAGCCGTCAAGCAGGTAGTAATCGCTTGAGTGATGTAATAACTCCACCTGACCGGAACTGATTTTGTGTGTAAATCGTATGTTTTGCGAATGAATCGTTAGGCAAACGAGCATACAAAATAAGAAGGAAGAACGTGTGTAGAATTGTTTCATCGGAGTCTTTTTTTGTAAAACCACTTAAAGCTAACGCATTTATAGGACAGTTTCACCTCCTTTGAGTCAGTGACTGGATTTTCGGAGCCAATGGCTGATATGGTTGAGTGGATGGCTGTTTAAGTGATCAACCCTACCGAATAAAGGCTCAAAAAGAAACAGTAAAGGAAAAAAGGATGCAATTTGACACAAGTGATTTAATGAGTGGTATATATCTGGTTCATATTGCCACGCCGAGTAGCTCTCAAACAGTTAAATTATGGGTTCAGCATTAAGTTCAGCATCGAATTGGTTTAATAAAAAAAGCCGTCTCCCGAAGTAAGGAGACGGCCTTTTTATTTGAAAGCGTGTTGTTAGAAACAGTATTTGTTCTCGCTGATCAGTTTGGCAGCCACTCTGCGACGGCCTTCCTTGCTGTTGTATGGATCCACTTTGGTGAAACGTTTCAGACCCATCAGCATCATGCGTTGTTCATCTCCTTCGGCGAAGGAGTTGATGGCTTCTTTTCCGTTTTTGTTGATGCGGTCTGCGGCATCGTTCAGGTAAACGCGCATGATATCGAGTTGCTCTTTGCAGGCTTCCTCTCCGCGTATGCCAACGAGCTTTTCTACACGTAACACAAGTGATTCGGTAACGTACAGGTCAATCAGCATGTCGGCGATGTTCATGAGTACTTCCTGCTCTTTGGCAAGTTCCATCATGAACTTCTGAACGGCTGAACCGGCAACCATGAGGGCCGCCTTTTTGAAGTTGGCGAGGTATTTCTTTTCTGCTGCAAACAGTGCAGTATCATCGGCTCCGAAATCAGGTACGCTCATCAGCTCTCCGGCTACTTTGGAAGCAGGACCCATCAGGTCGAGTTCACCTTTCATGGCGCGTTTGAGGAGCATGTCCACCGTCAGGAGGCGGTTGATTTCGTTTGTGCCTTCGAAGATCCGGTTGATACGGGAGTCGCGGTAAGCACGTTCCATCGGTGCATCGGCCGAATAGCCCATGCCTCCGTAAATCTGAACGCCTTCGTCAACGGTGTAATCGAGCGCTTCTGATCCGGCTACTTTCAGAATAGCGGCTTCGGCAGCAAACTGTTCCACTCCTTTTAACATGGCTTTTCCATGTTCCATTCCTCCGGCAGCAAGAGCTGTGATAGCATCTTCAATGTTTTGCGTACAACGGTACAGCGCAGATTCCACCGCGTAGATGCGGATAGCTTGTTCTGCCAGCTTGTATCGTATTGCTCCGTATTTGGCAATGGAGCGACCGAACTGCTGGCGCTCATTGGCGTAATTAATGGCTTTGGAACTGACCTCTTTGGAAGCACCCAGCGCAGCAGCAGCCAGCTTGACACGACCGAGGTTAAGGATATTCACGGCAATCTTAAAGCCGTTCTGACGGTCAGACAGCAGATTTTCTACCGGTACTTTGCAATCGTTAAAGAATACCTGGCGGGTGGAGCTGCCTTTGATACCCATTTTATGCTCTTCGGGATTCAAGGTAATTCCTCCAAAGCTCTTCTCTACGATAAAAGCACTCAGGTTTTCGTCGTTGTCGATCTTGGCAAATACGGTAAAGATGTCGGCAAACCCACCGTTGGTGATCCACATCTTTTGTCCGTTCAGGATATAGTGTTTACCATCTGCAGAAAGAACAGCCTTGGTCTTTCCGGAATTGGCATCGGAACCGGCACTCGGTTCGGTAAGGCAGTAACACGCCTTCCATTCTCCGTTAGCCAGTTTGGGAATGTATTTTTTCTTCTGGGCTTCGTTGCCGTAATAGAGGATAGGCAATGTGCCGATGCCAGTGTGAGCCGAAATGGTAACGGCGAAGGAGTGCGCAGCTCCGAGAACTTCGGTAGCCAGCATGCCGGTGACGAAATCTTTTTCGAATCCGCCCAGCGACTCCGGTACACTCAGACCCAGCAGTCCGAGTTCGGCTGCTTTGTCCATCAGCTTTACAGAAAGTCCTGGCTCCTGAGAATCAATCTTGTCCAGGTTGGGATAGATCTCCTGTGCCAGAAAATCGCGGCAGCTCTGGGCGATCATTTTTTGCTCTTCATTCCACTCTTCAGGGATAAAAATATCGTTGGCTTCGGTTTCCTTGATCAGGAATTCTCCGCCTTTAATTGCTTTTTTTGTCGTTGTTTCCATAAGGAATAGTCGTTAGGTAGGGTGATGAATTTTAGAAGATTAAAGGTAGAAAAATATCGCGATGTGTGGAAATTCTTTATAAGGACAAAGATGCCCTCTTTTCCCGAACCCTGCTTGTATGTTTCTGCTGTTTTAAACAGTAGAATGAAACAATCCGAAAAAAAAGATTCGATTTTATTTGCGTAACCAAATGGTATCGCATAGATTTGTAACCAGATAGTTACTCATATGGAAACACGCAGAGATGTATTTCAGGCAATTGCCGACCCTACGCGAAGGGAGATTATTAACCTGATTGCTCAGCAATCCTTGAATCTGAATGCAGTGGCGGAGAACTTCCAGGTCAGCCGTCCTGCCATTTCCAAACACATCAAGATACTGACCGAATGCGGGCTCATTACGATTCGTCAGCAAGGGAGAGAGCGTTTTTGTGAAGCGCGGCTCGATAAGCTGAATGAGGTGTCGGAATGGGTGGAGCAATACCGTCAGTTCTGGACAGAGAAACTGGATGCCCTGGAGCTGTATCTGGAGGAATTGCAAAGTCAAAACAAACCTAAACCTAAAACTAAAAAACAGGTCAACCGAAAGAGGAAAAGCTGATGTGCAGCACAAAGAGGAACAAGAATTTAAAGGAACATTTGAACAGTTGAAAGAATATCTTTTAAAATTAACCGCTTAACACAAAAACTCATGGAAACGACTGAGAAAAAAAAAGGGAGTCACCCTGAAAAAGAATTAGAGATCATACGTATTTTCAATGCTCCCAGGGAACTTGTATGGAAAGCCTGGACGGAAGAGAAAGCATTGGCTAGCTGGTGGGGACCCAAGGGATTTACCAATCCGGTATGTGAATGGGATCCTAAGCCCGGCAAGAGCCTGCAGATACACATGAAGGCTCCGGACGGGGTAGTGTATCCGATGGACGGGACATTTCAGGAAATCGTAAAACTGGAGCGTATTGTTTTTGTAAGCGCCGCACTGGATACCAAAGGAAAACGGTTGTTTGAAATAATGAACACCATCCTCTTTTCGGAGGAAGGTGGGAAAACCAAACTGACCCTGCGTCTGCGTCCATTCAACATCACTCCGGAAGGAGCTCCTTACCTCGCCGGTATGAACGAAGGCTGGAACATGAGTCTCGACAAGCTCATGGAATTACTCAAGAAATTAAATTCGTAAAACGAAACCAGATGAAAGCAGAAAAAACAACTGTGACCGACGACCGGGACATGATTATCAGCCGGGTTTTCAAAGCTCCCAGGGAGCTGGTCTGGAAAATGTGGACAGAGTCAGAGCATATCAAACATTGGTGGGGACCGACAGGCTTTACCAGTACCACTTCTAAGATGGAAGTAAAACCCGGTGGGGTGTGGGAACTGGTGATGCACGGTCCGGATGGAAGAGATTATAAAAATGAATATCTCTTCCGCGAAGTAGTTAAACCGGAAAAACTGGTGATGGAGCATGTCTCTCCTCCCTGGCATCTGAAGACGGTCTACTTTATCTCCCTCGGGAACAAGACGCAAATAGACATTACCATGAGGTTTGAAACGGCCCAGGTGAAAGCAATGACCATTAAAGAGTTTAAGGCCGATGAGGGATTGAGACAGAATATGGATAAGCTGGAAACCTACCTTTCACAAACGGATGCTGTAATGTCAAATCCGCAATCGCCTTTTGTAATTGAGCGGATCTACAACGCTTCTTCCGAAAAGGTATGGAAAGCGATTACCGATAAGGAAGAAATGAAGAAATGGTATTTCGACCTGAAGGAATTCAAACCCGAGGTGGGTTTTGAATTCAGTTTCATTGGTGGGCGTCCGGGCGGAATCCAATATGTGCATAAATGCCGGATTACAGAAGTGATTCCAGGTAAGAAGCTCGCTCATACCTGGTGCTATGAAGGATATGAAGATGTTTCGTATTTGACCTTTGAATTGTTTGCAGAAGGTTCCAAAACACGGGTCAGGCTGACTCATGCCGGACTGGAGACCTTCCCCCAATCAAACCCGGATCTGGCTGCACACAATTTTGCAGAAGGGTGGACTTCCATCATCGGATCGTCTCTGCCGAAATATTTGGAAAACGAATAGGTTTTTAATAATGAAAGCAGGCAAAGACTTTCCGTCTAGCCTGCTTTCATTATTCTCTTTCCCTGTCTGCCGTCACACAAGCCTGAGCAACGGCAGGCAGGTGTTTCTCTTTCTGTTTCCGTTTCTCTCTTCCTCTTACATCATCTCAAACACCCCGGCAGCACCTTGTCCGGTACCTACACACATCGTCACCACTCCGTACTTTTTGTTTCTTCTCTTCAGTTCGCTGAAGAGTTGGACAGAAAGTTTCGCTCCGGAACAACCGAGCGGGTGACCAAGTGAAATGGCTCCTCCGTTAACGTTAATGATATCCTGATTCAATCCCAATTCACGTATCACAGCAAGAGACTGGGACGCAAAAGCCTCATTCAGTTCAAACAGGTCGATCTGATCCTGTTTCAGTCCTGCGAGCTTCAATGCCTTCGGAATAGCAGCTACCGGGCCTATACCCATGATGCGGGGAGGCACTCCTGCTGTGGCATAAGAAACCATGCGGGCAATGGGGGTGAGGTTATTTTCTTTCATGAATTTTTCGCTCACCACCATCACAAAGGCGGCACCGTCTGAAGTTTGTGAAGAGTTACCGGCGGTAACGACACCACGTGCATCGAATACCGGCTTTAACTTGGCAAGGGCTTCGATATTCGTATCGGCACGGGCGCCTTCGTCGGTGTCTATGATCACAGAACGTTCTTGTTTTTTCTCCTGAGCATCCAGGTAGGTTTCTTTGACAGTTACCGGAACAATTTCGTTCTTGAACTTACCTTCCTTGATGGCTTTGATGGCTTTCAGGTGGGAGTTCAGGGCGAACTGATCCTGGTCTTCGCGGGAAACTTTGTATTCACGTGCCACCGCTTCGGCTGTCAGACCCATGCCCCAGTAGTAATCGGCATGCGCTTTTGTTACTTCAAAGTTGGGTACGATGCGCCATCCACCCATCGGTATCAGGCTCATGGATTCGGCACCTCCGGCAACAATACATTCTGCCATGCCGGCATGGATGCGTTGTGCGGCAATAGCGATGGTTTCCAGACCGGAAGAGCAATAGCGGTTTACGGTCATTCCCGGAACCTTGTCTGTATCGAAAGCCATGAGAGAAATGAAACGGGCCATGTTCAGGCCTTGCTCCGCCTCAGGCATGGCGTTTCCTACAATCAGGTCATCCACCTGTTCGGCCGCAACGTTCGGAACGGATTTCATCAGGTGTTTGATTACATCGGAGGCCAGGTCGTCCGGACGGGTGAAACGGAATCCACCCCGGGTGGCTTTCCCAACGGCACTGCGGCAAGCGGCTACTATATATGCGTTCATTTGAAGGATTTTTGGATTTAGGATTTTTGGATTTTCGGATTTGCCCGGAAGAATTTTGATTTAGTTTCTCAATACTTTTCCACCTGTCAGGATGCTTTGTATCCGTTCGAGGGTTTTCTTTTCACCGGCGAGTGAAAGGAATGCTTCCCGTTCGAGATCCAGCAGGTATTGCTCGCTGACGATGGTAGGGGAGGACAATTCTCCACCGCATAATACATGCGCCAGCTTCTGGGAAATCTTTACATCGTGAGCGGAAATGTAGTTTCCACTCAGCATGGAATCGGCACCGAGATAAGCGAGGCCAAGGGCTTGTTTGCCAAGCACGCGGATGTCTTTGCGGCGTGCAGGCATCACATAACCGGCATCTGCCAGCTCGATACAGGCTTCTTTCGCTTCGGCCAATTGTCGGGCTCGGGAGACGACAACCACGTCCTGGCCTTCACGCAGGTAACCCAGGTCAAACGCCTCATATGCGGAAGTGCTGACCTGTGCCTGACCGATGGTCAGAAAACGTTTACGGAAATCATTCAGCTCGACATCTCCTTCTTTCAATCCGTCGGACAGGCGTAATGCAAATTCTTTTGTTCCTCCACCGCCCGGGATAAGACCTACTCCAAACTCCACCAGTCCCATATACAACTCGGCATGTGCCACTACTTTATCGCTGTGCATGCTCATTTCACAAGCACCTCCCAGTGCCATGTTATGCGGTGCAAGCACTACCGGAATAGCCGAGTAACGTATACGCATCATCGTATTCTGGAATGCTTTGATGGCGAAATTCAACTCGTCCCATTCCTGCTCTACAGCCATCATAAAGATCATGCCCACATTGGCTCCTGCCGAGAAGTTGGCACCTTCATTGGAGATCACCAGGCCACGGTAATCCTTTTCTGCAATCTCAATGGCTTTGTTGATGCCTGCGATGACTTCTCCTCCAATGGAGTTCATCTTGGTGTGAAACTCCAGGTTGAGGATACCGTCTCCGATATCCACCAATGTCGTTCCTGAGTTTTTCCATACAGTCTTCGTGTCCCGGATATTGTCGAGCTGGATGAATTGCTCTGTTCCTGGAATCGTTTTGTATGATTTGGATGGGATATCGTAATATTTACGTATACCATTCTCCACTTTGTAAAACGTTTTGGCGCCTGAAGCCAGCATGTCGTAAACCCACTGTGCCGGCTTGGTACCTGCAGCTTCCATGGCTTTAACGCTTGCTTCCACACCCAGTGCATCCCAGGATTCAAAAGGACCGATGTCCCATCCGAATCCGGCATTCATGGCTGCATCAATCTTGTAGAGCTCATCGGTGATTTCGGGGATGCGGTTGGATACATAAGCAAAGAGGCCGTAAAAAGTAGCCCGGTAAAAATCTCCGGCTTTGTCTTTTCCGGCAACCAGTACCTTCATCCTGTCCCGCAGGTTATCAATGGTCTTGGTGGTTTCCAGTGTGGCGAACTTCACCTTTACCGAAGGTTTGTATTCGAGTGTTTTCAGGTCCAGTGCGTGGATTTCGGATTTGCCTCCCGCACCTTTTACCTTTTTGAAAAAGCCTTGTTCGGTTTTCGATCCCAGCCATTTGTTTTCAATCATCTTGGCCAGGTAGCCGGGGATTTTAAACACATCCAACATCTCGTCTTTAGGACAGGAAGCGGCTACTCCGTTGGCCACATGTACAAGAGTATCCAATCCTACCACATCGGCTGTACGAAAGGTGGCCGACTTTGGCCGTCCTAATACCGGGCCGGTAAGCTTGTCCACCTCTTCAACAGTCAGTCCCATCTTTTCTACCAGGTGGAACAGATTCATGATGCCGTAAACACCTACGCGGTTAGCGATAAAGGCAGGAGTGTCTTTGCAAAGTACAGTTGTTTTACCCAGGTATTTTTCTCCATATTCCATCAGGAAGCTGATGACTTCGGGAGCAGTTTTAGGAGTGGGTATGATTTCGAGTAATTTGAGATAACGGGGAGGATTGAAAAAGTGAGAGCCGCAAAAATGCTTCTGAAAATCTTCGCTTCTTCCTTCATTCATCAAATGGATGGGAATACCAGAGGTGTTGGAAGTAATCAAGGTTCCCGGCTTGCGGTATTTTTCTACCTGCGCAAATACCTGTTGTTTGATATCTAAACGTTCCACCACCACTTCGATGATCCAATCGCAGTTAGCGATGTCTTTCATATTGTCGTCGAAGTTGCCTGTCTTGATACGACTGGCAAACGATTTACGATATATCGGAGAAGGGTTGGATTTGAGTGCAAAAGCCAGGGCATCGTTTACAATTTTATTCCGGAGTTTGGGGTCCGTGCCTGCATCTTTCGGAACGATGTCCAGCAGGAGCACTTCCAGGCCGATATTGGCAAAGTGACAGGCGATGCGTGATCCCATCACACCAGAACCGAGAACGGCTACTCTATTGATATTTCGTTTGCTCATAAAAAAAGTGGTTTGTTAGCTGACCAAAGGTATAGAAAAAAGTGTGAAGGATACAGGTGGTTTTACCCCGAATAAAAAGGAATATTTGCTTCTTTTCATAAGCACATTTATACTTCCCGAACAGATGCCAGACCTTGGATAACTGCCGGCATTAAAAGCAGGCACGAGGGCACGCGGATGCAGAATTAGGTAATGGAGGTGAAGTGACTGGCAAAATTCACTAATCGGTAGGATTGAGGTGGCGAAATACGCCAGAGAATTGTGTTATTTAGATTGCAGCATCATTTTGACACTGTTTGCATAGGCTTTGTTAGGAAGAAACTTTTTCTGGTCCTTGTCAAACACTAAAAGCACAAGGGGGAAATCAGAATCGACCAGTTCCGGATGTTTGTCCGCCTTGAGCATTTTTATATCAGCATTGGCTCGCAGCGGTTTATCGGTAAGGATACCATCGGGCAAATGGGTGTCAATTGTGATGGCCATTTTTACGTAATCTTTCTTGGTCAGTATCAAGGTGTATTTGGCATTCGCTTTCAGTGTTAGCGGAATCGTCTGAGCCTGGGCATTCCACCCATCGGGTTTGAAGGTCTGGGCTTCTTGTATGACTAATGTATCCTTCTGTAAACGAATGCTGACACCGGCAACAGCGGTTCCATTTTCAACAGGAGTAACCAGAAGCACAATATCTGTGCTGTTTTCAGTCTTGGATAAACCGTTCTTTCCCAGGGCAACAGGTGTGCTGACAAAAAAGAAAAGGCATGCTATCGATAAGAGGGTGATAACCAGTTGAAATTTAAGCTTCATAGCAGGTTGTTGGTTGGTGCGGATTGCTAAAGATAAAACGTAAGTTGGAGAATACCATCATTTTACAAAGAATTCGACAATTCAAATTTATGTCTTGGCCGGTTATACTTTCGGTTCGACCAGTTGGATATAAAAAAAAAGCACCGGTCTTGCGACAGGTGCGTTTTCATAAAAGAGGGTGATCAGGCAGCGATTCTTCCCAGGGTCATGTCCGGGTTTTCTTCCTTGCCAAAATATTTAAGAATGGAAATATGCGATCCGACAGCACCCCAGAATGTAGGATTGTCGAGATAGGGAATACCAAATTCTTCAGCTGTACTCTTTACAATCTCGGAGATTGCACGATAATGTACATGACAGATGCCAGGGAAAAGGTGGTGTTCTACCTGGAAATTCAGGCCGCCTACATACCAGTTTACAAAGCTATTGTCACGGGCGAAATCGGCAGTGGTATTCATTTGGTGAATGGCCCAGTCGTTTTCGATCTCACTCTTGTCGTTTGGTTCCGGAAAGGTTGTTCCCTGAACCGTATGTGCAAGCTGGAAAACAACGCTCAGGATCAACCCGCAAACGATGTGGAGGGATACAAAGCCAAGAATGAAGGGACCTGCAGCATAATGAAAGAAGTAGATCGGAACAAAAAGCATGTAGAAATAATAGAAACCTTTAATCCAGATAAGCGTTGCAAACTGGCGGTAAAAACCAGCTTTGGATTCGCGGTTCACTCCGTTTTTGCGGTAGCTGAAAAGTTGCATAAAGTCTTTTCCTGTAATCCAGTGAAGAGAAAGGATGGCATAGAAAAAGAATGCATAAATATATTGAAAACGGAAGATTTTGCGGTATTTGCGGTGCGGTGAGAAACGCATCATGCTGGCTCCGTCAATGTCATCATCCATCCCATTGATGTTGGTATAGGTATGGTGAAGCATATTGTGCTGAAGCTTCCAGTTAAATACTGCTCCACCCATCAGGTTGAGAGAGTATCCTACCCATTTGTTAACGGTGGGACTGGAGGAATAAGCATTGTGATTGGCATCGTGCATAATAGACATGCCGATACCTGCCATGGCTGTTCCCATCAACAGGAAGAAGCTCAGCATGAGTAGGGTTGGTACATGAAATGCCAGCATCAGGCCGTAAGGCACAAAATAGGCTGCCATCATGACAATGGTTTTTACCACCATGCCTCCGTTGGCATGTTTAGATATCTTGTTATCGGTAAAGTAAGCGTTGACGTTGGCGGTGAGCGTACTGAAGAACTTGGATTTATCCTTATTCGTGAATTTCACCTTGGGTTTTTGACTCATCAGTTGGGTTTTGCGTGAGATCGGGAGTGGACCTTATAAGGGATTAACTCTGATACTCACAAAGGTAGGCATTATTAGCGGTTAATCGGAATATATTTTTGTTAACAATTGCTTGTTCTCTTCGAGGATTACCTTGCGTTTGAGGCTCAGCTTGGGACTCAACTCCCCATGTTCTACTGACCATTCTCTGGAAATCAGTTCAATCTTCTTAATAGTTTCATAATGAGCCAGTCCTTTATTGATCAATTCAACCGATTGCATGATTCTGGCCTTAATCCGTTCATTCTGGATAATTTCTTCATTTGAAGTATAAGGGATTCCTTTCAGTGTACAATATTCTTTCAGGAATTTAAAAGAAGGAACAACCAATGCCGCGGCATATTTTTGGTTTTCTCCCACCACCATGCTTTGTTCGATGAAACGGCTTTCTTTCAGTTTGTTTTCAATCATCTGAGGTGCAATGTACTTTCCTCCAGATGTTTTGAATATTTCTTTTTTCCGATCGGTTATCTTGAGGAATTTATTATCTACCAACATCCCGATATCGCCTGTATGGAACCAGCCTTCGGAATCAATCGCTTCGGCTGTTGCGTCGGGGCGGTTGTAATAGCCCATCATGACGTTGGGGCCTTTGACAAGAATCTCCCCGTCTTCTGCAAATTTTACGGTAACACCGTCAATGATTCTTCCGACGGTTCCAAAACAAGCCGAATCCGGGTCGAGGCAGTTAACTGCGATGACGGGTGAGGTTTCGGTCAATCCGTACCCTTCCAGTATATTAATGCCGGCGGCCCAGAAAATACGTGCAAGCCGGGGATTCAGCGCTGCTCCACCGGAAACCGTACAACGGATGTTCCCGCCAAGGGCTTCCTTCCATTTGCTGAACACCAGTTTACGGGCAATTTTAAGTTGCAGGTTATACCACGCTCCATTTGCTCCGTTCATCTCAAAGCGTTCACCCAGTCCTACCGCCCAAAAAAACATGGCTTTCTTGATACCAGGTAGTTTCTCTCCGGTAGAAAGGATCTTGTCATAAACCTTCTCCATCAGGCGTGGCACGGACGAAAATACTTCCGGGTGTATCTCTTTCAGATTGTCACTGATGGTATCAATACTTTCTGCATAGTAAATGGAAACTCCCATATACATATACAAATAGGTAAGCATGCGTTCGTAAATGTGGTTGAGGGGAAGGAAGCTAAGCGCCCTGCAGTTTTGATCCACCGGAGCCAGACGTCTGGAAGCATATACATTGCTGAACAGGTTACGGTGAGAGAGCATGACCCCTTTGGGTGTCCCCGTTGTACCGGAAGTATAGAGCATTGTTGCTAGTTCGGTATCGTGAATAGAGGCCATGATGCCATTCAGTTTTACCTGATCCCTGTTCTTTTTGCCTAATGCCAGTATTTCCGACCAATGCGGTACGCCTTCGATTTTATTGAATGAATAAATTCCTTTGAAATAATCGTGTTCCCCGGTGCAGGCTTTTACTTTATCGTATAGGGCCTTGCTGGAAACAAACATATAACTCAAGCGGGCGTCGTGGATGATAAACGACAAGTCGTTATCGCTGATGGTGGGGTAGATGGGTACATCCACTCCACCTGCCTGTAAAATGCCCATGTCGGCCATATTCCATTCAGGCCTGTTATTGGAGATGATTCCTATTTTTTCGCCTTTTTGAAACCCCATCGCAATCAGTCCGAAAGACAGGTTGTTGGCGTAGTCGATAAAATCGGACGTGCTGTATTTTACCCATTTGCCACTCTCTTTTCCAGCAAGGGCATCTTCTTTAGGGAATTTCTCAGAACAGTGGTGTAATAAATCAAACAGGCGTGCAACAGACATGCATCAGATTTTTAGAAGCGGGTTAAATATTACTGGATACAATACTTTTCTGGTTGACGAAGAACAGTTCGTATATCCGGAACCGAAGCGTTGGACGATTTCATTACCTTCGTGGCTCAATCGCTTCCAAATATAAAGGTTTTATGCATATTGAAAACAGCTTCTGCCGGATTTTGAATATTGAGTTTCCAATGATTATGGCACCCATGTTCCTGGTGTCGAATGCAGGAATGATGAAGGCGGCGATGGATAAGGGTATTGCCGGTGCTTTTCCTTCCCTTAACTTCAGGAAAGAAGGGGAGCTGGCAGGTTTGCTGGACGAACTGAACGCACACCTGGCAAAAACCAAAACAGGAACTTATGGCGTGAACCTCATTGTTCAAAAAACGAATCCGTTGTATGTAAAACACCTGGAGGTATGTATACAAAAGAAGGTGCCTTTTTTCATCACTTCGCTCGGAAGTCCCAAAGAGGTTATTCAACAGGCAAAAACCTATGGAGCGAAAGTGTTTTGTGATGTAACCAATATTGAGCATGCCCAGAAATGCCACGATCTTGGATGCGATGGTTTCATCGCGGTAGGGCAGGGAGCCGGTGGTCATGCCGGGCCTTATTCCTTGCAAGTGCTCATTCCTTCCCTGCACAAACATTTTCCGGACAAAGCAGTCATTGCAGCCGGAAGCATTGCTACCGGTGAAGGTATTCTGTCGGTTCTTGCATTGGGTGCTGCCGGAGTATCTGTCGGGACCCGTTTTATCGCTTCTACAGAAGCCGGTGTCAGCCAGGAATACAAAACAGCGATAACGGATGCCGGAATGGAAGATATTGTCATGACCGACCGGCTGAGCGGAACGCCCAGTTCCATCATCAATACACCCTATGCACAGAAGCTGGGCACACACCAGAACTGGCTGGAACGCCTGCTGTCGAATAATTCCCGCACCAAAAAATGGTTTAAAATGCTCGTGCAGATCAGGGGCATGAAGAAACTGGAAGCAGCCATTCATCCCGGAAATTATAAGACCCTTTGGATTGCCGGACAAAGTTCGGAACTGATTTCTGATATTCTTCCCTGCGGAGAAATCATTGAACGCATGAAGCAAGAGACCTATACCTCCAAAGTCGTGTTGGATGGGGTAGTGGTGAAATAAACAGACACCTTATGAAAGCCGTTAGTTATTATATCACGCTTCCCTTCTTGTACCTGATATCCCTCCTTCCTTTTCCCGTATTTTATCTTTTTTCCGATTTCATTTTTTTTCTGCTGTACCATGTATTCGGCTACCGCAAGCAAGTGGTATATGATAATCTGCGCAATTCCTTTCCTGAAAAGACCGATGCCGAGATCAAACAGATCCGCAAACGTTTTTACAAATACCTCTGTGACCTCACCCTGGAAACCTTTAAAACCCTCACCATTTCAAAGGCGGAAGCCAGCAGACGTTGTTCCATTACCCCCGAATCGGTTGAGATATTCGATCGTTTTTACCGGGAGCAGAAAAGTGTGATCATCGTCATGGGTCACTTCGGTAACTGGGAATGGGCCGGCAATACGTTTAGTCTGAATTGCCAGCATCAGCTATATGTGATCTATCATCCCCTGACGAACAAATATTTCGACGATCTCATCTACCGTATGCGGACCCGTTTCGGCACGAAACTCATTCCCATGCGTGATACTTACCGGGACATGGTGAAATTTAAAGATGAGCTGAATGCCACCGCATTCATCGCCGACCAGACACCTTCCCCGGACAATGCCTATTGGACCACCTTCCTCAACCAGGATACACCCGTGTTCCGTGGTACGGAAATGATTGCCCGTAAAGTGAATTACCCGGTGGTATATGCCAGCGTGAAAAGGAAACGTCGGGGGTATTATGAGATTACAGCCGAAACCTTATTTGAAAATCCCCGGTCGACCAAAGACGGGGAAATATCGGAAGCGCATACACGCAAACTGGAACAGGAAATCATCGCTCAGCCGGAGATATGGCTCTGGTCGCATAAGCGCTGGAAGCATAAACGGAAGGCAGATGTTGCGCCTCCCAGCCAGGCTTAAAAAGGATAGAGACGCTTTTTCTTCACTCTTTTTTACCTATTTTTGCCCTCAGTTAATCAACAACCATGCTTCAGGGTAAGGAACTTATTTTAGCGACAAAGCCATTTGCGAAGGAAGACCGGAAACTCAGCTGGTTCTATTCCATTTCCACGCTTTGTATCCTTGCCGTATGTTTTGCAGGTACCTTTATGCTTCCCTGGCTGCCTGCCCGGATTGCAGTCAGCATATTCACCGGTTTTGTGTTGGTGCGTATGTTTGTGATATACCACGATTATGAACACAAATCAATACTGAAAGACTCCCTATTAGCCAAAGTCCTTTTCGGGATCTTTGGAATCTTTATCCTTGCTCCCGGAAGCATCTGGAGGCGTTCCCACGATTACCACCATGCCAATAACTCGAAACTATACACTGCCAGCATCGGCTCCTTTCCAATCATGACCCGCAAGAAATACCTGGAATCTTCCCTGGGGCTGCGTATCCATTACCTCTTTGTCAGACATCCGTTGACGATTATTCTGGGGTATGTGTTTGTTTTTACCTACGGTTTCTGCATCAAATCTCTGCTGGCCAGCCCGAAGCGGCATTTCGATTCGTTCCTGGCCTTGCTCTTCCATGTCGGGGCTTATATAGCGGTGGTGCATTATGCCGGTTGGACAGCAGCACTGCTGGCGATAACCGTTCCTTTTTTGATTGCCTGCTTTATAGGGTCTTACTTGTTTTATGCCCAGCATAATTTCCCGGATGCGGAGTTTCGGGAAAAGAGCGGGTGGACGTATGAGATGGCAGCCATGGAGTCGTCCAGTTATATGACCATGAATGCCTTTATGCGCTGGGCCAGTGCAAATATCGGTTACCACCATATCCATCACCTGAATGCCCGTATACCTTTTTACCGCTTGCCTGAAGCGATGCAGGCCATCCCTGAACTCCAGAATCCAAAGCAGACATCCCTGCGGTTAAAGGATATCTGGGCTTGCTTCCGCTTAAAAGTGTGGGATCCCGAAAAGAAGCGGATGATTCCCCTATCCAGGATCTGATTCAGCTCTCAGCTGCCTCGATGTCTTCTTGCTTCCATCATGACTCCAGCCTGGGGGACCGAATACATACATCAGTTTTACTTTCAGAGAAACAGGCTTGCGAAGATCTTTCAATATGTTTTTCCATTCATGGAACAATACATGTGAGGGTTCGTAGCTATGAATATTCTCGGTGAGGCCATAACGAACCGTTTCCTCTTCTTCCTCAAAAGTCCCGAACAGGCGGTCCCAGATAATAAGCACCATGCCCAGGTTCTTATCCAGGTAACGGATATTGGAGCCGTGATGTACCCGGTGATGGGAAGGTGTTGCCAGGAACCATTCCAGGGGGCCCAGCTTGCCGATGAGTTGTGTGTGAATGAGGATACCATATATCTGGGTAATGGAATACATGAGCATGATGTCCCAGGCAGTAAACCCAAAGAGGGCGAGTGGAATAAACCAGATAAAGCGGTAGAGCGGCTGAAAGACGGAGGAGCGGAAACCTACCGTCAGGTTAAATTCTTCCGAGCTGTGGTGGGTCACATGTACGGCCCAGAAGAAACGGCAATAATGATCTACCCGGTGCAGAAAATAGAAAGCCAGATCCTCCATCAGGAGCAATACAATCCAATAGGCCCAGGGATTGTGTATGATAACGACATGAAAGCGGTAGAAATAGTTCAGCACAAGCAAGAGGATACCTCGCATCAGCAGATCAAGCCCGAAGTTTGCAAGATTGAGCCATACATTTGTTAATGTTCCTTTCAAGGAATAGAGTCCCGGCCGGTAAAAATGACTGAAGGCTATTTCCCCTATTATCAATAAGGAATAGAGGGGGACTGATATAGAGAAGAGGCGAATAAAAGCATGATCCATGAAACGTAAAATTACGAAATCTGCGGGGACGTGGAAGGGCTTTCTGAATATGGATTGGCCAAGGGTACTAACACTGAAGTGTGGTGGTGCCGGGCTGTTCAGCCTGTTTTATTAACAAAACGTCGATTTATCAACAATTCTGCCGTTTTTTTGTTCTGAAACTTGCGCTGAGTAGGGACTTGACATACATTAGTCACGTTAAATCAATACTAACCCTTTAATCAACAAACGCATGAACAAATCAGAACTTATTGACGCTATTTCGTCAGAAGCAAAAATTTCCAAAGCCGACGCTGGAAGAGCACTGGATGGGTTTATCAACTCTACCACGAAAGCCCTGAAAAAAGGTGACCGTGTTGCATTGGTTGGATTCGGAACTTTTTCTATCAGCAAAAGAGCTGCAAGAACAGGCCGTAACCCACAAACCGGAAAAGCCATTCAGATCAAAGCGAAAAAAGTAGCGAAGTTCAAAGCAGGCGCTGATCTTGCCAAGACAGTTAACAAGTAATTGTTTCTGTAGCATGAAAAAGCCTCTTTTTAAAAGAGGCTTTTTTGTTTTTATACCCTGGAGTATCTTACTATGTTCCGAGCCGCCTGCTCACGAGGCTTTTTACCCGGTCGTGCAATTGTTGCGGGGTTAATGTCCTCCAGGGCATCTCGTCGAGTTCCCCTCCCGAAATAAAATAATAATCCAGGTTACGTGCTTTGAATTCGGCCAGGACATGTTCTCTGAAATTGAGGAACACGATCCATCCGTCTTCCACATCTTCAAACCATTCTTCGTAATAACAATCATCCGAGAAATGAAAGTTCAAAACATTTTCGCCGATAAGGATGAATTTACGGATGCCTCGTAAAACCAAAGGGTCGACAATTTCCCTTTTCAGAATCATGATATCATTGTTGATACAGTCATTCCATTCTCCTATGAATTCGAATATGGTAAATCCTTCTGCGTAATCGGTGTAGAGGATCTTCATATACAGGGTAGGCGAGCCCATATCATCCCATTGGGGATGGATGTAGTAATTGTAGATGGTGTTGGAATACTCAAACTCGCTGTACGCCCTTCCGAAGAAAGGTGACTGGGTGTCTTCTTCGGCAGTATACAAATGTCTCCAGTTGTAATAAGGCTCAATATCCTGCATGCCTGACTTTATTTCTTGAAATTTTCTATGGCGTTGCGTACACTTCCGGTTTTCAGAAGCAGAGCATTGGCTTCTGCATAAGATATATGCAGGATATCCATCACCATCTTGGTGCCCCTGTCAACCAGCTTGTGGTTACTCAGCTGCATGTCAACCATACGGTTCCCGCTTACCCTTCCAAGGCGAATGAGAACAGAAGTAGAAAGCATATTCAGTATCAGTTTTTGGGCTGTGCCCGATTTCATGCGGGTGCTTCCGGTAACAAACTCCGGTCCTACAACCACTTCTACCGGGAACTGGGCCACGGCAGCAACCGGACTCTCCAAGTTACAGACAATGCAACCGGTTGTAATCCGGTGCGCGTTGCAGGCTTGCAGAGCTCCTACCACGTAGGGTGTGGTGCCCGAAGCGGCGATGCCTACCACCACATCTTTCTCATTAATCATATATTCCTGCAGGTCTTTCCATCCCTGCTGGGTATCATCTTCCGCAAATTCAACGGCTTTACGGATGGCCCCGTCCCCTCCGGCAATCAGTCCGACTATCAATCCTTGTTCCACACCAAAAGTGGGAGGACATTCGGAGGCATCCACTACGCCCAGTCTCCCGCTTGTTCCTGCTCCCATGTAAAACAGCCGCCCGCCGGCCTTCAGCTTGGTGACGATTTGTTCCGCTAGCGCTTCGATGGACGGAATAACCTGTTTTACAGCCAGGGCCACCGTTTGATCTTCCCGGTTGATGTTTTCGAGCAGTTCCCGGGTAGTCATGCGCTCCAGGTGCTGGTAGTGAGAATCCGATTCGGTGGTTCTGTTCATAGGAGATTAAGGTACAAATAAAACCGGGAAGTATTCCGTTCTAATCGGACACTTCCCGGCGTTTATGTTAGTATAAAGGTGTTCCGTTAATCGATGCTTGGATATTTCCCGGGATGCACCTCATGCATTAATCTGTATACCGTTTCAAAGACATCGTCAGCGCTGGGCTTGGAAAAATAATCTCCGTCGGATCCATAAGCAGGACGGTGCGCTTTGGCGGAAAGTGTTACCGGTTTGGAATCCAGATATTGGTAACCGCCTTGCTCCTCGAGTACTTGCTGAAGCATGTAGGCGGAAGCGCCTCCAGGCACATCTTCATCGAGGAAAACCACGCGGTTTGTCTTTTTAAGCGATTCTACCAGGGTATGGTTTACATCAAAAGGCAGGAGCGTCTGAACATCTATCAGTTCTACTGAGATATCCGTTTCCTGAAGTGTCTTAACTGCGTCCATCGCTACCCTGCAGCAGGAGCCGTAAGTAATTAATGTCACATCTGTTCCTGGAATTAATACTTCAGGCACACCCAGGGGCGTACGGAACTGACCGAGATTGGCCGGTTGCTTCTCCTTCAGGCGGTAACCGTTGAGTGGTTCAATTATCAAAGCCGGTTCATCTCCAGCTAAAAGGGTATTGTAAAAGCCGGCAGCCTGAGTCATGTTACGGGGAACACACACGTGGATTCCGCGAAGTGCATGTATGATCATACCCATCGGAGAGCCGCTGTGCCAGATGCCTTCCAGGCGGTGACCGCGCGTACGGATAATCACCGGAGCTTTCTGCATGCCTTTCGTACGATACTGCAGTGTGGCCAGGTCGTCGCTCAGGATCTGCAAAGCATACAACAGGTAATCGAGGTATTGGATTTCCGCAATGGGACGAAGCCCGCGCATAGCCATGCCAATAGCCTGACCGATAATGGTAGCTTCCCTGATGCCGGTATCAAACACACGGATCTCACCGTATTTAGCCTGCAAGCCTTCCAGGCCTTGGTTGACCCCACCGATCCTTCCGGAATCTTCTCCGAAAATGAGTACTTCCGGATAGGTAGCAAGGATGTGGTCAAAATTTTCGCGAAGCACTTCACGACCGTCAATGAGTTTTACTTCTTTGTCATATTCAGGAGCCACAGCAGCAATTGCTCCGGCATTTTTTGGAGTGGCGCTGTGCAGGCAGGAGCTAAAACGCTCGTGGTTGGCCTGACGCGATTCCTGCAGCCAATTCTTAATGGCTTGGGTTGCTGCCAGCTGTTCATGGCGGGTTATCCTCAGGGCTGCTCTGGCAGCAGTATTTACATCGCGGCGGTATGGTTCGGTGATACCGCTAAGTTCCTGAAGAATTTTCTCCAGCGCACCTGCATGCTGAGATCCTGCAATCACCTCCCGAAGCAAGGCAGCCATGGTTTGCTGCTCGGCTTTGATGGGATTCAGATAAGCGGTCCAGGCGGCCGACTTGGTTTCGCGAACCGCCTTCTTTGCGTTTTCTTCAATAGCACTAAGCTCATCGGTAGTGGCAATACCCGATTCGATGATCCATTCCCGAAGTTTGCGTATGGGGTCAAAATCGGTTTCCCACTGCAACCGCTCCTTGCTCTTATAGCGTTCATGCGAGCCGGAGGTACTGTGCCCCTGGGGCTGGGTCATTTCTTCTACATGCACCAATACCGGCACATGTTCTTCCCGGCAGATTTTGGCCGCCTTCTCGTATGTTTCGCAAAGGTGTACATAGTCCCATCCTTTGGTCTTGAAAATTTCATAACCGGGACCACCTTTTTCCCTCTGAAAGCCTTTCAGGATTTCAGAAATACTTTCTTTCGTGGTCTGGTATTTTTTAGGAACGGAAATCCCGTGCCCGTCGTCCCAAACAGATATCAGCATCGGAACCTGCATTACACCCGCCGCATTCAAGGCTTCCCAGAAGAGACCTTCTGAAGTGCTGGCATCGCCGATGGTGCCAAAGGCTATTTCAGCACCCTTTGCCGAAAAAGATTGGAAGGCTGCGGTTTGTAAGTCGGGGTTCAGTTTAAACTGCTTGGAAGCCATAGCCAGTCCAAGGAGACGTGGCATCTGTCCCCCGGTAGGAGAAATATCGGCAGAGGAATTTTTTAATTTGCGCAGGTCTTTCCAGGAGCCATCGGGACTAACGAAAGGGGTACCGTAGTGCCCACCCATCTGCCTGCCTCCGCTCATCGGTTCGGCTTCGGAATCGGTATTGCCATATAAGCCTGCAAACCATTCCTGCAGGGAAAGATTGCCGGTGGCGAACATAAAGGTTTGATCGCGGTAGTAACCCGACCTGAAATCACCGGCGCGGAAGACTTTCGCCATCGCTATCTGTGCCACTTCTTTTCCATCACCAAAGATGCCGAACTTGGCTTTGCCTGTCAGCACTTCTCTTCTTCCCATCAGGCTGGCTTCCCGACTTTCATTTACCAGCCGAAAATCTTCCAGGACTATTTTCCTGAAATCATCCTTGCTTAATTTTTTTGTGTCGGATTTCGGGAGCGCTTCTACTTTATCCATACCTTAAAATTTTAGGGATTCCTTAATTGCAAACATACGGGAATTTCCTGAACAGGAAAAGGCCTGCGCTCAGAAAACACAGATGAATGAGGCTTTACAGGGGGCTGGGGGTCAGTTGCCCAGGCTGTCGTTATAGGCATTCAGCAACAAGGCGGTATGGTCTCTCCGTTCTATCTTAAAAACAAGAGACGCCACCTCAGAGAGAAGGGCTACCTGAGCAATCAGAAGTCCTGCCGTTAAAGTACCATGCTCAGCGGAGGCATTTGATTGTGAGGTGACCAAAAACTGTGGGCCACCGGTGATGACGAAGATGGAAGCCACTCCCAGCACAAGACCTCCTGCACCCAAGGCATATTGGGCCGCTTTTCGGTTTTTTGTTTGTTTCAGCAAGAGTTTCACTTCCGGGTTTTTTTGACGGTCCAGTTCTGCAAACAGATCTCTTTCACCGAGCCGTCTTCCATTCAGCAGGTATTCGTTTCCATCCCGGTAAAGCCGTTTGTCTACTATGGCAGGAGGGGTATTTACAACGATAGTGGGAGGAGGAGGTGCTGCCTGCTCGTAGGTCTCATGCAGCCCATCCGGATAAGCGATAAAGGCAATCTCAGATTTGTTGATGATGTATAGCGGCCCATCAAGGTGATTGAAACGTTTGTAACGGATATCGGAAGGGTTAACTTCCAGGACCTTCACCAACACCCGTTCACCGTTACGTTTAACCAGGGTGTCTTGTGACCAGACCGAAGAGCAAGCAAGGAGAAAGAGACAACAACCGAAAAGATATTTTGACATAAATGGCTATCAGAATTCAAAGCTAGCAATTTATCCCTAACAATTCGGCAAGGTCTGCTCCTTGCTTGCCCAGTGAGGAACCTGGATGAAAAGAACGGAATACGGATCAAAGACTTATTACTATTCGGGTTCTGGTGGTGCAGGAGGTGCAGGTGGTGGATCGAGCCGGTGATGCCTGCGGGAACGGGTTTCTTCCAAGCCGCTGCAATCCACACAATTCAGTCCTTCTTCTGTCATCATCCATTTACGCCCCAGCATGTCTTCGTCGTAGGTGTTTTGAAGATTCGTGATATCGGCATTGTGGATAATGGGACGCAGGTTGCGGGAGAGGTAGACCATCCGGTTGCGCGGTATCTTCACGAGGATATGCACGTTTTGTTCTCTCCATTTATCATCCAGATCGAAGGAGTAGAAGGGGTCCAGTACAAGTACCGAATCGTGAACGCTGTAATGATACTGGATGTTTTTTGCACGGGACATGGCTTCTTTGGAATTGGCTCCTCTGGCCGAACCGACGATGCATACTTCGAAACTGTCGGTTGCGCTGGCCAGCAGGTCAATCGTCGGATAAAATCCATTCACCTGGTGGTTTTCAATACTGAACATTTCCCATTTGTGAAAGTGCTCATAGTTATCCATGTCTTCTCCCGGCTTGGTGCCGTTCAGAAGCCTTATATGAAGCGTATTCGACGGGATGTGAATGGCCGTGCTACGGGTCTGCTTGCTGTTTCCGGAAAAATCATGTGAGATTTGATAGATGACATAAAAACTCAATGCAAGGCCGGATACCATCAGAATGGACGAAACGATACCAATCACTTTATTGCGTTTCCCAAGGCCGAACAATATCCGTATGCCACCGTAAATCATCATCAGGCAAGGAACACCGAACACCAGCAGCAATGCAACGAATGACATGACTGTGAGTCGGTGGTCATTGAATAGCAAGTGCATCAGTTCACTGAGGGAAGCACTTCTGTTTCCGCTGTTGATACCGAAATGGATATTGTGGGAATGCACTCCGAAAACGGAAGCCAGAAAACCTATCAGGACCGCGATACCAATAATAATCATCAGTCCTCCGAAGAATTTTCCAATGACGGTTCCGAGCATCCTGAAAAATTCTTCCAGAAATTCACCTACACGGCTTGCTCCTCTCCTTACTTTGTCTTTGTTTTCTTTGGATCCCAGTCCGGAAGCTTCCGCTTTAAAATCCTTCATCCTTCTTTTAAGGTCTTCCATCTCATCGGTAAACGTTTTGTGGATGTTATTGATGTTGACGGCTTCCCCACGCATCTCCAGTTTATCTGCAGTGCTTTTAGCAATCGGAATAATGATCCAAAGCAGGAGGTAGATAAAAAAGCCAAAACCAAAAACAAAGAAACTGATAGCGAGTGCCAACCGGAGCCAGAGGGGTTCTATTCCGAAGTAATGGCCCAGACCGGAACAAACGCCTCCGAGAATCTTGTCATCCGGGTCACGAAAAACCCTTCTGCGTCCTCCCGGAGCAGCTTGATAGGTGGAGTCGTCGGATTGAGACTTGCTGTCTTCTTCCTGCCCGCCTGAGAATTCTTCCGGTTGACCCATGACGCTGATGACATGAGAAACATCATCCATCACGATTACTTGCTTCACAGGGCTAACCTGTTGTTGAAGTATTTCTGCAATACGTGCTTCGATGTCGGACACGATTTCATCACGACCTTCTGAATTTTTGAAATACCCTTTGATCGTGTTCAGGTATTTGCTGAGGGTGTCGTAGGCATCTTCCTCGATGTGAAAAATGATACCGCTTACATTGATGGTGAGTGTCTTATTCATGACTCGATTTGTTTGGATTCGGTTTGGTAACAGATTGAACGGCTTTCACTAATTCTTCCCAGGATGTTTCCAGTTCCCACAGAAACTGTATTCCCAGTTCGGTGAGCCGGTAATATTTCCGGGGTGGACCGGAAGTGGATTCTTCCCAGCGGTAGGTGAGGAGCCCCATGTTTTTAAGGCGCGTAAGGAGCGGATAGAGTGTTCCTTCCACCACTACCAGCCGGGCGTCTTTCATCCGGTCGATAATTTCGGTGGGATAGAGCTCCTTCCCTGAAAGGGCGGAGAGAATACAAAACTCCAATACCCCCTTGCGCATCTGGGCCTTGGTGTTTTCAATATTCATGTTTTTTCCCGTGTTTGTGTTCATTGCTTGCTATGGAGTTGAATGTGACTCTTGTTTGATTTCGGAAAGAACCTTTTTCGGTTGTTTCAGTTACCTACGATACAAAGATATGGTTATAGGATTGTATTATGCAATACATAGTACTAAAATAAATGTTAAGTGCTTGTATTGTAGCACAATAAAATTAATGAAGGGCATATATACCTTCAGAACAGTTTAATCGGTCAACTCGGTCGATTTAGCCTTTAATCTCATGAAAAACAGTGTGTTGTAACAAACGAGGATGGAAAAGGGTTTAGCAAGCTAGGTTCTACGCTTAATTGTTTGGAAATGGACAATTAGCGCCCGGCAAGTCCCATTAGCTTATTTCCGGGGGCGGGCGGGGACAGCATTAGTCCCCGCTTTTCATTCGGGTGAATCGGGAGGCGATCCTAATAATATGCCTTCCAAAATTTCCAAGCAAAGATAAAAAGCCAAGAAAGACATTCCTATGGATTTGCGTTCTTCTCTAAAGCGGTTAACGACTAAGGTGATAATTGTACTCAATACAACATTTACACATATCCGTATCCCCAACTCTCTCCAATCAAAATGTCCGTTTTTTATGCTCCATCGTTGTAAGAATGGCCATAGTTGAACCCCAACCACGAACACAATGCCTGTTATAATAAGTTCCTGAGATATTACCTTCGTTTCTTTTGACATGGGATTAATATCGTCCCGCGTGTCCCCGGCATGGGTGGTTGGAAAAAGTCAGCGTGGGACATTGTAACTATCCTGCCCGCGGCACCTGAGAGGAGGCCGACTACATAGAATAGAACAAGCCCACGCCTTGACGTAGGCGTTGAACTGTTTTCTATGCAGATTTATGGGGAAGTCTCTCAGGTTTCCGGGCTGCAAACAGCTAACGCTGAATACTAATAACACTCAAATTTAGTGCTTTTTTGGATTATTTCATTAATTTTGTCTCATGGGACGCAAGCCTAAAAAACACCCGAAAGAAGGGGAACAGAAATCAATGAAAAAATTGACTGAGGGCCACGATCAGTTAATGAAAGATCGCAATAAAGACAGAAAGGAAATGCGGGAAGATGGAAAGGATGCCTTTGAAGAACTATTGAAAAAGGCTATCAAACACAAGAAAGCATAATCCGGAACATCTCACCTTGTTTTTTCCGGTTGTTGTATCTGAAACAGGAGACTGTAAAATGAACTGTGCTATTTGAAGATTAGGTTAAAAACTTAACTTTAAATAAGCACAAACCATGAAAGACAGAAATGAGGAGTACGAGGCACTCAAAAAGAAAGCCCTCGAACAGTTCAAAACAGGCCAGCCCCTTCTGGGTAAAGACGGTGCCTTTGCTCCCCTTTTAAAAGAGTTTTTAGAGTCCGCCCTTCAGGGTGAGATGGATGAGCATCTGGATGAAAGTGAGCGTACCAAGGGCAACAGACGCAACGGCACGAGCAAAAAAACACTGAAGACTTCTGACGGCAGCTTTGAGCTGGAAACCCCTCGTGATCGGGAGAGCGGCTTTGAGCCCGACATTGTCAAAAAGCGGGAAACTATCCTGGCTGATAATCTTGAAAAGAAAATCATCGGCATGTATGGTCTAGGAATGAGCCTGCGTGACATCTCTGCCCATATCAAAGAGATGTATGATACAGACATCTCTGCTGCAATGCTCAGTTCAATTACAGACCGAGTTATTCCGATGGTGAAAGAATGGCAGTCCAGACCATTGGATGAAGTCTATTGCATTGTTTGGATGGATGCCATGCACTACAAGGTAAAGGATGAAGGAAAGGTTGGTAATCGTGCAGTGTACAACATTCTTGGAATAACTACCGAAGGGAAAAAGGACCTGATTGGGATGTATGTTTCTGAAAATGAAGGAGCCAACTTCTGGCTTAGCGTATTAACGGATTTGCAGAACCGAGGTGTTAAAGACATCCTCATTGCCTGTATTGATAATCTCAAGGGCTTCTCTGAAGCTATAGCCAGCATCTATCCCAGAACCGAAGTTCAGAGCTGTATCGTACATCAGATCCGCAACTCACTGAAGTACGTGGCAAGCAAGAATCAAAAGGAGTTCATGAAAGATCTGAAGGAAGTATATCAAGCTGTAAGCAAGGATATTGCTGAAGAAAAACTTAGTGCTTTAGATGAAAAATGGGGCAAGAAATACCCCGTTGTGCTGAGTTCCTGGAAGAACAACTGGCACAAGCTATCTACCTACTTCAAATATGCAGAAGACATCAGAAGGGTCATTTACACCACTAACGCCATTGAAGGCTTCCATCGGCAGGTAAGAAAAGTGACTAAAAACAAGACAGCCTTTACCAGTGATATGGCCCTGTTGAAGCTGATTTACCTGGCCCAGCGTAACATCAGTAAGAAATGGACATCACCCTTGCAGAACTGGAGCCTGAGCATATCACAACTATCCATTATCTTTGGCGACAGACTGAAGCTTAGCATCCTTGAATGAAAATGAATGCCAATCTAAATAGCACAGTTTAATTTACACTCCCTGAAACAGCACTCATCCACATATTTTTGCAAATGCTTTTTGCTTACCCATAGGTGAGTGCCTTCAATCATTCGTTTCAGGTGGCTGAAAAACCCTTCTATTGTATTGGTTGAGATTTCTCCATATACATATTGTTTCAGTCCGTGCATTATACTTTGGTGCTGATAGCCTTCCTTCCCAATGTTCTTGTAAAGCGGATATTCATCAGTCATTAGCTTCGTGTTCTTTTCTACGTTTTCAGTTATGATCTTAAATACTTCCGGCTTCCTTACGTTTTCCATCTTCATAGCTATTACCCTCCCAAGCCTTTCCACCATTGCGAATACAGGCGTTTTATCCTTTGACCTTCCAACGCCTCTTTTACTCTCATTACCTCCTACATATGTCTCATCCATCTCCACAACGCCCTTCAATGGCGTTTTCTTTTCCCTTCCCATCAGTTCACGGATCAGTATAGCCATACGCCACGCTGTCTTATACGTTACACCCAACGACCGCTCCAATTCTTTTGCTGATACCCCATTCCGGGTAGTGGTCATAAGATACATGGCATAGAACCAATAGGTAAGCGGGGTGCGCGTTTTCTCAAATATTGTACCTTTTGTCGGGTACAGTTGGTGGTAGCACAACCGGCATTGGTAACACCTACGGGTAGTAATACGCCTAAACTCCGCACCCACAACCCCGCAGCCAGGGCAACACTCTAGTTTGCCGTAAGCTATTGTAAATAAACGGTCTAGGCATTGTGCATCGTTGCCATATTCTTTCCGAAACTGGGCTATTGTATACATGGGCTTGCATTTTAAATAATTTACGCTACCTTTGTATAAGAAAATGGTGCGGCGGCAGGGCCACGATCCCTACTTCTCCAGACACTATCAGGTCTGGCGCATCTAAATGCTACACCGCATATAAGTTTAAAAACCCCTCGCTCCGCAAGATTGATGGGGTTTTTTTATTCTGGTAACGAAAAGAAACCTTCTGAATCTTTATCTAACTCATTATCCCTTTTCATAGTGCTGAGAGTGGTATATACAAACCCCCTCACTTTTTTCACTTCTTTTCCCTTATGCTTTGCCCACAACTCAGCTAACATTCCTGAATTCAACCGCTCTCTTTTTAATTCTCTTTTTATAAAGGCTGGCAAAGTATCTGAATCATCGCCCACATAAATTATTTCGGGCTTTGTTTTTACTTTCACCTTTTCAGTTCCGGCTATTTCCCCTATGATCCTTAGTGTTGTTTCAAGATCTTTTTTACGTTGTATCTTCTCGTTCCTGACAACATCATTCATAGATAAAAAACCTTCTATCTCCTCTATCTCATTCTTTATCTTATCTATCTTATTCTTTTCCATGATTTGGGGTATTACATTAACCTTTTACAAATGTAAGATTGAAATATGAGATAACCTACTAATCTATCAACTAAATATCTTAGCAGTTATTAACAATTGTTGAAAAATAGTAGACGGTTAGCAAACCAAACGCTCACAGCATAATAAAAGCTCATTTTATTACGTAACTAACTGTCCTGATGGGATATGTGCCTTAATGAAGGCCTCTTTGATGAAGTAATAATTGCCTAAAAGGGTGTTTCAGCGACTCGTGAAAGTCTGGAATTTGACCTGATATTCCGGGTACAGGGGCTTTTTCTGTTAATTTTAGGCTTTAAACTCCTGCTATGCACGATTTCGGCCATGATTGGGCCACTTTA